>Ga0134094_1002110_pt1 | contig 17712 bp, 17 predicted proteins | sample 5_1taG_FD_94458 | JGI IMG/M metagenome (GOLD analysis project Ga0134094, IMG submission 94458) | Switchgrass degrading microbial communities from high solid loading bioreactors in New Hampshire, USA - 5_19_20_110_A1 metaG | ecosystem: Engineered > Bioreactor > Semi-continuous > Anaerobic >... | reverse complement strand
GAAGACCGACAATTGGACTGGATCTGCAACCAGGCCAAACTCGGTGTCAAACCAGCGGTCATCAAGCAAGCTCTTTGCCCGGCCTTTTCCCTTTCCAATTGTTAAAAGTGCAAAACTACTGCCCGATAATTTTGGAAGCGTCCACCTCCAAAATTATCGGGAAATAATCGCAGTTTCCGTTAAAATTCAAGAGGTTTGCGGCGCATTGCCACACTCTGGACCAGCCCAATGCCCAGCGACAATGAGAGCAGCGAACTGCCCCCATAACTGATAAAGGGTAGGGTCAGGCCGGTCACCGGTATGATCCTTAAGTTTACCCCAATATTGACCGCCATCTGAAAGAAAATTAAAAATCCAAAACCATAAGCGATCAATGCGCCAAACATATCACTGGCTTGCGACGCGATTCGGAAACAACGAAAAACCACAAACACAAGCAGCGACACAACCAGCACCGTGCCGACAAACCCGAACTCCTCAGCCATTGCCGAGAAAATAAAGTCGGTATGGCGAACTTTTAGAAAGCGCAGCTGCACCTGCGTGCCGTGCCCGTACCCCATGCCAAACCAGCCGCCCGAACCAATGGTAATCAGCGCCTGCATGACATTATAGTCGTCGCCATGACGCGCGTCCATATCAGGTTTAAGGAAGTTGGTCACCCGCTGAATCTGGTAAGGCTCAATAAAGGGTATGTCGTTACCGGTCGCCAGCAGTGCAACAATGATGCCCAGCCCAATCAGGCCAACAATCGCCATGTAAGCCAGGTATTTCAAGGGCAGCCCGCTCACCCACATCATTGAAAACCAGAGAATCATGATCACCAGCGAGGTGCTCAAATTGGGCTGCAGAAGGATCCACACCACCAGGAAAAAGGTTATCGCGAATCCTTTGATAATCCATAATAAATTCCGCTCGGCATCCTGGTTCCGGTAAAAATAAGCCGCCAGATGGATGATCATGATGATCTTGGCAATTTCGGACGGCTGAATATCGAAAAAGTCCGTTTCAATCCAGCGGGCAGAACCAAATGCAACGGATCCAATGACAAAAATACCCAGGAGAAAAATGATCGCGCCGGCATACATCAAATTCGACAGCGATAACCAGTAATGGTAATCGATCGCGGCAGTGATAAGGATAACCACCAGCCCGGCTGCGATAAAAATCATCTGCCGCTGTACAATACCGGCGAGCACCTGATTCCCGGCAATCGCCGAACGGATCATCGCCACGCCAAAAGTGGACAGGACGATTACAACCCCAAATAACCAATAATCAAAGTGCCGCCAGATCTCTTTCCGTTCCATACGCTTAAGAATGAATTACTTCATCCTCCGCTGCGCCGTTTTCAGGGGAATATCCGCCAGCAGACGCGATTCACGGCCCTCTTGTGACATTGTAATTTGTACCTGGTCTGGATCGATGGCAATATGACGTGAGATGACCTCTAACAATTCGTTCTTCAAGTTAGTCAATTCTTCGTTCGAGAGAGCAGTGCGGTCGTTGATCAGGACTAACTTCAACCGATCCTTTGCCTGATTTGCACTCTTAGTCTTTTGTCCGGTAAGCCAATCCATCCAACCAGCCATGTCAATTTCCTCCAGGGCGCATGATCCGGACAAGCCGTTTGAAAAGGTCCTCTTTCGCCTCCAGATCGAGCAGCGGCACCGTTTCACCATTGAGGCGCCGGGCGATATTATGGAAGGCTTCAGCAGCCTTTGTTTTTCCGTCCAGAGCTACCGGCATCCCGCGGTTTGAGCTAATCACAACATTTTCATCTTCTGGGATAATTCCAAGCAATTCTATGGCAAGGAGTTCAAGCACATCATCAGCGGTAAGCATGTCCCCTCGTTTTACCAAAACCGGATTCAACCGGTTAAGGACCAGGCGAGCGGGACCCTTTTCTTCCGCTTCAATCAACCCAATAATGCGGTCAGCGTCGCGCACAGCAGAGACTTCAGGATTTGTGATCACGACCACCATATCTGCCGGAGCCACGGCGTTGCGAAACCCGCGCTCGATCCCGGCAGGGGAATCGATCAAAATCCAGTCAAAGTCGGCCCGAAGGTCGTCACATAACCTGACCATGTCACTCGGTGACAGCGCGCTTTTATCACGCGTCTGCGCAGCCGGGATGAGATACAGTTCTGGCAGGCGTTTGTCGCGGATCATCGCCTGGCGAAGGCGGCAGCGACCTTCCACGACGTCTACCAGATCATAGACAATTCGGTTTTCCAGGCCGAGGATGACATCCAGGTTCCGCAGGCCAATGTCGCCGTCAATGCAGACGACCTTCCTTCCACCCATCGCCAGCGCTACCGCAAGATTGGCAGTTGTTGTGGTTTTGCCAACGCCACCCTTACCCGATGTGATTGTTACTACCGTTGCTGTCATGTGTCTCCTTCAAAATGATGTTCAGCAAACCCGGGTTTTTCCCCTTGATTTAAATAAATGAAATAAATTTCCTGTTATTTCTTTGGATACCACGGTTCAGAAACCAACTGCCCATTCTCGATCCGCGCAATCTCTGGCTCAACCTTTTTGTCCCATCCACCAGATTGGTTTGGTGATGTAGCCACCAGCCTGGCGATACGGAGTTGAGTTGGGGCCATATCAAGCGCGCAAACAACAGCACTTTCATCGCCATCTGCCCCGGCATGGACGACGCCTCGCAGCCGCCCCCAAATGATGATATTCCCGCCGGCAATTACTTCAGCCCCGGGGTTTACATCTCCCAGAACAACCACATGACCATTATGAGCAACTTTATAGCCGGAACGCAGCGTTCGCTGGACAAAAACTGCATTTTCACCAGTCAATGTGGTTTCCAATGGGCGCACAACTCGCTCAGGCCGGGGCGTTGAAATTCGCGTTGCAAGTCCCAGCATCAGGGCCGTCTGCTCGGTCACTTGAGAGTTGCTGATGACTGCCCACAGGCTGATCCCTTTACTGGAAAGCTTATCGCGCAGCGCGCCCATTTCAACAGCTCGCAGCACATGGTTGCCGACATCCAGCGCCATACGCGCGCCCTGAAAAAACCCAGCCTGTTCCTCTACCCGGGCAATCAACGCTTCTTCCAGCTCAGACCATTCGCCTTCGCCAAGCGTTACCAGCAATCCGTCTTTAATTCCCTTGATCTGCATCTTTTGCCGCTGTTCACCCAACATAATCTTACTCATGCGGATCAGGAATCACCATGATACAGTCCGCACGCGCCTGAAACCCTCAACTAGGGAACGGCGCCTTGCAGGCCGCCTTTCGCCGCATCCATTGCTTTTAAGTCGAAATATGCTTCAAGAACGGTTTTTACAATCGGCCCCGCTACACTTGAGCCCTCTCCACCATTATACACGAAAGCGACAACCGCAATCTCAGGATCATCATATGGAGCATAGCCAAAATACCATGCATGTGCAGGCCAGTGACCAAATTCGCAGCGGTTGAGCTTTTTCGCAATATCATCACAGTATTCTGCCGTACCGGTCTTCCCTGCGGAGAGCAGATCGGGGTTGTCTCTGAACGTATTGTGGGCCGTCCCTGTTTCGTCTGCGACGACCATTCGCATGGCCTGTTTCGCCAGATCGACCACCCACGGTTCGACAGATTTCATTTCTCCGGTCGGGAAGTTATTTTCGTCAAATTCCTGAATGACCTTATCTACGGTAATATCCCAGCGCATTTCTGGCTGGAATGGTTTGACCACATTACCATCAGAATCAAGAACTTCGCGGACCAGCGTAGGGCGCATCATCTTGCCGTCATTCGCCAGGGTGGCTGCCGAAATGAGCACCTGCAGCGGGGTCGAGAGAATCAAGCCCTGGCCCATCGATGCAATATACATATCACCGGTCGTCCAGCTCTCATTCTGGTAAATTCGCTTCCAATCCGGGTCAGGGATGAGGCCGCTTGCTTCGCCGGGCAGCTCGATCCCGGAGATCGAGTTGTAGCCAAGCGCTTCGGCATATTCCTTCAGACGCCAGATGTTCAACCCACCATTTGGCACCTGATCCTTATAACCTCCGCCAATCTTATAGAAATACACATCGCACGACCATGCAACGCCGTGCAGCCAGTCCACCTCCCCGTGCCCGGTTTCAACGTGACAGACCAGCGGGCGCTCGGTTGGCGTGGAGTTCGGAAGGGCTTTTTCTTCGACGATAATTTTTCCAGGGTCGTCCAGCTTAACATCTGGCGCAATCACCCGCTCATTCAAAGCGCCAATGGCAGTGGGCATCTTAAAAACCGAACCCGGTGGGAATTCACCCGAAACGGCCTTGTTGAGCAGCGGAGTCGCCGGATCTTCCAGCAGTTGATTGTAATAATATCCAGAGATCTGCCGTGCAAAGCGGTTATTCTCATAGCTCGGATAGGAAACCATCGCCAGGACCTCACCAGTCTTTGGGTTCATGGCGACGACAACGCCGCTGCGCATATGAGACGTTTCAGGGAAACCGGGCTTCGAATTCCACCAGTTCATTTCTCGAATCAGCGCTTCACGCGCTACCTGCTGCAAGCGCGTGTCGATGGTCAGGACGACATTGTTCCCCGGCACAGGCTTGACCGGCTCGGTCAGGTTGCGCAGCTCGCGCCCGGCCACATCGACTTCCACGTAGCGTTCGCCATTGCGCCCGCCGAGAAGGTCCTGCAGCGAGTTCTCGAGGCCTGCATAGCCAACTTTGTCGCGGTTCGGCACAAACCCTTTTTCACGGTAATAGTCTTCTAGCGGCAGTCCCGGCTGATTGGCAGGGATTGGCCCTAAGAACCCAATCAGTTCAGCGGTCAGCTCACCTGTCGGATATTCCCGAACCGCCTCCACTTCGATCGACACCCCCGGCAGATCAACAGAAAGCTCGCGGACTCGCATGGCAGTCTCTCGATCAACATCGCACTTGATCCGCACCGGGTTATAAGGCGCGGTCGAGTCCTGAATATAAGTGATCTCTTTAATCCCCAGGTCGGTTTCACAAGGTTTGAACAGGAGGATCGACTCTTCGGAAAGGGTATACTCACCTGTCTCCGGATCCAAAACGGCCCCGGCGCTCACCGGCACACCAATCAATTCTGAGAGCCGGCGGTAGACCTCTTGAACCGAGCCGGGAACCGGATCTTCATAGGAAAAAGGTAAAGTCTCTGGCAGATAGGCCGGAGTGATCACGACATTATAAGAAGCGACATTGCGAGCCAGGACGATGCCGTTGCGGTCGTAAATATTTCCACGCACCGTCGGGTCGCTGACGCGGGTCGTTCTGTTCTCCTCCGCTTCAGCCAGGTAAAGCGGCCCGTCAATGATCTGGTATTCAAACAAGCGGAATGCATAGAAACTAAATATCAGCAAAACCAGGCCGTAGACAACCCTGAGACGCCACGGTTCGAGCGGTTGACTTGTATGTTGGGTTCCGTTCATGCTTCCACCTCTTCAGGATACACCCACTGGGCAAGATCGTTGACCACAGCATACACCGGCAGCGCCAGCAGCAGGTTCAGCAGCGTTCCGGGTAAGATCACGAGATTGACGCTGTCTGCCAGCGGCAGCGGCGTGCCCTGCACGACCAGCACGGCCATTACCAGTCCCTGCGAAACCAGCGAGCCCAAAAACGTGACCACAAACATCGCCAAAATAGGGGTCTGCCAGACCCGCCGGTGTACCAGGCGGGCGATCGCTGTTACCAGCACATAGCCAATCACCGGGACCAGGGTTGGCAGGGCAGAAACAAACCCTACCATCAGGCCGGCGATGACCGTCCAGATCCAGGCAGAGCGAACCCGCTCCTGAAGCGCCCAGGCGACCAGGATAAGCAGAATCAGGTCGGCATATCCGCTGAGCAGCGGAAGGCTGCTGGCGATGACCGTTTGCAGGATCAGCGCAGATGCCAGAATTGGAAAAGCAATGATAATTGGCACGTCGTTCTATCTCATCTTCAGTCCAAATGACAGCCGAAAATCCGGCTAATCGGCCGATTGGATCAAGGGATCCAGGTCAACCGGGCGGAAATCGGTTACCACCAGCACTGCGCGCAGGCTGGCAAAATCGACCACGGGCTGCACCGAAGCGCTCTGGAACAATGCTGTCTCTTGTTTTCGGACAGAAATCACCTGCCCTACCAGAATATTCCCCGGATAAGTGCCGCCCAGGCCCGAAGTCAGGACAAGTTCACCCGGCTGGACTTTTACATCCTGCGGAATCATATCAATGGAGAGATCACCGGTAACCGAACCGACAAGAATTCCTTCAGCTCCGGTCTCAGGCAGGCGAATATTGACCGCCGAGCTGGCGTCCGTAAGCAGTTGAACCCTGGCTGCATTGGATGTGACGGCATCAATCCGGCCGACCAATCCCTGGGCAGTTAATACAGGCATCCCGCGGCGTAAGCCCGCGTCTGATCCCTGATCAATCAGGACGTAGCGCATAAACGGGTTAGCGTCACGCCCAATGACCATTGCGGCCACATAATCGTTGCTGGGCTGCTGGCGAGCGACGTTCAGCAGCGAATAAAACACTTCAAAATCTTTTTGTTCTTCTTGCAGTTGAATAAGCTGGCTGCGCAGGAGCGCATTCTCATTCTTAAGCTGCTCATTTTCTGTGCGAAGCGCCGTAACATCGCCCGGTGAGCGAAGCATGGTGTAAATTGCCAGGTAGCGGGTCCCCAACCATCGCTGTGCAGCCACAACCGGATCCAGCGCAACCTGGATCACGGGAGCCAGGTAACCGCTCAGCGCAAGGAACATCACACCGATGACAATTAACCCGGCTGCGCCTGTTCGCCAGTACTTTTGTAAAAAATTTCTCATTTCAAGAGTCGAAAACGAACTACTGAACTCGCGGGCTTTTTACAACCCTTGAGACTACCCTGTATACCTACGGCCTGCCGTTCCGGCTCATATCAGCCAGGAACTGCTCCCATTGGTCCAGGTTTTCAAGGATCATTCCGGCGCCGCGTGCGACACAGGTCAGCGGATCTTCTGCGACCCATACCCGCAGATGCAGTTCTTCACTCAGACGCTCAGCCAGGCCTTGCAGCTGCGCGCCGCCGCCCGCCAGGCAGACGCCGGTCTCGATCAGGTCGGCGACAATCTCTGGCGGCGCTTCATCCAGCGCGTCTTTGATAGTATCGACGATCACCTGTACAGAGCTTGCGATTCCTTCGCGAATTTCCACCGAAGAAATTTCAATTGCTTCGGGCAGGCCGGTCACCAGATTGCGGCCGCGCACGACCATTGTCTTTTCTGTAGCCAGGGGATAGGCCGAGCCGATTTGCATCTTTGCCTGCTCAGCCATGCGGTCGCCAATATACAGGTTGTACTTATTCCGGATGTAATTGATGATATCTTGTTCCAGTTCATCGCCGGCAACGCGTAATGAACGCGAGACAACGATGCGCCCGGTTGAAATAATTGCGACTTCGGTCGTTCCTCCGCCGATGTCAACAATCATACTTCCGCGGACTTCGCCAATCGGCAGGCCGGCGCCAAGCGCGGCTGCGCGTGGTTCTTCGATCAGATATACCTCACGAGCGCCGGCAGCCATCGCGGCATCATAAACCGCGTGTTTTTCAACTTCAGTTGCCCCTGATGGGATGCCGATGACAACCCGAGGGAGCGGCATAGGAACAATACTCTGTTGATGCGCTTTACCAATAAAATATCCGAGCATGGCTTTGGTGATCTCAAACTCTGAGATGACCCCATCACGCAGAGGCCGAATTGCAAGCACATCTGCGGGAGTCCGGCCAACCATTTCCTTGGCAAGAGCGCCAATGGCCAATGGTTTGCGCGTTCGCTTCTCAATCGTCACCCAGGAAGGTTCATTGATGACAATGCCCTTTCCACGGACATGCACCAGGGTATTGGCCGTTCCCAGGTCAATGCCGATGTCGAGCGAGAATAACCCCAAGAGCCACTTGAAGGGATTAAATGCCAATGATGTAAGCTCCTCTGTTAATTAAATTCAGCGGGTTGCTTGAAAAATCATTATACCACGAACCAAATTGTAAACGATTTGAATGAAATCTGTTCTTCCAAGATTTTCCGGTTAACTCAGGCTGCTGTAAAACCCGTTACCACCGCCGGTGAAAAATGGACTATAATCACAGACAGCCTTGTGAAATTTCGAACAATAAACTCCATCTATCAAAGCTTTCGAGGATAAATGTCACTTGCCAGTGTATCCGGGTAAATTTTAGAATCGGATAGGCTATCTAGCGAAATTCTGGCGATTTTGATTCAGAGTCCTGACGAAATCACTTTACCGTAAGTCCGGAGAGGAACGATCATGATCAATCTGATTATTGACGGTAAGAACGTAGAAGTTCCAAATGGAGCTACAGTGCTTCAAGCCGCAGAAGCGGCAGGCATTCACATTCCTACCCTCTGTAACCATCCTTCATTAAAACCATTTGGCGGCTGCCGTCTGTGCCTTGTTGAGGTTGAAGGGGCACGCACGCTGCAGCCCTCTTGCACGCTGCCAGCGGGCAATAATATGGTTGTTCGCACGAATACCGACAAAGTAAAGGCAGCCCGCAAGTTTGTCCTCACTCTGATCTTTAGCGACCGCAACCACTTTTGCCCCTTCTGCCAGGTGACCGGCGGCGACTGTGAGCTGCAGAACTCGGCGCTAAACGAAGGCATGGCGAACTGGCCATACATACCGAATTGGAATAATTACCCCGTAGATGCCTCGCACAAGTATTTTGTCCTGGACAACAACCGCTGCATCCTGTGCCACCGCTGTGTTCGCGCTTGCGGCGAGCTGGTCGGCAACTTTACGCTGGGCATCGAGGAACGCGGTGCACAGAGTATGCTGGTTGCAGACACTGGCGTTCCGCTGGGCGAGAGCTCTTGCGTACAATGCGGCACCTGTGTTGCAGTTTGCCCGACCGGGGCGCTGATCGAACGGAGCTATGCCTACCAGGGCCATGAAGCCGACATGGATAAGGTCCAATCGATCTGTGTTGGCTGCAGCGTCGGCTGCGGAGTCACCGTCTATGCGCGAGATAACCGCATCGTGCGCATTCTTGGCGACTGGGATGCCCCCGTCAACGGCGGTGTGCTGTGCAAGACCGGGCGCTTTATTCCGCTCGAAGAAGATCGTGAGCGAATTACCTCTCCAATGGTTAAGAAAGATGGAAAGCTAGAGCCTGCCACATGGGAAGAAGCGCTGTCGAAGATCGCCGAGAAGGTGAAGCCGCTCGCCGGGATGAACGGCAGCGGGGTCGCTGCGCTGGCGTCAACACGCCTGCCTGCTGAGGCCCTCTCGCTCTTCAAGCAAATCTTTGCCGGCGGCCTTCACAGCAGCATGGTCACCAGCATTGAAGAAGGGACCACCACTGCCGCGGCTTCATCACTGGCTGAGACGCTCGGCAAGCCGTTCGAAGCGAACCTTGACGCGCTCAAGGCGTCTGACTGTGTCGTGGCCGCAGGCGTCGACCTTGCTGAAAGCCATCTGGTGGCCGGTTTCATGGTCAAGCGCAACCTGCCCGGCGGTACTCGCCTGATCCTCATCAATTCTGGCGAGACCGGGCTCGACCCGCAGGCGAGCGTCCTGCTGAAAGCAGCGCAGGGGACCGATGCCGATGTGTTCAAAGGCATCGCCGCAGCGCTGGTGAAATTGGGTCTGCGTGATGGCGACGGCGTTTCCGCCGCTGCCGAGCTGACCCGTGCCGCTCAGGCAACCGGAATTGCCGAAGACGATCTTGTCGAGGCAGCCGGCTTAATCGGCCTCGCCGAACAGCCCATGTTCGTCTATGGTAAAGGCATCACCGCGAAGAATTCACCGCAGACGCTGGCCAGCCTCGTTGAACTGAGCAAACTGGCCGATGCCTCAGTGTTGAGCCTCAAGGGCGAAGCAAACAGCCTGGCAGCAGCTGCTTATCAGCTTGACAAACCGTTTGAAGTCAACGGGCATCAGGCAGTCTTCGTTGCCCTGGGTGATGACACCCCCTCACAGCGGCTGATTCAACGCCTGGAAAATGCGCCCTTCCTGGCTGTACAGGCAAGCTATGCTTCTAGATTGACGGCAATGGCTGATGTGGTTCTGCCCGTCGAAATGTGGGCTGAACAGGAAGGCCACTATGTGAATTTGGAAGGCCGGCTGCAGAAGGCCAACCGCGTACTGACTGCCCCAGACGGCGTCCGCTCAAATGCTGACGCGCTGATGGCGCTCGCCGAGCAGTTGGGCTTCACGGTAGATGAAGACTGGCAGGCAGCGCTGAGCGCCCGCCCCACCCCGGCGGCAATCGCAGCCTGAGTTAGCGGTATACGCAAATAAGGAGAGAATGATGGCGAAACCCAAAATTTCCACCGATTGGTTGTGCGGATGCGCCGGATGCCATATGTCACTGCTCGACATTGATGAGCGCATCATCAAAATCGCCGAACTAGCAGATATTCGCTCGACCCCGGTGACAGACTTGAAAGAACCGGATGAAGCGGGCGTTGACGTTGGCATTCTGGAAGGTGGCGTGAACAACACCTATAATGAAGAGGTTGCTCATAAGATGCGCAAACGCTGCAAACTGCTGGTTGCGCTGGGCGACTGCGCCGTGTTTGGCGGCGTTCCCGCAATGCGCAACCTGGTAGGCACAGAAGAAGCGCTCCGCCGGGCCTATATCGAGGCAGAAAGCGTTGACGATGAAGGCTTTATCCCATCAGACCCCGAACTGGGTGTGATGACGAATGCCCGCGCGCTGCAAGAGGTTGTTCCGGTTGATATCTTTGTCCCGGGCTGCCCGCCTGACCCTGATACAATTTATTACGTCTTGAGCGAACTGGCCCAGGGCCGTATGCCCAAGCTCGACGACGGCAAACTTCAGTGGCATTAGAAAAGATAGAGGTGGTAAACGATGCCTGCACAAAAATTAACAATTGAACCCGTAACCCGCATCGAAGGACATGCCAAGGTTACGATTCACATGAACGACGCCGGAAAGGTCGAACGGGCGTACATGCACGTGAACGAATTTCGCGGATTTGAAAAATTCTGCGAAGGCCGCATGTATTTCGAAATGCCCTACATCACCCCGCGCATCTGCGGTATCTGCCCGGTCAGCCATCATCTGGCGGCTGCAAAAGCCGGTGATGCTCTGATGGGCTGCCCCCCGCCCCGGCCGGCTTCACTGCTGCGCGAACTGATGCACATGGGCCAGGTTATCCAGAGTCACGGCATGCACTTCTTCGAGTTAGCCGGGCCTGACCTGCTGCTGGGCTTCGATGCTGATCCAGCTACACGCAATGTTGTCGGCCTGATCCAGGCGAACCCCGATCTGGCGACAAAGGCCGTCGCCCTGCGCAAATATGGCCAGGAGATCATCAAGATCCTCGGCGGACGCCGCATTCACCCGCTTTTCGCCATCCCCGGCGGCGTCAATAAAGCGCTCAAGCCCGAAGAACGCGACGTTATTCTGGCCGGGCTGGACGAAGCCATTGCAACCACGCAGGTCGGCATCTCGATCATGCGCGATTGGGCTGAGAAGAACATGGAAGACATTAACAAGTTCGCCGTCTTCCCAACCGGCTACTTTGGCATGGTCACGCCTGACAACGGCCTCGAGCTGTATGATGGACAGATCCGCCTGATCGACCAGACCGGCGAACAGTTGGAAAAATTCGACGGCGCGAATTATCTCGATCACATCGCCGAGCACGTGGAGAACTGGTCGTACCTGAAGTTCCCCTATTACAAGAAGCTGGGCTGGCCTCAGGGTGTTTACCGCGTTGGCCCGCTGGGTCGCCTGAACGTTGCAGAGAAAATTGACACGCCGCTGGCAAACGAAGAACTGAAGAACTTCAAGGCGCTCAACAACGGAAACCCGGTTGAGAACACGCTGTACTATCACTATGCCCGCCTGATCGAGACGCTGTTCGCCATCGAGCGCGTTCGCGTCCTGCTGGACGACCCGGACATTCTGAGCACCGATATTCTGAATACCCAGCGGTCCTTCCAGGGCCAGGGCGTTGGCGTGATCGAAGCCCCGCGCGGCACGCTCATCCACCACTACTGGGCCGAACCGAACGGCCAGCTGACCCGCGTCAACCTGATCGTTTCAACCGGTCACAACAACTGGGCCATGAGCAATGCCGTCGACAGCGTCGCCAAGACCTATATCACCGGCCCTGAGGTTCATGAGGGCTTGTTGAACCGGGTTGAGGCCGCAATCCGCGCCTATGACCCCTGCCTGTCCTGCTCCACGCACGCGGTCGGGCAAATGCCAATGGTGGTCGATGTGGTTGACCCGCAGGGCAACACCATCCAGACGCTGCGCCGAAACGCTTAACCCAAAAACTCCATATCCGTTATAATTCGAAAACGTTTCCTCCAGGCTTCTGGTGGAAACGTTTTCTGATCAAAGGAGTTAATTTTGCCTCACACACTGATTATCGGATACGGCAACGCAGACCGGCAGGATGACGGCGCAGCCTGGCACGTCCTGACTCGCATCGCCTCCCGCCTGGGCAGGACTGTCCCGCCCGCGCCAGAAGAAGGGTTCTTCCCGGAGGGCGAGGAGATCGATCTCTGGTATGAGCTCCAGCTTGCGCCAGAAATGGGCGAGGATTTCGCAGCATATGATCGAATTTGTTTTGTTGACGCCCATACCGGCGACATTCCGCACGAAATTTTCCTCCGCCCCGTAGACGACAGCCCGCCCGCGTCGGCGTTCACGCACCACCTCACACCGGCAGCCTGCCTCGCCCTGACCCGCTCTGTATACGGGAAAAACCCTGAAGCCGTCCTGCTTTCGATCCGCGGGTATTCCTTTGGTTTTGCGAGAGAACTATCTGACGAGACAGCAACCCTGGTCGACCAGGCTGTTGATATTCTCTGGGACTGGTTGAAAGGATCGTAACCGCAAATGGCTCCCTCACAACCGCTCTTGTTCCTGGTGACCGGCAGCCGGGGCGCCGGGAAAACAACATTCTGCGCGAGCCTGGCCCATGCGGCCCGCGAGACAGGCTGGCAAATCGCCGGAATGCTCTCGAGACCGGTGTTCGAAAATACAAAACGAGTCGCCATCGAGGCAGAGGATCTGCGCACCGGCGAAAAGCGCCAGTTGGCCGTTCAAAGCGAAACGCCTACCCCTGGGACGAAATCCTGGGCGTTCGACGACAGCGCAATCGAATGGGGCAACCAGGTTCTTCAATCCAGCACGCCCTGTGATCTGCTGATCGTCGACGAACTGGGCCCGCTGGAATTTAACCGTGGTGAAGGCTGGCAGATGGGCATCCAGGCAGTGGATTCAAAGGATTACGCTATCGCGGTGGTGGTCATCCGGCCTGAACTGCTGGGCGAAGCCCTGCTGCGTTGGGGAGACGCGAACCTTGTGGAAATCGACACACCTGAAGAAAGCGCCCACAAGGCCCGCGTCTTATCCGAGCAGCTCTTTTAATCCCAGCGAAAGCGCCACAGCGCAGCCATAAAGAACAGAATCGCATATGCCAGCAGAATGCCGGCCGGCAGCAGCGCGGATTGAAACCCCAGCCCGCGGATCACGATATTTTGAAAACCATCAATTGCCCAGGCAGATGGGGTAAAGTGACCGATGGTTGAAAAGACCTTTCCGGTCGTTTCAAGGGAGAACCAGGCCCCGCCCAACGCTGAGAGGCTAAACATGGCCGCCTGCGTGATCAGGATGACCTGCTCTGCTTTCTTTGCCAGAGTCCCGATCAACAACCCGAACGAGGCAATCCACAATGAGAGCGTAACCATGATCAGCAGCACTGCCAGCGGTTCGCGCAGATAATTGACTCCGAGGGCAATCTGCCCAAAGGCGACTAGGAGCACCTGCTGGACGAAAACCATGATGAAAATGCTCAGCAGATGCCCGCCGATCAATTCTGCTTTACGCAGGGGCGTGGTCAGCAGGCGCTGCATAGCCCCGCTTTTCCGCTCGATCACCAGAACGATACCGGCTTGAGTCAGGCCGAAGAAGGCAAACTGAACGATCATGCCGGGCGAAAACTGGTTATACGGATTGCCCTCACCCACGTTTTTGCTTGAAAGCGCTGCACTGGTGACTGCCGTCGTGAGCGGTGGTTCGCGCCAGGCATCCACCGACCTGCGGACAACTTCTGCCATAAATTCCCGGCGGTCTTCCTCGCCGGCAAACCCCACCTGCGCTTCATAAGCATCCGCGCCGAGACGAGCCATTTCCGCTGCGCCCAGCAAGCGGGTAATGGCGGTTTGCAGCGCATGACGAGCCGTCTGCCCGTTTGGGGTCTGCTCGTCGAGAATTATCGAAAGCCGGGGAGACATCCCTTGAAGAACGGCGTCGCTGTAGCCTGCCGGGATCACCACGCCAGCGGCAAGATCACCATCAAGGAGCTGCTGCTCGAGCAAATCAGGATCGCCAACCGCAACCAGGCGGACTGTGTCCGAATCTGCAAGCAACTGCTCGAACGACTCTGCCAGCACCCCCGGCCCATCCTGATTCACCAGCCCAACCGGTAAACGGGTATCGGTCTCCTTTTGATCGCCAAAAACAAAACCGAAGAAAAAGGTAAAAGCCACCGGCATAATCAGTAAAAACAGCAAAGTGAGACGATCGCGAATAATCTGCGTTAAGTCTTTTATCGCAAGGTCGATCAGACGCATTTTGAACCTCCAGAAAGGTTATACAAAGCGAGCACGGAACACGCGCGCGCCGGCCATGAAGAAGATGATCCCAAAAGCCAGCATAACCAGCAGCGGAACGATCACCTCATGTGGGGCGGCCCCTGAGAGCGCCAGCCGGAACGCCCGAAGCGCCCATCCCTGCGGCAGGGCCAGCCCGGTCATCTCGAAAAACGAGGGAACAGACGGAAGGCCGGTTGTCATCAGGCCGCTGAGCATGGCTGTAAAGGTCACCACGCCGCCAATCACCGGACCGGCCTGCCGTGATGTTTTGATGAACGACAGGAGCAGCACCCCAAAACCTGCCGCTGAGATCACCATCCCAACGCTCGCCAGCAGAATGGTGAGCGGGTTGCCCCAGTTGATACCAAACACCAGCGCCGAAAGCGCAATCAGGACCAATGTCTGCACAATCAGCGTCAGGAAGACCGCGGCAAGCTTCCCACCCAAAATCACAGCAGCCGGTGTGGGCGTTGTCAACATGCGCGCCAAAGTGCCTTCCTCTTGTTCGGTGACGATCGTTTGAGCCGTAAGGGCTGCACCAAAGAAGACAAACAGGATCATCATGCCGACCATCACCGGGCCAAGAAACGACGTCCGCTGATCGGAACCTGTTGATTCCGGGGCTGTGTCTCGTGCGGGCGGTGCGATATCTACCGGCAGATCCAGACCCTGAGCGCTGCTGATGGACTGCAGCCAGATCCCGTATCCGGTCATGATCTGCTGCTCCAGCGCGGAATCAGGCGCGTGGCCCTGTGCAGCAAACTGTTCCCTGAGCGCGCTCGCGGCAATCTGCCCGCCGGAGAAACCATCCAGAAACTGGTCGACCACCTCTCGAACCAGGCCCGGACCAAACGTCAATGCGGGGTCTTCGTACACCGTTATTTGCGCCTGCTTGCCGGGCGTAAGGGCTGCCCGGGTAAAATCCGCCGGGATGAACAGCGCAGCAGCAGCCTCCTGCCTGTCGACCGCAGCACGGGCAGCAGCTTCATCCTCTGCAACGCTAACAGCAAAAATAGACTGCAATCTGTCATCGTTGAACAGATCCACCAGCATATCCCCTGCGTTCAGATCGCCGGCAGGGGCTCCCAGGTCGCGGTTGACGACCTGTACAGTAATCACCGGTATTGACATCTCCTGGTTCTCAGACTGTTTGAGCAGCCCACCAAATGCAGCGTAAATTAATCCTGTTTGCAATAACGGAGCAACCAGCATCATACCGACCGCGAACGCGCTGCGAAAACTGCGCAGCATATCTTTAAAGGCGATATCGAACACTTTCATAAGAAACTCCTTATCCTGCAGCCGCGCTCAATCTCGCAAAGCCCGCCCGGTCAGGTGGATAAAAACGGATTCCAGGTTCGGCTCTTGAATATCAACCGACGTAATTCGCGCGCCAATACCGGCCGCCGCCTCAAATAGATCGGGCAGAACGACGTTGCTGTCTTCAACCAGTGCAGAAATCACGCCGTCATTCACCGAGATTGACTGCACGCCCGGCACCGTCCTCCAGCAGTCTACGACCTGTTCAGCGGGCTGGTTGGTTGTGAGATCGAGCCGGTCAAACTCGCCAACAATTTTGACCAGTTCGTCGTGCGTCCCGGCGGCAATGATCTTTCCCCGGTCCATAATGGCGATATGATCCGAAAGCTCCGCCACCTCTTCCATGTAATGCGACGTGTATAGAACGGTCATCCCCTGGCGGTTGAGCTCCTTGACATTATCCAGAATGCTCCGCCGCGACTGCGGATCGATGCCGACGGTTGGTTCGTCGAGGATGAGCACTTCAGGCCTGTGCAGCAGCGCCGCTCCAATATTGATGCGCCGCTTCATCCCGCCTGAGAAGCGCTCAATGCGACCCTTTGCATTGTTGGTCAATCCGACAATTTCAAGCACTTCGTCCACGCGCGCCTTTAGCGCCGCGCCGCGAAGCCCGTACATCTTTCCCCAGAACATGAGGTTCTCGCGGGCTGAAAGATCAGGATAAAGGGCAATATCCTGAGGAACGACGCCCAGCGATTCTTTGACCTGCTGCGGTTCGCGGGTAATGGATTTCCCCATAATCAACGCGTCGCCGCGGGTTGGGCGAAGCAGGCAAGAGAGCATCGAAATGGTTGTGCTTTTTCCAGCGCCGTTTGGACCCAGCAGGCTGAATATCTCTCCGGAGCGCACCTGGAAATCGACGCCCTGCACGGCATAGGTGTCTCCAAAGTCTTTATGCAAATCTTGAACGTAAATAGCAAAAGACGGGTTCATATTTCTCCCAAATGTTTCATTTCATGTTGATAGAAAAACAACGCGACGTAACACAATCGACATGCAGCAGAATAAGGCCCAGATCACGGATACGGTTGATCAGACCATGCAATGCGGCCTGATCTGCAATCATCCCTGCATACATAGTGACTGCCTGCCCGCTGCTGCTTGTCCAGGTCACACAACGTACCGGGCCTTTGAACCAATCGGTCAGATTGTTTTCGATGCGGCCCTGGACGATAATCACATATTCGGCGGGTTCATCCAGTTTTACGGCATAATTGAACAAGGTTCATCACTCCTGAAAGGCAAGATTATGCGTCAGGAGCAATATACCGTTACACAGGGTATAGATGCATCGACTAAAAGATATAGGTAAGGTAGATCCGGGGGGTATATTTAATCTAGCAGGCCCAATAAACGTGATCGAGCGACTGCAGATGTGCGGCTGTTTACGCCGAGTTTGGAATAGATATTATTGGTATGGACTTTCACCGTGCCGGTGGAAATGTAAAGGCGGTCAGCAATCTGGCGATTCGTGAGTCCCTGCGCAATGAGCCGCAGAATTTCGAGCTCTCGATCGGTGAGCGGCTCTACTTCAGGCAGAAGGGGCGCCGCAAAGTCAGGCGCAACTGCGGAAGGCGGCTTTGGCGCGAAATCGCACGCAAAAACCGACTCAGGGAAGGCAGACAGCAGCCGGGCAGCATACGGGCGAAGATCTTCCGCAGAATTCTCATCTCTCAGGATGCCAGAGAGAATCTGGGCTATAGGCTCACCCTCATCAAGGAAAACCCGCACATATCCCCCGTGTTCGCCCAGGCGCAGCGCCTGCTCCAGGCATAAACGCGCCTGAG
>Ga0134094_1002107_pt1 | contig 17736 bp, 12 predicted proteins | sample 5_1taG_FD_94458 | JGI IMG/M metagenome (GOLD analysis project Ga0134094, IMG submission 94458) | Switchgrass degrading microbial communities from high solid loading bioreactors in New Hampshire, USA - 5_19_20_110_A1 metaG | ecosystem: Engineered > Bioreactor > Semi-continuous > Anaerobic >... | reverse complement strand
CACAAGGACTGCGACAGTATCTGGACCGTTTATGCGCCGCCAGAAATACAGATGTCGCGCCTGATGCAGAAGCGCGGAATGAGCGAAGCCGAAGCGCGCCAGCGCATTATGGCCCAGGCTCCGCAGGAGAAGAAAGTCGCCGCCGCGAATGTGGTGATCCGCAACATCGGCTCGTTTGAAGATACCTGGCGGCAGGTTTCAGCCGCATGGCAAAAGACCGTTCCCGCCGGGATTCAAGCAGCGCCTGCCGCGCCGCAGAAAAAGCTGGCCCCTGGCGAGGTGGTCGTCACCCGCGGCAAGCCGCGCGATTCAGCCCGCATTGCCGCGCTGATCAGCCGGGTTGCCAATAACGGGCGCACGACGGCTTCGGATATTATGGCTGCTTTTGGCGACAAGGCTTTCTTGTTGATGCGCGTCTCTGACTCGGACCAGTTGATTGGCGTCGCCGGGTGGCAGGTCGAAAACCTGGTTTCAAGGACAACCGATATTGTCATTGACCCCGCATTTTCGCCGGCTCAGGCGCTGCCGGGACTGATTCAAGAAATGGAGCGGTCTTCGAAAGACCTGCAGTGCGAGGCGTCGCTGATCTTTACCTCGCCTGAGCTTTCGATTGACTCGCTCTGGAAAAGCCTTGGGTATGAACGCCGCACGCCGCAAACATTGGGCGTCGCCGTCTGGCAAGAGGCCGCCATTGAAACATTAAAACCCGGTCAGGCGTTATACTTTAAGCAGCTTCGTGTGGACCGTGTTCTGCGGCCCATTTAACATCTGAGTTAATCCTATCTCTCTACCCGGCGGCTGTCAGCTGCTGTTGACGACCAGGGCAGTTGTGCAAATTGTCAACGGCGCGGGTCGTATACGGCAGTCACAGCCGCGGGTCTTTTTCAGGGGTGAAGTGCCCGAATTTATTAACGATATCTTATTTCTGTTTCAGCGCCTGACCTGGTTAAGCCTTCTGGACCTGTGTCTGGTCGCGGCAATTTTCTACACCATCCTCATGCTGGTCCGCGACACCCAGGCGGTCGTGCTGCTGCGCGGCGTGATCTTGCTGATCATTTTACTCAGCCTGTTGACCAGCCTCGTTGAGCTGCCGGCTTTCTCCTGGCTGATCCAGACCACGCTTCCGGCGCTCTTTTTGGCGATCCCGGTCATTTTTGCGCCGGAGATCCGCCGGGGGCTGGAGCGATTGGGCCGCGCCGGGTCTGGGGCAATCTTTCTGCGCCAGAACCAGGCTTCGATGCTGGCCATTCAGGTGACCATCCGGGCTGTGGTGATCGCCGCGGCGCGGCTCTCGGCCCGCCAGCACGGCGCGCTGATTGTCCTCCAGCGCTCTGATCCGCTGCAAGACTATGTGCGGACCGGCGTCCGGCTGGATTCGGAAGTCACGCCGGAGATGCTTCTACAAATCTTCTACCCGAACACGCCCCTGCATGACGGCGCGGTGATCATCGCCCGCAACCGGATTGTCGCCGCCGCCTGTGTCATGCCCCTTTCGGCTTCGGGCATCCTGACCCGGTCGCCAGACCGCCAGATGGGCCTGCGCCACCGCGCCGCGTTGGGCACTTCAGAAGCATCTGACGCGATTGCTGTGGTTGTCTCAGAGGAGACCGGTTCGATCTCCATTGCTCACGGTGGGCGCATGATCCGCCGGTTAGATTCCGAACGCCTGGAGAATATCCTCCTGGCTTTCTACCGGCCAACCGAAATCCCCGTCCGCTCGATTCCCTGGCTCAGCCGGTTGATTAAGCCGCGAACCCGAGACCAGCGGCAGGAGGGTTAGTCATGATCAACCTGTTGAAGAGTTTTGTCAGGAGCATTCCGACCCTGCTTTTATCCTTTGCGCTGGCGATTGCCGTTTGGATTTCTGCCGTCACCGCCGCCGACCCGACCGAACAGCGGCTCTTTCCTCGCCCGGTGACGATTGAACGGATTAATCTGGATCCTTCTCTTGTCATCTCAAGCGACGTGCCCACGCAGGCGACGGTGACTATCAGCGCGCCCAGCTCGATCTGGGACCGGATGATCAACGACCGCTCACCGGTGCGCGCATGGATTGATTTTGCCGGTTTAGGCCCAGGCGAGCACACGCTGCCTGTCGAGGTTCGCACGATGCAGGCATTTCAGCCTTCAAAAGTGGTCAACCGGTCTCCACAGATGGTAAATGTGGTGCTGGAGCGGCTTGTCACGAAGGAATTTCCCATCCGCCTCATCCGGCGCGGCGAGCCGGCGATCGGTTATCAGGCAGAAGAGCCTGGAATCAGCCAGAATACCGTGACCGTCAGCGGCCCGTCGTCGCTGGTTGAGCGAGTCGCGGAGGTGCGGGTGGTCATTGACCTGACCCAGGCGAGCGACACGATCAATCGAAATGTGGATGTGCAGGTGGTTGACGAGAAAGAGGCGGTCGTGGAAGGGGTGAATGTTGTGCCCGAGCAGGTGACGCTCAACCAGCCCATTACGCAGCGCGGCGGTTATCGCAATGTGGTGGTGCGGGTTACGACAACGGGGCAGGTGGCGAGCGGTTACCGCCTGACCAATATCGCGCCATTCCCGCCGAATGTGACGGTTTTCTCCAGCAACCCGCTGCTGATTGACCGGCTGCCGGGCGTTGTCGAAACCAGCCCGCTCGACCTGACCGGGTTAAAGGACGACATTGACGTGCCCCTCCCGCTGAATCTTCCGGACGGCGTCGAAGTTGTGGGTGATCAGAACGTGCTGGTGCAGGTCGGTGTGACCGCGATTGAGGGCAGCGTGACGCTGACCGGGCTGCCTGTCACCCAGATTGGCCTTTCGGAGGATTTGACGGTTCGCACCTCGCCTGAAACCGTTGATGTGATTATTTCTGGGCCGGTTCCGCAGCTCGACCGCCTGACCGATCAGGATGTGCGTGTCCTGCTGGATCTGAGCGGCGTTGAACCAGGTACGTATCAGTTTGCCCCGCGAGTATCTCTCGGGATTTCAGAATTACGGGTAGAATCTATTTTGCCCGGCTCCATTGAAGTGGTGGTAGAAGAAGAACCCCCGCCTGGACGGAGGACGCCCACGCCTACGCCCACGCGGACGCCAACTGCCGAACCCACAGAAGAAGCCGGACCTTAAGGAGTACGATGACGAAACCGGTTGTTGCATTAGTAGGACGACCCAATGTGGGAAAAAGCACCCTGTTCAACCGCCTGGTCGGCGAGCCGATGGCGATTGTTGACAACGTGCCCGGCACGACTCGCGACCGTTTATTTGGTGAAGGCGATTGGAATGGGGTTTACTTTGATTTGATTGATACGGGCGGCATCGACCCGACCGCGGGCGGCGCCGGAAAAGAGCCGCTTTCGATTGGTTCATCGAGCTTTATTGCCGAAATTCGCTCTCAGGCGCTGATCGCCATTCAGGAGGCGGATGTCGTTCTGTTTCTGGTCGATGCGATCGACGGCGTAACGCCCGCCGATCGTGAGGTCGCGCAAATCCTGCGCCGGAACCAAAAAATGGTCGACGGTGTGCCGTATCCGCCGGTGCTGCTGGTGGTCAATAAAGCCGACAGCGCCCGCCTGCGGGACGGCATCGCAGAGTTCTACGAGCTGGGAATGGGCGAGCCTATCCCCATTTCTGCGCATCACGGAACCGGAACCGGCGACCTGCTTGATGAGCTGGTGGCAGCCTTCCCGGAGCAGGAAGAGCAGGAGGAAGACGAATCGGTCAAAATTGCCGTGGTCGGAAAGCCCAATGTTGGGAAGAGCAGCCTGCTCAACCGGCTTGTGGGCGAGGAGCGCTCCATTGTCAGCGATATCCCCGGAACCACGCGCGATGCGATTGATACCAAAATTGTCTATGAGGATATTCCAATCACCCTGATCGACACCGCCGGGATTCGCCGGCGCGGTAAGGTCGAGCCGGGCGTGGAAAAGTACAGCGTCATCCGTTCAATGCGCGCGCTTGAGCGCTGTGACGTGGCGCTTTTGATGATCGACGCGACAACGGGAATCACGGTGCAGGATACGCATATTGCCGGGTACATCCTCGACAACTGGAAGAGCGCCGTGGTGCTGGTGAATAAGTGGGACGCCGTCGAGAAAGACACCTACACCATGCAGGAATACACCGAGCGGATCCGGCGGGAGCTGAACTTTATGCCTTATGTGCCGATCCTCTTTATTTCGGCAAAGACGGGGCAGCGCGTGAATCAGGTGCTGCCTGAGGCGCTGAAGGTGCAAGAAGAGCGTCTGGCGCGTTTGAGCACAGGGCAGATCAACCGCATTTTGCAAGACGCGCAGGATAAACATCCTGCCCCGTCACGCTCAGGGCGGTCTCTGCATATTTATTATGGAACCCAGGTGCGCAGCGATCCGCCGACCTTTATGATCTTTGTGAATGATCCCAAACTGGGCCATTTTACATATCTGCGTTATCTCGAAAACCAGATCCGGAAAGCCTACCCGTTTACGGGGACGCCCATCCGGTTGGTATTGAAGGCGAGGCGTTAGGGGATAGAGGGTTAGAAGAATATAAGAACTCAGCCGCGCCCTTGTTCCGGCAATTAAGACGTTTTATAATCAATTTAGTCTCTCAGGGCTTTCGAATGCAAATGGAAATTCAGAGGGCCTGCGGGGATTGTGGTATTTTCAAATATTTCTTACCACGCGGGCGGCAGTCCGCGTGGTAAGAGAATGAAAAGCACCAACCGCTTTAGTCCAGGAGGAATGATTGGACGACGAACAAATGCAGATCGCTTCACAGGAGGAGGTCACCCAACCCATCCGGCGAAAATCGGCGGCGTGGGGCTTCGCTCGGGAAGTCCTGCAGACGCTGCTTATGGCGGTCATTTTATATCTGTTAATTGACAGCGTGGTAGGTCGTGTTCGGGTAGAAAATATTAGCATGCAGCCGACGCTGCATGAGGGGCAGTTTATTCTTGTTAATAAGCTTGCTTATCGCCTGGGCGATTTTGAGCGCGGCGACATTGTGGTATTTCATAACCCTAATGATCTTGAGGAAGATTACATCAAAAGGGTGATTGGCCTGCCGGGCGATACGGTGGTGATTCAAAACGGGCAGGTGATTGTGAACGGCGTTCTGCTGGATGAGCCGTATATATCTGCACCGCCGCAGTATTCGGATACGTGGCAAGTGCCTGAGGGCCAGATCTTTGTTCTCGGCGATAACCGCAACCAGTCTTATGACTCGCACAGTTGGGGGTTTGTTCCGTTTGATCTTGTGGTGGGGAAGGCGCTGGTGGTCTATTGGCCGCTGGAGGAATTAAAAATACTAAATCAGGCGCCGGGCGTCAGCGCGGCGTCGCCGTAGAAGAAACAGCCCGTTTATCAGCGCGCGTTATCTGGCGCGCGCCACGACTACAGGCGAAAAGGCAAGGGCTATGATATCAAATCAATCTCAATTGACTGAACTTATTATGGAATATGACCGGCAGCTTCCGGAGCTGCGGCTTCCGGAAGGTCACCCCGACAGCCGCCCGGTGGCTTCGTGGATCGACCACACGCTGTTAAAACCGGAAGCGACGCCGGAACAGGTGAGCAAGCTGTGCGAGGAAGCGCTCCGGTACGAATTTGCCTCGGTTTGCGTCAACCCGGTTTTTGTCCCGTTGGCGAGCAAGGCTCTGGCGGGCAGCAAGGTATTAACCTGCACGGTGATCGGCTTTCCGCTGGGCGCTACGCTGACTGATGCAAAGGTTGAAGAAACCCGGCTGGTGATTAACCTGGGCGCGCAAGAAGTGGATATAGTGATCCCCATTGGCCTGCTCAAGGGCGGGCAGTATGACGCGGTTGAGCGCGATATCCGCAGCGTGGTGGAGGTTGCGCATGATCTCAACGCCCTGGTGAAGGTGATTATCGAGACGGCGCTGCTCACCCGTACGGAAAAGATCGCCGGCTGCCTGATCAGCAAGCAGGCCGGGGCTGATTTTGTCAAGACATCGACCGGGTTTGGCCCGGGCGGCGCGACGGTGGAGGATGTGGAGCTGATGCGCCGGGTGGTTGGCCCAGAGATGGGCGTGAAGGCGGCGGGCGGCGTTCGCACGCTGGCTGACGCTCGGGCAATGCTGCGCGCCGGCGCTACGCGCCTGGGGAGCAGCTCGGGCGTGAAAATTGCAGAAGAAGCAGCCCAGCAGGCGGGGGCTGCCTAGAATGCGCCTGAGGACAATGAACAATTTCTCTCAAAATCTCTCGATACCCTGCTCAGAATGCAACGCCGGCCATATGCACAGGCGCTTTCTGACCTACTTTACCTACCTGGGCGATGACCTGATCTCTGTGCCGGATTTCCCTGCCTGGGTGTGCGATATTTGCGGCCGCCGCGAATATGACCTTGAGGCGCTCAGTCACCTCAGTCTGCTGCTCAACCCCAACGCAGGCAAGCCCACCCGCAAGGTTCGCCAGGTGCGGCGCAGCAGCGCTCATAAAAAGGCTTCCCGGCCCACTCCGCCGGAGTAAGTCTATCAAGATAACAGGCTGCGGCGACTACCCGCAGCCTGTTTTATAAAATGAGATGAACCAAATTGTTTGGATTTGGTTGACGCCGCCGTAAGGGCGTGATAAAATTCATCCCACTGGGCGCGTAGCTCAACGGCAGAGCAGTGGCCTTTTAAGCCATTGGTTCTGGGTTCGAATCCCAGCGCGCTCACTTTGTGTTTAAAGTGGGCAGTTGGCAGTTTGAAGAGAGCAGTGGCCGCCGCTTCGCTAATGCCGCCGCTGCGCTTACTGCCATTGGTTGAGGGTTCGAATCCCAGCGCGCTCACTTTGTGTTTAAGAGAGCAGTGGCCGCCGCTTCGCTAATGCCGTCGCTGCGCTTACTGCCATTGGTTCTGGGTTCGAATCCCAGTACTCGTAAAAGCCCATCGACCTGCCGTAAGGCAGGTTTTTGTGATTAATCCCCCACTTTTGCCATTTTTAAATGATAGGAATCTCTAGAAGTCTATGAAGTTCCCAATATACATTACAGGACCGGAGTATAATGCCCCTGAAGTCCGGCGAATCCCGCCGGGAACCGAGTTCGAGATTATCGATGGGCCGGTATGCAATGGCAGTTCTTCATGGTGGAAAATTTGCATCCCGACCGGCAGGATTGGATGGGTGATGGAAGGCAGTTCGGCAGTTTATCCCTATTTCCTCTGCCCGAAAGATGCAGGGGATTAGCGCATGGCCCGGATTCCCCGCCAAACCGGGCTGTTGTATCAGGCCATCGGTCTGCTGCTGGTGATCCTGTTCGTCGTTCTGCTGCTGCCCGGCAAGCCATCGGCTCAAATTCAGGCGGCGGCTGTCCAGGCTACCGTTCCGCCCGCAGCCAGCGCCACTGCGACGCCCATGCCTACCGTTACTCACACACCAATCCCATCTCTCACGCCGGCTCCTGCGCCGACCCTCACGCCAACTCTGCCTGCCGGGGAGCCGGCGGTCATCGGCTATTCGGTGCAGGGCAGGGCGCTGGAAGTCTACCGCTTTGGCAGCGGCCCGGTTCATCAAATGATTATTGCGGGAATTCACGGCGGGTATGAGGCCAATACCGTCAAACTGGCTGAAGAATTGATTGCTTACCTGAAGGAAAACCCTACAGCGGTGCCTGATGACCGGACGCTGTTTATCCTGCCGGTGCTCAACCCGGATGGTTATCACCGCCGGTGGGGCTACGAAGGCAGGGCGAATGCCAACGGCGTCGACCTGAACCGCAACTGGGATTCAAACTGGCAGGCTGAATGGCCCACTGCATATTGCTGGAGCGCGCTGCCGATCACTGCGGGCAGCGAGCCGATGTCTGAGCCAGAAACGCAGGCTTTAGCGCAGTTTTTGCTGGATTACAAGATCGAATCGCTCATCAGCTATCACAGTGCCGGTCCGGGGGTCTTCGCCGGGGGGAAGCCGGGTGAAGGCCCGGCTGCTGATCTGGCGTACACCTTAGCACGCGCAGCCGGCTACCCCGAATTGACCGGCGAATCACTGTGCGTATATACCGGGATGCTGGCGAATTGGGCTGTCGATCATGGCATTCCTGCGGTGGATATTGAACTCCCCGACCACGCCTACCCGGATTTTCAGACCAACCTGAAGGCGCTGCATGTCTTTCTAAGCTGGTCTAGATAAACTCCCCCGCGTCAGGTGATAACCCCGCAGTCCGGCATTCGGAAACAGGAACGGCAGCCGGCTGCCGGCTGCCGTTCCTTTGCTCTTGAGCGGGATTTTAATCACCCTACAGATTTTCATTCCTCAGCGCGTCGATGACATTCTCTTTTTTGAGCTGGTGGGTGGCGTAGAGCATGGTGGCAAATACCACAACGAAGACGCTGCCGGCGGCGATGCCCACCCGATCCCACGGGATGAAGAAGCTGGTTTCCAGGCCGATACTAATGCTGCGGTAGATCAGGTAGGTCACGCCGATGGCTACGGGGATGCCGTACACCAGTGCTTTGAACCCGTAGAGCAGGCATTCGAGGTTCATCATTTTGTTGAAGCCCTTTTGGGTCATGCCAATGGAGCGCAGCATGGCCAACTCGCGGCGGCGCAGGGCGATATTTGTGGAAATGGTGTTGAAGACGTTCGCGGCGGCAATCAGCGAGATCAGGGTGATGAACCCGTAGGAGAAGATATTGACTACGCTGATCAATGCCCGGTCTGACTCGGCGCGTTGAGCCGCATTATACAGGCGGTATCGATCCAGCCCTTTCGCCTTTACAATCTCAAGCATATTCTCATAAACAGCTTTGTGATCGTCTGCCTTGAAAAAGAAGCTGGTGCTGGCAGGCGGTGGGGATGTATCGTCCAGGACGAGGATCGCATCCATGGCGCTGTAGGGGAAAAGCAGTACGACCGAACCGTGGTCGGGGTAAACCCCCAATGGGCGCTGGTCGGCGACCGTGCCAACGGTTACCGGCACCTCATAATAGGCTTCTGCTTCGCTGAGGATCACCTGCTCTCCGGAGTCGTTCTGATAAATATAGCTGGTGGTTCCGTCCGCTGCTTCCTCGCTTGACCATAACTGGTATCCGTCAAGTTCTTTCAGCCGCTTGATGGTCAGGTCAAACGAGCCGCGGGCAAGAATGTTGAAGGTGTAATAACGACTTTCGTAGGGCTCATAGTATTTCACGTGATCCAGCGCAACGGCTGCCGGGATCTCTGCGTTGAGGTACACCGCCGGGTCAAGGGACTGCTGCGCAAGGTACTGCGCGTACAGCTCATCTTCGATGAAGTAGAGGACGATGTTCAGGTCGAGCGTCTGCGACAGCTCATCTTCAGCATAAATATATGCCAGATATTCCGGGTTGATCATCTCCCGGTCGATCTCAGATTCGGCATACTCGATGGCGGCAAAGGATGCCTGAGTCACGCCGCGCACAGCCGACAGTTCTTTTAGCAATGCCTGCGGGTTAATTCCGGCGGCTCCTGAACGGTCGAGCGTGTATTGGATGTCATAATCGGGTGCACTGACCACATCTGACACGCCGCCCGTCAGGTATAAGGTGAAACTGGACGCGGAGATAAACAGCACAACGCTCAGGAACAGCGACAGAATCGTCGCGCGGTATTTTTTGTTATTGCGCTTGAAGTTCTTGTATGCCAGCATCCCTTCCAGGCCAAACAGCCGGTAGGTGAGTGGAGAGGTCTTGACCGATTTTGCTTCGACGGTGATATCCTGCGCCTGCCGCACCGCGTCAATGGGTGAAATGCGCAGCGCGCGTTTGGCAGGGATATAGGCGGAAATCAGCACCGTTACCAGCCCAACCGCACCGGCGGTGAGCAGCGACGCCCACGTGATATGCAGCGTGAGATCGATCCCGGTGGAGATCTCCAGTAGAAACGTATCAAACAACTGCTCTGCCAGCGTAAAGGTCAGCCCGATGCCGGCAATACCGGCCAAAATGCCCAGCGGGATGCTGATGAGGCTCAGAAAGAAGGCTTCGAATAACACGCTGCGCTGAAGCTGCCGCCGGGTAGAACCGATGGAAGCCAGCAGCCCGAACTGCCTGGTACGCTCGGTGAGCGAGATCGAAAACGCATTATAGATGAGCGAGATCGAACCAAACATGATCAGCCCGATCAGCACGGCTGCCAGACCGTATAAAACGCCGTTAAATGTCCGCTCATTCGAAGCGCCCATGAAGCGCAGCAGGTCACTATTGGTCGTCGAGCCGTTGTCGGGGAAGTGGGTCTTCAGAAAGCTGTAAATCTTCGCAGGCCGCGCCAGCTTGATAAAGGCGTCGTAGCGAGCATCTGGCGCATTGTCCGCAGCGGTCAGCGCCGTGTAGCCGGGAGCGCTGAAGCCCTCGAAGCTGGGCCGCGCGTAGATTCCAACCACCGTGTATGAGCGCTCGCCGGTAATGACCAGTTCTTCTGTTGGGCCATCTTCCCCGGTCATCAGGCTGTTGAACTGGGTCAATTCGCTGCCGTTGACCATCCGCTTTCCAACAGGCAGGGTCAATTGGTCGCCGATCTCGTGTTTCACATCGGCAAAGAGCTCCAGGTGTTCAGGCAGGATGATCTCTGAGGCGCTGGCGGGCAGGCGCCCGCTGAGCATGTGGATGGGCAGTTGGCCGGCAAAGTTATCTGACATGCCGGCGATGTAAATGTAAGGCTTGTAGTCGCTCGTGATCTCGGGGTGCAGGGCATAACCGATCGTTTGCAGGTATGCATAGGATTCAATGTCCCCGGCGCGCTCCATTTCATCGAGCGTACTTCGCTGCGTCTCAGTGATCTGTAAAGCCGCGCCGTGCCAGTCGCCCTCGCGGGCGATGGTCACTTTGACCAAAAAGTTCTGTATGCTGGCAATCGATGTGGTGACCGCCGTCAGCATCGCCGCGGAGAGGATAATCCCGATGATGGTGATCAGCGTGCGCACCCGGTTTTTTGCCAGCGTGCGCAGGGTGAAGTGATCCAGGATGTTCATGCGCGGATTACCTCATCGCGGATGATTTTGCCGTCTTCCAGGTACAGAATGCGGTCGGCTTGCAGGGCGATATTCTCGTCATGCGTGATGATGATGAGCGTCTGGTGGAATTTTTTATTGGACAGCTTGAGCAGTTGGACAATCTCGTGACTATTTTTCGAGTCGAGGTTGCCGGTCGGCTCGTCTGCCAGTACCACAGCCGGGGCGTTCATCAGCGCTCTGCCGATCGAAACGCGCTGCTGCTGCCCGCCCGAAAGCTGGTTGGGCAAATGCTGCTCGCGCCCTTTCAGCGCCAGCGTAGACAGCAGCTCGTCCAGGCGCTGCTTGTTGACCTTTCTCCCGTCCAGCAGGACGGGCAGCGTGATGTTTTCGACGACGTTGAGCACCGGAATGAGGTTGTAGAACTGGTAAATCAGCCCGACCTGCCGCCGCCGGAAGATCGCAAGCTGCTCGTCATTCTGCGCGTAAACGTCGTGCCCGTCCAGATAAACCTTGCCGCTGGTGGGGGTGTCCACGCCGCCGAGAATATGCAGGAGCGTGGATTTTCCCGAGCCGGACGGCCCGATGATGGCGATAAATTCACCGCGCTGCACGCTAAATGAAACGCCGTCCAATGCCCGGACGACATTGCCGTTTTTGCCGTATATTTTCGTAACATTTTCGATGCGTAATAATTCCATTCGAGTCTCCGTGATGTTTTGTCTCATTCCCATTTGATTATGAGGGGCTGCGGTGACAGGCCGGTGACTGGAATGTGACAATTTCGTCACTTTCAGGTAATCGCTGAACCGCGCAAGGGCTTTAATGCTCCGGAAACTGCTTTTCACCGTCCAACAGGGGAAGCAGGGACAGAAAGAGGAACAGCAGGCAGGCCATTCCGACGGCGATTTGAATTTCAGGAGCCAGCGCAGCAATGCTGACAGCATCTGCCTCCAGCGGCTCAACCGGCGCCGATTCCAGCGCGGCAGGCAGCCCGGCCGTTAAATGCATTGAGAGCAGGCTGCCCGGCGCTGTAAAAGTGTCCAAAAAAAGGTTTTCCATGTCACCCTCCATATCATCTAGCCTGGGTTAAGCATAAATACCCAGGGTGACAGCCCGGTGACATGGCGATAACAAAAATGTCACTTAATGAAATTTACTCGCTACACAATGCTCTTGTAGAAGCGGATGGTAAACTTTGCCCCGCCGGTGGGATTATTTTCGGCTTTGATCGTGCCGTTCTGGCTGGTAATGATCATCCGCGCCAGCGCCAGACCAATGCCCACGCTCTGGCTGGAGGAATTCTTCCCTTTATAGAAGCGTTCAAACAGGTGCGGCAGGTCGTCTTTATCAATGCCGGGGCCGTTATCGCTGATCACCAGCTCGGTGAAGATGGCATTTTCCGCGGCGGTGATGCAGATGGCGCCTTCGTTTGGGGTGTGTTCCATGCAGTTCTTGAGGATGTTCTCGACCGCCTCTACCGACCACGCGAGGTCTCCGGTGAAGGATTCATCGCCCTTCATCGAAATGTGAAGCTGCTGCCCGCGCAGATCCATCGGGATGGCGATGGCGGCAGTGGCGCGCTTAAGCAGTTCGGCGACTGATACCGGCTTGTGCTGCAGGTTGGCCGTTCCGGCGTCGAGCTTTGCCATTTTGAGCAGCGCATCAATCAGCCAGTCGATTCGACCCAGCAGCAGTTTGATCTCCTGAACGATCTCCAGCCGGTGCTCCGGCGCAAGGTCTGGTTTTGATAGGCGCGACACCAGCAGGTTAATCGAGGTGAGCGGCGTGCGGATCTGGTGCGAGATATCGGCAATCGAATCGGCCAGAAAGACCTTGTCCTGCCGCAAGGCTTCGGCCTGCTCGCGAAGCTGTATGGTGAGCTTGGACACTTCGCTTTGCAGGATCGCCAGCTCACCTTCGGCATACTGGTCTAAATGGATCTTCTCCTGCCCGTGTAAAATCTGGTCAATGGTATGGCTAAAGGCTGCAATCTGGCGATACCGTTGATAGGTGATCCAGAAGTGCACGCCCGTGAACAAAACGCACAGCCCCAGCGCGGGGAACCCGTAAGACGGCCCAAACACAAAACCGGCGCCGGTGATCACCAGCGTCAGGAGCAAAAACAGCGCCAGGCTGCGCCTGACCTGGGGGTTCCTGAAAAAATCCATCCTAATTCCCGAATTTGTAACCCAGCCCGCGCACGGTCTTGATATAGACCGGGTTTTGTGGATCGTCTTCGATCTTATCGCGCAGGCGCTTGATGTAAACCGTCAGGGTGTTGTCGTTGACAAACTCCCCGGCGATATCCCAGATCTCCTCGAGCAGTTTTGTGCGTGTCAGTACCGCCCCTTTGTGATTAAAGAAGACCAGCAGCAGGCGGTATTCGAGCGCAGACAGGGTGATTTCCGTCTCATGTTTGGTGACGACGCCTCGCTCGGTATCGACGCGCAGACCGTCCAGCTCCAGCACCTGCTGGCTTTTACCGCTGCGCCGCAGCACCGTGCGGATGCGCGATAGCAGCTCTCTGGGCCGGAACGGTTTGCTGATATAGTCATCAGCGCCCATATCCAGCCCGGCGACCACGCTGTATTCGTCGCCTGATGCGGTTAAAAAGATCACCGGAATGTCGGAGATGGACTTTGCGGCAGCGAACACGGCGAACCCGTTGCCGTCCGCGAGCGAAATATCCAGCAGCATCAGGTCATACTGCCCGGTTTCCAGCCGTTCAAGCGCCTCTGATTGGCCGCTGGCCGAATCAACTTGAAAGCCTTCATCGCGCAGATACCTGGAAAGATTGGTTACGATACTTAAATCATCCTCGACAAGCAGAATTTTGGCCATGCAAAGATCCTAACGGAACAGGCAGGCGGCTCACGTCGCGCCGGTTTATTCTTGCATCGGAATTATCATTCGATTGACTTGATTCAGTTTAACAGATAAGTGTTCTGTTGGGGAGAGGAGAACGGAGTTAAAGGAAAATTTGACAAATGTTACTTTTTAATATGACATTTGTCATTTGAGCTTGAAACATGGTTATGTGTAGTATATGAAAATAATAGATCAACTTCCCATAATTTTTGGACGCGGCTGGAGCTGTTCCAGATGCGCGATCTACTCAATTGAATAGTATTTCATGATTAGGAAGCGATGAAACGATGATTTAGCATGGTCGCTCCTCCGAAAATTCGGAACTATCATCGTCGAGCAAGTAGCGAAACCGGCCTGAGGTACGGTTTCGCTTTTTTATTTCGCTGCTGCGCAACCGGCGCAGGGATAGATTAATCAAATAAGGGGGGATATCTATGGCAAAAGGCTTATCCAGTTCATACTAGATTGCTATCAATTGTGTAACCGGGCGCTTGCGCCCAACTTCGAGCATCCTGTTTTTCCGACACAAATTCAACCGAAACATTGTTTTGTTGATTGGCCGCTGCATCATGGGCCAGCGAGAGTGAGCCAGCTTACTCCATTGGAATGAATCTATTAATTCTCTCACCTAAGGGGGGACCAATGTTCACTTATTTCCGGTCGACAGGCACATTTGCCAGCCAGCGCAGTAAGTTTTTGCGCGTCATGCTTATTTTGATTTTTATCACGTCACTGATCGGCGCGTCGCCGGTACAGCCTGTACAGGCGGCGGACGACGCAGTTACCTTTGCTGTCATCACCGATTATGGTTTTGCAAATGATTCAAAAGCGCCGCAAGTGGCAAAAATGGTTGACGGCTGGAACCCTGACTTCATTGTGACTACCGGGGACAACTGGCAGGGTTCGTCTATGGGCAGTACGGGTTCAACCAATTCCTATGAAAATGTGGTTGGTAATGTTTATGGCGCGGGTGGTGTGACGAATGATTACGTCAGCCGTAACTACCTCGATGGCGACTTCTACCCGGTGAAAGGCAATCACGATTACATGGCCGGGAGCGGCCGCTTTGAACAGTATTTCAGCACACTGCCCTTCGTCGAGCACAGCGGAACGGCAAGGTTTTACGAGGTCAGGCGCGGGCCGGTGCACTTCTTTATGCTGGACACCGGCCAACAGACCAGCGGCAGCAGTGCGAGCGCGCCAAATCTGGATACACAAAAAGCCTGGCTGCAAAATGCACTGGCGGCTTCGACGGCTGCCTGGCAGATTGTTGTGTTTCATAAACCGGCTTACACCGGCGGGATGCACGGCAGCGCAGTCGAAATGCAGTGGCCTTACGCTGAGTGGGGCGCTGATTTTGTCCTCGCCGGACACGTGCATATTTACGAACGCATCACCCGGGACGGCGTCACCTATTTCACCGCGGGGGCTGGAGCCTCAGATGCCCGCACCGGGTCTCAGATCGGCCAAGCCTATTACAGCGGCACCGGCGCGATGCGGGTGAATGCCTCTGAAACGAGCATCACGTTTGAGTATGTCTCGCTTGACACCAAAAGCCCGGTGGATACGTACACCAAGGAGCGCTCGTCGACGGGGGAAACAGGCAGCCTCTGGACGGCGTACAATGATCTGGCCTGGGAAAGCGGGCAGCTGAATACCAACATTACCACCTACACGATTCCGTCGAAGGGGACGTCATCCGGAAAGCTGGTGGATTATGAGACCGGCGCAGAGACACCTGCGACGGTGACGATTACGACCTCCGGCAGCCCACAAGTTCAGACGGGGACCTATGGCGGCTCCGAGAGCAGCAGCGGCACAGATGCCTATAACACCTTCCACGGCATCGTCGATATGGCCGGCGTGGTCCAATACAGCGGCGGCGGCGGCAGTGGCAGCGCCTGGTCCGTAGAACTGACCTTCAGTGGGCTTTCTCCGAGCCAGACCTACACTTTTGCCACCACAGGGAACCGGGGGGATACGGGCTATAATTCGCGCATTTCCCGCTTCACCATCTCGGAGGTAGATGCTGCGGTCAACGTTAGCACTCAAGGCGTGACGGTTCTGAGCAACGAATCGGTGGAGTTCAGCACCGGCAATAACACTGCCAACGGCTATGTGGCGCGCTGGACCGGGATCAATCCCGGCGCAGACGGCACCTTCAAAGTGCGCGTGGAGCCGAACCCGAATGAATACCGCGCCTACGGCCCGAGCGTGTTTATGCTGCAGGCAGAGGGCAGCGGCGTTACGCACACGCTGGATGTCACCAGTGACGGAAACGGCACGGTCAATTTGAGCCCGTCCGGCGGTGTGTATGCCGAAGGCACGAAGGTTACTCTGACGCCGGTGCCCAACCAGGGGTATATCTTCAGCCATTGGAGCGGGCAGGACGCGGGTGATGTGAAGCAAAGCGGCGGCGCCTATTCCATCGTGATGGATGCCGATAAAGCCGTGACAGCCAACTTCACCGCAATAGGGGAATGCAGCCAAGTCTCTCTGGTAGCTGAGGCCGATACCTATCTGCGGAAATCCCAGTCAAATAGAAACTACGGCGGGGCTACTGTCGTCCAGGTCAGTCCTTTTACCACCTCACCACAAAATGCCCTGTTCCGCTGGGATCTGAGCAGCATCCCGGCCGGCGCGGTGATCACCGATGCCAGCCTGACGTTCAACGTAACGGACGGCTCCGCATACCCGGTCAAGCTGTATAAAATGCGCCGCGCCTGGGTCGAGGGAACTTCGAACGATCAGAGCAGCAGCAGCAGCGCAAACTGGGACACCTATGACGGCAAAAATAATTGGGGTTCTGGCGGCGCTGAGAGCACCTCGGCGGATCGTTACGACATCAATCTGTGGACGGTAGCCACCAACGCCTTTAACAACACCGGCAGCCGGATGTTTGTGCTGAATGCCGACGGCGTTGCTGCTGTTCAGTCCTGGGTGAATAATCCACAGGAAAACTTCGGCCTGACCGCGCAAAGAGATACTGCTCAGTCTAGCAGCAGCAACGATTACTGGATCGTCTCCTCTTCGGAAGCATCCGATCAGAACCAGCGTCCGAAGTTGAACGTGACCTACTGCCTGCCTTCATCCGGGCCGAGCATCATCACTTCTAAGAGCACGCTGCCGGCATTCACCAGCCAGCCGGGCACGCCTTCGGCAGCACAGAGCTACACCGTTTCGGCGTCCAACCTCAGCGAGCCGCTGGTGATCACTGCGCCGGACAACTTCCAGATTTCGCTGTCAGAAAGCGGCGGGTTTGGTCCATCAATTACCCTTACCCCAAGCAGTGGGGCTGTTCCCACCACGACCATTTACGTGCGGTTCAACCCCGCGGATGAAGGACCCGCTAGCGGGGTGATTAACCACACCAGCAGCGGGGCAGACCCGAAGGTAGTGTCCGTCAGCGGAACAGCAGCGTTTACACCGCCCTGGACGGCGTATAACGACATGTCGGGTGAGAGCGATCCACCTTACACGACCGAATACGGTCTCGATCAACCTTCCGGCGGCGAGCTGCTGGACTTTGACACCGGCGTCCCGACCGGCGTGACGGTAAGGATGGTCATCAATGGTTCGCTGTACAACTTAACCAGTGCAGGACAGATGCCAAACGCCGGCACCGACGCCTATAACACCTTTAACGGGAAGGCGGACATGTCTGGTGTGATCATGTCGGATGTTCAGAACCCGACGGATTACACCGCGGACCTGGTTTTCGAAGGCCTGGACCCCAACAAAACTTACACGTTTGCCACCAGCGTGAACCGGGCGGGAGGAACAACGGGCGGTGATCCTGCTTATACCAATCGTTATACCCGCTACACCATCATGAATATGGCGGCTGCCACCAATGCGAGCACAGAAGGCGTTGGGGTGTATGATGCAAACGGGCACTCGGTTTATTTCTGCACAGGTGAGAACACCCAAAACGGATACGTTGCGCGCTGGGTCAATATTAAACCCAATGCGCAGGGCAGCTTTACGGTGCGCGCGCAGCCGCATGACCCT
>Ga0134094_1002106_pt1 | contig 17737 bp, 19 predicted proteins | sample 5_1taG_FD_94458 | JGI IMG/M metagenome (GOLD analysis project Ga0134094, IMG submission 94458) | Switchgrass degrading microbial communities from high solid loading bioreactors in New Hampshire, USA - 5_19_20_110_A1 metaG | ecosystem: Engineered > Bioreactor > Semi-continuous > Anaerobic >... | reverse complement strand
TATACGATAGATATCAAGTAGTACATCAATCCTAACGAACCGCCGTATACCGGACGGTACGTACGGTGGTGTGAGAGGACGGTAGGTGAAATAATCACCTACCTCCTACTCGATTCATTTAAAACCCTCTTCAATACATCAATGGAATAATCGATGTCATCGTACGTCAAAGCATCCGATACCTGAATCCTTATTCTGGCCTGCCCTTCCGGAACAACCGGGTACCCGAACCCTACCACGTATACCCCTTCTTCCAGCATCCTTGCAGCAATCCTTATGGCCTTGGCGGTATCGTAGATCATGATCGGAACAATAGCGCTGTCGCTTTCCAGGGCCGTAATGCCGGCCTTTTTCAGTTGGTCCCTGAAATACTTCACTTTTTGGTGCAGCGAATGTACCTTTTCGGGATGTTCTTCTAAAAATTCCAGGGCTGCAAGGGCAATGGCGGCCAATACCGGCGGCAAAGAATTGGAGAATAGATGGGGCCTCGATCGTTGTATGCACAGATCGATTACCTCCTGGGGACCCGCAACAAAACCGCCCCCGGCTCCGCCCAATGCCTTACCAAAGGTACCCGTGATAATATCTACCTGCCCGAGCATATCGTAATATTCCGCAGTGCCTCGACCGGTATCGCCTATAACACCCGTCGCATGGGAATCATCCACCATAACGACGGCATCGTATCTCCTTGCCAGCTCTATAATCCCGGGGAGTGGTGCAATATCCCCTTCCATGGAGAAAACTCCATCGGTGACGATAAGGGCAACACCGCCTTCTGCAGTAGCCTCTTTTAGCTTTTCCTCCAGGGATTTCAAATCGGCATGGCTATATACAAAACGCCGTACGCCTTTCGACACCAGCCTGCATCCGTCTATAATGCTGGCATGGTTCAGCTCGTCGGATATTACGGCATCGCCAGGGTTCAATAAAGCGGGAATGACAGCGGTATTGGCATTCCAGCAGGAGGTATATGTAAGCGCCGCCTCGGTGTGGAGAAACTGTGCCACTTTATGCTCCAAAACCCTGTGTATATCATACGTTCCGCAGATGAACCTCACGCTGGCAGCTCCCGCCCCATACTTTTTAAGCGCCTCAATGCCTTTTTTGATGAGCCGGGGATGATCCGCCAACCCCAGATAATTGTTGGAACACAGCATGACCACATCGCCGTATCTTTCAATGGTACTTCTACCGCTTGCTGAAGATACCAGATACTGGTACTCCTTGTAAGTTCCCTCTTCCCTTAAAGAGCCGAGCTGTGCCCTGATCCTCTCATAAAGCCGGCTGCCCATGAAAACACCTCCCTTTTATTTTGAAACCTTGAGCAAAACCTTTATTGCCCTATTGGCTTCCATCTCCAAAAAGCCTCTTTCCGCATCTTCAAAATCCAGCACATGGGTAATAATGGGGTCTATCACCTTTCCGTTTTTTAAGAGAAAGCTCTCGCATTGATACCATGTTTCAAACATCCTTCGGCCGGTGATTCCGCGCAGCGTAGCTCCTTTGAATATTACCTGTTTGGCTAAGTCAAGTTCCACTTCACGGGACGGGATGCCGAGCAGGCTCACCTCGCCGCCGTTGCTCAAAAGCTCCAATCCCAGCCTCAACGACTGGCTATTTCCGCTCATCTCGAGGAAAACATCCGGTCCCATCCCATCAGTATACTCCATTATCTTTTCCTTCACATCGACATCATAAAAGTCCAGCACATGATCAGCCCCTACTTTGAGAGCAATCTCCCTCTTAAAAGGGTTGGGCTCCACAACTATGACCTTCCTGGCTCCGCTTTCCTTGGCAATGGGAATGGCAAAGAGCCCTATGGAACCCGCACCGGTTATGAGAACGTTCTTCATGTTTACGGGCTGGGCCATAACGGTATGCATGGCATTACCCAGTGGATCAAACAAGGCACCATAAAAGTCGGGAATATCGGGATGTACCGGCCAAACATTATTGGCGGGAACGCACACAAACTCGGCAAAGCAACCATTTCTATCAACGCCCAGTATCTTCACGTCCTTACAGATGTGCCCCTGGCCGTTTCTGCAATATCTACAGTGTCCACAGGTTATATGCCCTTCGGCCGATACCCTCTGCCCTATCCGCAAATGCTTCACATTCTTCCCTACCTTATGCACCGTTCCAATAAATTCATGGCCTATGATGAGGGGAGGTTTAAGTCTGCCCTCAGCCCAGGGATCCCATCTGAAAATATGTAAGTCGGTGCCACAAATACCTACAATTTTAATCTTTACAAGCACTTCATCAGGGCCCGGTTCCGGAATTATATCGGTGGTGATTTCTATGCCCCGCCCGGGACCCGACTTTTTTACAACCTTCATGGTCGACATATCGGCTCCTCCCCCCTACACCTTGTTCAATATATAAAACTTTGAGTTTATTATATTAAATAATCTATGCACTGTCAATTCATATGATTCTTAAATTTTCGCGGTTGACCTACAGGGTAACCGGTAGCTATAATACAATTGCAACCATTAATGAAAGAAGGTAAGATATTTTTGGCTGCAAAACCTTAAGGCCTCAAAACAGTGTACTGCTTATCTTTCTTATTTATTCTCTATAAGGCAGGGATAAGAATGAACAAAAAGCAACCCCCGGCAATTGGGAAAAACATCGCCAACTATAGAAAGCAAAAGGGGATGAGCATGGACGAACTGGCCAAAAGGTCGGGGGTATCAAAATCCATGCTGTCCCAAATTGAACAGGAGAAGACCAATCCCACGGTGGTCACGGTGTGGAAGATCGCCAATGCCCTCAACATACCGGTGGAATACCTACTGAAGGCGCGCTCCGTTTCGCAAATAGAGGTAGTGAGGAGGGATGATGCGCCCGTCTTCTATTCAGAAGATCATTCATGCCTTATACGCGTAAACTCACCCGTACACACCATAGATACCCTTGAACTTTACGATTTGACCTTTAAACCCCGGGGCAAACTCCATTCAGAACCCCATTTTCCCAACGCCGAGGAGTTTTTAACCGTTATCACAGGAAAATTCAGGGTTACCGCAGGCGAAAGTTCGGCAATATTGAACGAGGGTGATACGGGAAGATACAAGGCCGACAGGGAACACATCATAGAGAATTTAACGGACCAGGAGGCAAAAGCTTATCTGGTAGTGTGGTTTCCCCAATAAAATTGACATGATTGCTTGTACACCGCATTTGCAACAGGCTAAAATAAAAACCGCTCCCTTAAAGAGCGGTTTTCTGCTTTTATCATCAGTGACCGTATTGACCTTTCATCAGCATTGATCCATCAACATGAATCCCTTTAGCGCAGAACAAGCCTATTTCACCACTATCCTGTGATATGTCTTCTTACCCTTTCTGACGAGCAGGCTGCCATCCTGGAGATCCTGCTGGGTCAACTGGCGCTCGATGCTGTCCACCCTTTCGCCGTTTATATACAGCCCACCCTGCGCAACCAGGCGTCGGCCCTCACCTTTGGAGGGGATGAACCCTACTTTATACAACAGATCAATCACGTTGGGATTTTGCATGTATTCCTCCATGGTTATCTCGGTTGTGGGCACGGTATTTAAGTCCCCACCACCGCCAAAGAGGGCTTCGGCAGCCATCTGCGCCTTTTTGGCTTCCCCCTCGCCGTGCACGTTCTTGGTGACCTCGTAGGCCAGCACCTTTTTGGCCTCGTTTATCCTTTCGCCCGGAAGGCTTGCCAGGCGGTTCACCTCTTCCATGGGCAAGAAGGTCAAAAGCGCAAGGCACTTTTTAACATCCGCATCGGCTATATTTCTCCAATACTGATAGAAATCATATGGACTGGTCTTGTTGGGATCAAGCCAGACAGCTCCCGACCTGGTCTTACCCATCTTCTGCCCATCGCTGGTGGTAAGCAGGGTAAATGTAAGGCCGTACGCTTCGGCCCCTTCCACCCTGCGGATAAGGTCAACTCCGGCTAATATGTTAGACCATTGATCATCCCCGCCTAATTGAAGGCGGCAGCCATACCTCCTGTAAAGCTCAAGGAAGTCATAGCTCTGCATCAGCATGTAGTTAAATTCCAGAAATGACAACCCGCGCTCCAGCCGAGCCTTAAAGCATTCGGCGGTCAACATACGGTTTACCGAAAAATGTATGCCTATCTCTCTCAAAAACTTTACGTAGTTAAGGTTGAGTAACCAATCGGCATTGTTGGCCATGATGGCCTTGCCTTCGGAGAAATCCAGGAACCTTGAAAGCTGTTTCTTAAAGGCTTCGGCATTCCTCGCAATGGTCTCTAAAGTCATCATCTCGCGCATATCCGTACGGCCGCTGGGATCACCCACCATGGCGGTGCCTCCGCCAATAAGCGCAATGGGCCTGTGGCCGGCACGTTGCATATGCGCCATGGCCATGATCTGGATAAAATGGCCCACGTGCAGGCTATCAGCCGTTGGATCAAAGCCTATGTAAAAAGTGACGGGCTCCCTACCTAAAAGCTCCCTCACCTCTTCCTCATGGGTAACCTGTGCTATAAAGCCCCTCTCCTTCAGTACATCAAAAACGTTTGCCACTTCAATTCCTCCAACATTTGATATTTTACTTAAATGATTGACTTTTCACACAATTTTAACCCATATGCCCAGCAAATTCAAGCCCCCGTTCGGATAATTTAATAAAGCGTTCTTATAAAGTCATACAACATAATGTTTGGACGTATTCACAGATCCCTTTACACAGATCATGGAGCTTATTTTATTAACAATTTTAGCACCTTCAATGAGTCTATGGAGAACCGGTGTTTGCACCTAGTTTATACGCCCGCCTTGTTACTAATAGTTAACCTTTCGCAATTTTGGCTTTTTGCTGCTACGAATCGGCTCCATCCCTCCCGCCTGCCCATCTGCAAATGATCCCAGCTTTTCCATCCCTATAGAAATAGCATATCCGCCCACGAAAAACGCGACGCTCAGTAGCATCTGCACTACGCTTGAAAAACCCGAAGGTATGATGAGGAGGGTGGAAGCCACCACTATACCGAGGACTATAAAATTGGCTATTTGCTGATACTCCCTAAGCATAACGTTGACAAATCTGGACAGCGTAATTGCCGACAATACGATACCGGCCATCAAGGGCAAAATCACATCCAACCTCATATCGGCAATGCCGGCTGCCATTGGCTGATAAAGGCCCAGGAATATGAGTATAGATGAAGAGCTTAAGCCCGGTATTACCAAGCTCAATCCCCATATGACGCCGCACACAAAATACCATGCGGTATTAGGGGTAATCTCCATGGCCTGCCCTGCTTTCAGGGAAGACAAAAACGCATAAACTATGACCAGGCTGATAACAAAGTAAGACCAGGAAGCCGCTCCACCGCCCTTTTTTTCAACCTGGCGAAAAAGCGACGGAAACATGCCCGCAATGAGCCCAACGAATAGGGATGCCGCTAAAGTTGAAGAAGCATCGAAAAGCGCTTCTACCACCCTGGCCAGTCCCAGAAAACCTATCCCCCACCCTATTATTATGGGAATAAACAACCTGTAATATTTGATGAGGGATTGTATGGGATTGGAGAGCAGTGCAATCATGGGCTGATATATGCCAAACAGCACGCACAGCACGCCCCCGCTGATGCCCGGCAAAATGGCGCTGCTCCCTATAAGGGCCCCCTGCAGGATTCGCAATATCCATACTCTAGCCGAAAACTTCCAATGCGATTTTTTGTGCATGTCTTGCATCACTCACTCATAAGGGGAATATCGTTTTGCTATACTCTATATATTAGCAAATATTGAGGGTTTAGACCAGGGAGTAAAAATAAAACTTTATATTGAAATATGGACTATAGCATTCCCCTAGAAAAACTATCGAAAAGCTGGTTGCTCCACCTCCTGAGCTCATTTATCATTTCGTACCATTCCGCCGGGTTCCATTCATGTAAATCATTTGCCATTCTTTCTACCGAAAGTACATCAGCAAATCCGTATCTTTCTATTGCCGCCCGTCGCCCTTTAGGCGTTACCGATCCCCAGATCAATACCGCCCCATCAGCACGGATCTCCAGACCTCTCACCTTGACCCTGTAGACCTCTGGATGTTTAGCCAGATCCAGGAATTTTAAAAAAGCGGGATTTCGGTGGTGTTCTATCTGCCATGCGTCATTAAGGCGCAAATATCTGTAATTTTGAAACTCCAGCTCGCACTTCATCTCTGCCACAAAGATTTTACCCGTTTCCCGATGGCGAAGGGTAAAATCCAAGGTATGGCCACGTACTTCACCCGATGCATACACGGTAGGTCGCCCCAAATCCTCATAAGGCGCCTGAGGATATCTGCACCAGCACCTTACCAGCTCCTCACCAAATATGCCAAAAAGGCGCGAAAGGAATTTATCTCTTGTAGGATTGCCGCTGCGGAAAATTTTTTCAAAGTCGATCATCGTGACTGGCCTCTTTCCATTCATATCCACAATTTCTGCAGAAATGATCAGGGTTATCATCCAAGATGATACAGCCACCCAGTTTTATCTTCGCGGCTTCAGCCCGCTCGAAAAGCTCATGGGATGGCATGCCATATATGATTTTCCCTCAGTCGATTGAATCACATCTAGGACATTTTATACAATCCGCCATGAATTTTATACCTCCAATTTTTAAAACGCGGATTTTCTATACCTTCTTCTCCAATCCTCATCCTCCCTGTATCCAAAGAGCAAATCATCTGCCATTTGCAGTATAACATCCTTCAATTCGACCTTACTAACCCATTCAACGGGTATATGCTTAAGCCCCAAATATGCTCCTATTATATTTCCCGTTATGGCTCCCGTGCTGTCGCTGTCTCCATCGTGGTTAACTGCAGCAATCAGGGCCCTTTTGAAATCATCCCTGTATTTCAATGCACAATAAACGGCTATGGCCAAAGCCTCCTCTCCAACCCATCCCTGGCCAAGCCTTGATATGGCATCTACATCGGGCATCCCACCTTTCGATAGCTCCAAAGCCATATCCAGACTTCGCAAGCATTCTTCACTGCCGTCATAACCTTGTAATTTTACAACGGCTTCCTTTACAGCTTCTTCGATTTCTGCCCCTTCTATGAGGAATGCAATGATATAGGCCAAAGCGCCGGCAGACAGATAACCCGAAGGATGACCGTGGGTAATAGCAGCAAACTCTACAGCCTTATCAAAAGCCTCGTCTTTCGGATAAAAGAGCCCTGCGGGTGCAACCCTCATGACCCCACCGCACCCTTTACTGCTGTTGATGGGCTCATCAACGGTACCCCGCCTGCCGCTCGATAAGGCGGATAAACAGGTATTGCCGGGTGCTCTCCTTGAATGGAGCTCTTTGATGCCATATAGCCACCCGCTATATATGCCTTCACAAGGGCTACCAATTAAACCGTTATTCTCGGGCCTCTGGTAGCCCCCCTGTGTGCCTAACCACCTCAAATAAGCATGATATACCGATGTAGCAACATCATAATTACCTCTGCATCTTCGATCAGCCTCTGCCAGCAATATGCCTTCGGCGGTGAAAAGCGTCATCTGCGTATCATCGGTAATTTCGGCTTTACCGCTTGTACCTACCATCAAATCGGTAATGCCGTTTTCGCCGTATCTTGCCCTTATCTCGTTCGCAGTCATAAATTCTATCGTCCACCCAAGGGCATCGCCAATCGCTCCACCCAGCAGACAGCCTCTGAAATGGTCTCTATCTCTTTTCATCGCACATCAGGCTCCTGTTCTAATAATCTATTCGTTTTACCCTGCCTTGAAAATATGGGCAATAATAGCCCCTTCTTTCATAACTACCTCTTGTGGTTTCAGGATACGGACAATTTTTATTCAGTTTCTGACAATCAACACATATGCTTATCTTGAGATAATTCTTTGAAGCGCTATTCTTTATCGCGTTTCTCCTTTCAGCAGCAAGCCTAATCGCATCCTTGTCAAGGAAGAAATCCGCTTCTTCTTCAATCCTTCTATTTTCATTATTTTTACCTATACTGTTAGCACTAATAAGATACTTATGATTATCAGCTTTTTCTTTTAGCTCATCCTTATTTCTACGAAAGTGGGAACTGCTTGGGTATATCTGGTATAGAATACATTTATTTTCAGCTTTTTCCTCATGGCATTGTTTACAAAAACAATTCATAAAGACGTGCTTTCTTCCGGCTTTAAGCAAGCAGGCTGCAATTTGTGACAATACATTATTATCACCTGTCACAAAGTCAAACAGTCGTTCCGCATTGTTTGCAGCCAAATTCCATTCGCCATTTTTTACATGCCTTAACATATCCAAATATAAAGCAGCTACCATTGCAGAATTATACCCTTTTTTAAGTATTGGAGTATTAGATTCCCATTTTACCAAACTATCAGCTTTATTATGTAAAGCATCGTCATTTATAAGTTCGCATGTAGTACCAAAGCCATGTAATTTTTGTTTCAAATAAACCCCTCCCCCATTATAAAACCGTATTTACTTTCTCCTTAATTCCCAAAGCTGATTTAAAGCATAGAAACAAATACCTGCTAATACACAAAAACCATGATGGATTCTTTTAATTGCCCCATCATGGCCGTAAATGCTAGTCCGATTTTTCTCACATCGTTGGCTAATATTTTATAGTTTATTTTGTCTTTCCTACTAACCATCACTGCATCTATCTATTTTTCGTACGCGTTTCAACTTCTACTGCAACTTATAATCCAGAACCGCATTGTGTTTAAAGCTTGAATATGCCATTTACAATTTGCAATATCTTTATCCTATGCCATAGTAGCTCTTATTAAAAATTCCTCCAACTTTACTATCATCTATCTTTAACAACACTTTTGTCATCTATAATTTTAATTTAATTATACTATCTTCCATAGCGCCTTACAACTCTTAACCATACACTATATATGTCTATTAAACGGCTGACAATAGGCTTTAATTTTGACAATCCCAAAAGAAGATACACCGCGTTTTGGGGACCGACCTTGATGCTACTTAATTTCTATTCAACGAAACTAAGTTAGCGGAGCCGTAGCAATTATATAGACAATATTGTGCCCAAAAATGACAGCAATGATTGGCAAATAATTCTTGACTTACGTGTGTATTATTGCTATAATACGCACGATTGAAGAAGGCGGGTGAATTTTATTGCTGGACTTCAGCAACCTCAATCTCAACAACAAAGATCCCATATACCTTCAGATATCGCGCTATGTAAAACAACAGATATTGCTTAAAAAAGCCGTTTCGGGAGATCCCCTCCCTTCAAGGCGCGAACTGGCTGCCCAGCTCAGCATCAATCCAAATACCGTTCAAAAGGCTTACAGTTTAATGGAGCAGGAGGGCTTTGTAATAACCCAGGGCAATCAGGGCAGCTTTATATACGTAGACGATTATATATACTCAAAAATCGAAAGCGAACTTACTCTGGGCCTGGTTACAGATTTTATCAATAGCGCCAAAGAACTGAACTTATCCTTTAAGCGGGTAATAGAGCTCATAACCAACCTTTGGGATACATAAGCTTTAGAGCAACGTACACCCTTTGCGTCAATACCAGAGAAAATCCAATAAGCATTGATTTTAATAATTACCTTTACCACAAAACTTATCTTGCAGCCTGTGTATTAATAATATAATACAAGGGGGCATCAGCCTTATGAAGAGCTACTACCGCCTTGTCAACTACCACCTTTTAAGCATAATAAAACCCCTTATGCTGATCTATGCTGGCACCATTGCCTCTATTCTAATACTTTTGAGCGTGGCAATGCAGGACTACAGCAACAAATACAGCAGGTTCGAACAGCTTTTCGTTTCCTCGGGATGCGTAATAGCCTTTGCCGTATGCTTTGTAGCCACATGCGGCCTATGCATGGCAAGCATATATGCCAGATACTGGAAAAGCAAGAGCATATATACCCTGCTCACCCTGCCCGTAAAAAGGGAAATAATCTATTTTAGCGGGCTTACCGCGTTCTTCATATGCCTTGCGGGTTTTATAGCCTCTTCGCTCATAGGGATATTCCTGGGCTACGCCTTTTTTGCCCCTACTCTCATACGCGTTGTAAACAACCAAATATATTATCCCAGGATGCAAAACGGGCTGTTTTTAGCCTTGATACGTTCGGGGCTGTTTCGAATGCTTATTCCTTTAAGTGCCGAAAGCTTTGTTTTATCGCTGGCCATGCTCATAACCATCACCATCACCTTGTATTATGGCGTCATATGCGAACGGAGCCGTAGATACTTTTCACTGCTAACGGCCGTTGCCGCAGTCATCTTTACGATTTACACTGCAGCCCAAAGAATAAACATGAGCAACGCAAACATGTATATAAATAGCGCAATACTGCTGTTTTGTTCTGCTTTGTTTGCTTGGCATGGTATGCAGCTCGTCAAGCGCAGCTCCATCGTATAGAAGGGAAGGTGTTCTCAATGAACTTTATAAAGAGAAACGCCGCTTTCATACTGCTGTCCGTTTCTTTAACTGTAATAATCTCGTGCTTTGCTTATGCGATTTTTAAAAAGGATAACGTCGTATTTTACCTTAGGGATATCGCGGGAGATAGAAGCGCGTTTAGAGATATAACCGTCGCAGGCGTACTCCAGGACCGGTTTCATGGGCGGTATTTTGAAATATCTAGCGGCCAGGTTCAACATCGTTTCAAATACTATCAAAAAGCTGCCGATATGGTACAACCCGAAATCAGATACCTCAACAGCATAACCCATGATAACCTTGTATACAGCCTCTCTTACGGCTTTAAGATCCCACCCGACGCAACTACCGAAATAAAATCATCTGCTGTGGATGCTTACGGCAATCCATACGGAAACGATATGGTTAAACGTACCATAATTCCAAATAAGGTAGAGATCACGGCACACATAGATATTAAGGATAAACAATTCAGATTTATCTCCGGCTTAGACAAATTCGAAATGCCCACCGGAATATTCGTGGAAAACGATGATTCCATATTCACCCTTGAAGAAATAGTTCAAATCCATTCCGATGGGTACCAGGGTGAAACCTTAAGGGGCCGTAGCAGAGGCTATACGATAATGGCTTCCAAACCCTATTACGATAGCCTGGGAAAATGTATGACCTTCCTTGAGGGGAAGCTCTATTTTACCATCCCTACAACCAAGGAATATTGGGGCGAAAATGGAATATTCGTGGTTGATGAATTTGGAATCTCGTTAGATACAGAAGAAATCGGCAAGGGAAGGAAAATAGCCAAGTGGAGCCTTAACGACCGCACCATGGATGTGCTGGGGCTTGAAAGCATCAATGACAAGCTGGTGCTCATCACCGCCATAAACAATATCCTCACATTGAGGTTATACGACAAACACGGGACCTTCTTAGACCAAATGGCATTTGAAAATACGGTCATGGATATGCCCGGCAAAGCTGGTATTGACATAAACTCTACAATAAACCAAAATTTCGAAGTCTTTACAAATGACAACATATTAAACATATGCATATTTGATCGGGGCTATAACAAGCACCATACTGTGATTAGCGTGGAAATCGGCGACAGGATAACGCCGCTGCAAACCATAGACGGGCTTGATTTCGATGATAACGAAATGGCTCAATACTATGATATTTTTACAAAAGGAAACAAGGTGTACGTTGTGGCCAACCTTCAAAGGATGGATGAAAGCGACTCACCAGAATCTTATCCGCCGAGATCCAGCCGCCTTGTGATAATGGTATACCAGGATTCCAGGCTCATATACAAAGGAGAACTGGTCACCGATGCCGATGAGGACTTTGAAATGGATAGGTTAAAAGGCCAGGCGACCAACTATATCCAATTCGACCCATTTATGTACAGGCAGTTTTACGGAATAGAATTGAGGTGATGGGCATGATCGAAATTAAAAACGCTACAAAATACTACGGAAGAAAAGAACTGGGGCTATACATGGTCAGCGCCAGAATAAATAAAGGCGAAGTTGTAGGCATCCTTGGCCAGAATGGCTCGGGTAAGACCACCCTGCTCAAGGCCATCATGGGCCTTACAGAGCTCAATGAAGGCAAAATACTGATTGAGGGTAAACCCCCAACCCAAATGTACCATAAGATGGCCTTTATAACCGAAGAAGGCAGCTACTTTCCATGGATGACGCCTTATGAATACGGCGCATTCCTTTCGGATTTTATACCGGGCTTTAACTTGAAACTTTACAGAAGCTTATTAGATTTTTTTGAAATAGAGCCATTCAAAAAGATCAGTTCATTGTCCACTGGCCAGAAGTCCAAGCTGGAAATATCGGCGGGATTTTCCAAAGGCGCCCAATATATTTTGATGGATGAACCCTTCCTGGGCAGCGACATATTTACCAGGAAGGACTTCCTAAAGCTGCTCATATCAAACTTAAAGCAGGACGAAACCATCCTCATTGCAACCCATATAATAGAGGATATAGAAAATTTCATAGACAGGGCCATCATCCTTAAGTTTGGGAGAATAAAAGCCGATCTATACATCGATGACATCCGCAAGAACGGCAAAAGCCTGGAATCGGTCATGATGGAAGCAATGAACTATGATGAAAGCAGATACAAGAAGGTATCCAGTTGAATGACTAAACAAATTACATACGATTAAGCTTAGTGCCGTAATACGCATGCCGGGCATTTTGGTAAACTTCCAAGTGCAAACTGACTTTACTGTGCCCTGACGATAACGGTACAACGCCGAATAATGGATCATGTCTCTTCTTAAATATGCCAGATTATTGTAAAAAGGTATTTGGGTTGGTCTGTAAAGCATCTACCGCTGGCCTTTGTCCATGTAATTGAGCCATGTTATTTCACATTTTTTATACATCCCATACCAAAAACGCTAAAACATGATCTGCCTTTTAAGAAAAAGGAAACTATCCAAAAGCTAAACTGTCACAAAATTGTGACATAGAAACGGCTTGCGGCATGAAAAAGGGCTTCAGGATATTACCCTGAAGCCCTTCATATTGGCGGAGAGAGTGGGATTTGAACCCACGGTGCGCTCATCACGCACACACGATTTCGAGTCGTGCGCCTTCAGCCGCTCGGCCATCTCTCCATATTCCCTATTTTTCCCTTCTCGCCCTGAAAAAGTCCTGCATTATGCGCCTGCATTCTTCCTCCATTACTCCCCCTACTACCTCTACCCGATGGTTAAACCGGGGATCCTGGAGCAGGTTATACAGGCTGCCGGCACAACCTGCCTTGGGATCCATCGCGCCGAATACTACCCGCTCAATCCTGGCCTGTATAATGGCCCCTGCGCACATGGGGCAGGGCTCTATAGTAACATATAATTCGCACCCTGTCAACCTCCACCCGCCAAGGTATCGCGCTGCCTCCCTTATGGCAACCATCTCCGCATGGAGGGTGGGGTCCTTTTCCGTCTCCCTGAGGTTGTGCCCCCTGGCAATGACCTTTCCATCTTTGACAATGACTGCGCCTATGGGGACCTCCCCCATGTCATAGGCCTTCCGAGCTTCCAGGAGTGCCTGCTGCATAAAATGCTCCAACAATAAAATCACACCCTATCAGCCGTCGGCTCCTCCAATATTATGACACAATGTATTTAGAAAATCAATATGCAAAGTATTTACTTTTCGGTCACCCCGATAAAAGCCAACAATGTTATTACTCCAGTTTAACTCCCAGAGTATTCTCCATCTCCTTAAGAGCAAACTCATGGGCCTCCCGGCTGAAGGATGCAACCCCATTTTTAACAACCGTCACCTCATAATTCAACATCCTGGCATCCGCTGCTGTATATAATACACAGATGTTGGTACACACGCCGACGAGCACCAGCTCCGAAACCCCCATCTCCCTCAAAGTAGCATCAAGATCGGTCCCAAAAAACGCGCTGTATCTTCTTTTGGGTATGATATAATCTCCCGGCTGAGGTGCTAATTCCTCTACGATCTCCGCCCCTTTGGTTCCCCTTACGCAATGGGCCTTAAACATGTTAAATTCTGCATCGTCGACTCGGTGATTATCGCATATGTATATGATTGGCATACCTTCCCGCCTCGCATTGCTGACTATGGCCTCGATCTCCTTTGTAACCCTCCCCGCCTCTTCACCTATGTATAGGGCTCCATCGGGCTTAATAAAATCGTTCAGCATATCTATCACCAGAAGCGCCTTTTTGTTGGACATCATTCACCACCCCATAGATTTTAGTTCAACTATATTATAAACCACAGCTATGAATTATAATAGATTTTTTTATTCAAATTTTGATGGTGTACAGGCTGTTAAAAGCTATGAAAAAGGGCAATGGGATAAGCAATAATGTACATTATTTTGAGTAGTTTAACACACACATATATTGGGCTTTAGTGAATACCAAGCATAAGCTAACATTCTCCAACAAAATGCCCCGAAAATATGATAAAATATAATAAATTCTACAAGAGGGGATTGGGGGAAGGCATGCAGAGGGAAACCGTATTGGTTGTGGATGACGAAAGAGAAATTGCAGAGCTGGTGCGGGACTATCTTGAATTGGATGGCTTCAACGTCGTACTGGCTTTCGACGGCCAGGAGGCTCTTGAAAAATATCACAAACACCAGCCCGATGTGGCCATTTTGGATATAATGTTACCAAAGCTGGACGGTATGGAAGTGTGTAAAGCAATACGCGCCAGGTCCGCCATTCCCATAATCATGCTAAGCGCCAAAAAAAGCGACGCCGACAAGATACTGGGACTGGGTCTAGGAGCCGATGATTATGTAACCAAACCCTTTAGCCCAAAGGAGTTGGTTGCACGGGTCAAAGCCCAGCTGCGGCGCTACAGGCAATTTACATACGCCCCGAGGAAGGCAGAAGTCCTGTCTTTCCATGACCTGCTCATCGATCTCAGCGGCCATATCGTATATATAGAAGGCCAACCCGTATCTTTGTCCACAAAGGAGTTTGAAATCCTGAGGTTTTTGGCCCTGCATCCCAACCAGGTGTTTACCCGGGAAGAGATATTCAAACACGTATGGGGTTATAACGAATACGGGGATATAAACACGGTTACCGTCCACATAAGCAAGATCAGGGAAAAAATCGAAAAGGACCCTTCAAATCCCGTCTATATACAGACCGTATGGGGTGTGGGTTATAAATTTACAGGAGGGGACGCATGAGATTCACTTTTCGTACAAAATTGATATTATCCTTTTTAAGCATAATAATCATACCCGTCATCGTCACTCTAATATTCATAAAACTTGCCACCGTCAACATAAAAACTGATCCCGAAATAATCAGGTTTTCCAAGATAGATTTAAGATTTCAAAAGATCATAAATCTGGTTACGCAGAACTATTTCAATATTCAAAACTATGACCAATTTTACGCAATTATAAGCCCGGTTCTGAAGGAAACTGGCTGCAGATTGCAGGTCATCGACAGCTCCGGGCGGCTGCTTTTTGATTCCGAAGACAGGGAGGGCTCTCTCAACAACAGAATCCTAAAAGTAAATATCTCGGACGGCTTCGCTTTAAATCTAGAAGAAGACATAAATGGCATGAACCAGTATTCCTTCCCCGTCAAGATCGACGATAATGTAGTAGGCAGCATAATAATCCAGTACGACCTGGATATGCTCCCTCCAAAGGTACTGCAAAAAGTGATCCTATACATAGGCGGGAGCTATATGCTGGGTCTAGCCTCGCTGGTTATATTGATAGTCCTGCTGTCGTGGCTTATATCCAGAAGCGTTCTGGTGCCTTTGAACGAACTCAATTCGGCCATACGAAACATATCCCAGGGCAATCTCGATTTCACCATAGCGTACAGCAAAAACGACGAGTTTGGGCGTTTCTGCCAGGCTTTTGAGCTGATGCGGTGCAAGCTAAAGGAATCCCTGGAAAAACAAAACATGTACGAGAACTCCCGTAAAGCCATGATTGCCAGTATATCCCATGATCTTCGCACCCCCATTGCCTCGATTAAGGGATATGTGGAAGCTCTGCAGGACGGCCTGGCCCGGGAACCTGAAAAATTCAATCGGTACCTCAGCATAATAAAGGACAAAACTGACAAGCTCGACCGGTTGATAGACGACCTCTTCCACTTTTCGCAGGTTGAGCTGGGGAAACTGCATATTGATTTCAGGGTGCAAAACAGCAGAATAATGCTGGAGGAGATAGTTTCCCCCATCGAGGCGGAAGCCAAGAACAGCTCGTTGCAATTTATAGTGCAGCGCCCGCTATCCGAAGTATATGTCAAAGCAGATAGCAAAAGAATATCGCAGGTTATAGACAACTTGGTCGAAAATTCCAGGCGGTATATACCAGACGACGGACAAATTATTATAGGCACCAGAATTTCAGGAGCTTCCCTTGAAGTTTTCGTCACGGATAATGGAGATGGTATCTCCCCTGAAGACCTCCCCCATATATTCGAAAGCTTTTACCGGGGGGAAAAATCCCGCTCGCAAAATTACGGGGGTACCGGATTGGGCCTGGCAATATGCAAGCACATCATCCAGGAACACGGCGGCAGGATATGGGCCGAAAGCGTTAAAGGGCAGGGCACTACAATCCATTTTACCCTCCCCATAGTCAACATGCAGCATACTGAAGCTGTTTGAATCAATGAAATTGTTATAGAATAATTGCATCAATTGATATTAACATTCAGATTTGTTATGCTAAACTTACCAATGAGCTAATATACGCTCAATAATTGAAGATTTGAGAAAGGAGCGCTAAAATGCGGTTTTTGGTAAAACAGAAAATATTCTCGTTTGGAGACAACTTCATCATCAAAGACGACCAGGGCAACGATCGCTTTATTGTAAAAGGTAAAGTATTCTCTTTGGGAGATAAACTGAGAATCTACGATATGATGGGAAGGGAGCTATTTTACATAGAACAGAAATTGCTACGGCTTTTACCCGAATATACCATATATAAGTCCGGCCAAGCCGTAGCAACGCTAAAAAAGGATTTTTCCTTTTTTAGACCTCGGTTCAGCATCTGGAGTGCATACGGAAACTACAGCATCCAGGGTGATTTTTGGGGCATGAACTTTTCGATCGTCAAAAACGGCAGACATGTAGCACAGGTATCCAAACGGTGGCTATCATTTAGTGACACGTATGGCGTGGATATTGCAGATGATGAGGACTGCGCTTTTATACTGGCCCTGGTGATCATAATAGATCAGGTACTCCATGATGATAATCATAATAATCAGTAATGGGCGCAAACATCCATAAGAGATGCGAATCTACAACCCCTCTTATCAAAAATGTTTTGATAGCAGCCGATCACACCTGCCTCGATTATGATATCTTTGACAAAGGTTTTCGTAAGGTTTTCAAACCATAGCCATTTCCGGCATTAACATAATTAGCAAATGGTTCTTCACCTATGGCTTTATGTTGTCAGCTTTGTCCAAAAAAGAGCCTTACCATTTATCCGCACACAAAATTGGGGACAGCCTCATTTAACTACGATAAGTTCAGCCACTCCAGTATATCCTCATAATCCTCAAAATCCCCTACTATGGCATGGGCGCCGGCTTTCATTAAACGCCTACGCTTGACTTCATTAACCCCCCTGCGGTTTATTTCATCGGTAGCGGCGCCCAGCGTCACTGCCCCCACCTTCCGGCCCAATCCTATCTCGACTTTGCCATCGCCCACCACCAGCAGCTGCTGCCCGCACAGCCCGCGCTCGTTTATCAGCTTGTACAAAACCGCTTCTTTGGAACAGCTGG
>Ga0134094_1002102_pt1 | contig 17749 bp, 20 predicted proteins | sample 5_1taG_FD_94458 | JGI IMG/M metagenome (GOLD analysis project Ga0134094, IMG submission 94458) | Switchgrass degrading microbial communities from high solid loading bioreactors in New Hampshire, USA - 5_19_20_110_A1 metaG | ecosystem: Engineered > Bioreactor > Semi-continuous > Anaerobic >... | reverse complement strand
CACATCGGTGGTACCGCCTCCGATGTCCACAACCATATTTCCTTCAGGTCCGTAAATATCCAAACCGGCTCCTAAAGCTGCCGCAAAGGGTTCTTCGATAACCATAACCCGTCCGGCACCCGCGTTATGGGCCGCCTGTCTGACGGCTCTTTCTTCGACTTCGGTCACTCCCGAAGGGATGCAAACCACTACTCGGTTCTTAAAAAACGGCAGAGTTCTAACTCCCGCTTTTCTTAAAAAGTATTTCAACATCAGCTCGGTAGTCTGATAGTCGGCAATTACACCGTCCCGCATCGGCCGAATCGCCAAAATATTGCCCGGGGTCCTTCCGAGCATCATCCTGGCTTCTTCACCGACTGCTATTTTTTTGCCCGTAATTTTGTCAATGGCAACTACCGAAGGTTCATTTAATACTACCCCTCTCCCTCGGACATAAACAAGTACACTGGCAGTTCCTAGATCAATGCCCAAATCAGTTCCAAACACACCCATGCTTCTCCCTTCGCCGATTTATAATGCATTTAGAATTATAAATGATTTTATGAATAAATGAATGAATTACCAATACACCTAAAAAATATGTAAATAATGCCCTACAAAAATCCACTATAAAATAATAGAGCTTGTCCTAGGCATGTTCAAATAAAAAACTACAAAATCAAATAAAAACTACAAAATATAATATATTAAAAGCTGACAAATATGAAATTCATCTCCCGAATAAGGGAGACAAGTTATAATCTCTTATATTCGTTATTTTTTATTATTTTCCTTTAATATTCTGGCTTTTTTTGTTAGTATATCCTTTTATTCGGAATTTCTTTTGTATTTTCTCCTGGTCGCTTCCCCGCCTCTGATATGCCTTTCCGCTTTATTATTTTCCAATATGGTTTTAACCTGAGCCGAAAGCTGTTTATTGATTTGCGGCAATCTCTCTGTTACGTCTTTATGTACAGTTGATTTTGAGACACCGAACACCTCCGCAGTCTGGCGGACGGTACTGCTGGATTCTATGATATAGGTTCCTATTTCCAACGCTCTTCTTCTAATATGCTCTTGCACGCTCTCTCTCCCCTTTTATTCAGCAGTGTTTAGTTCATTTATATGCCGCTGCAACTAAAAAAGACATCCTCAAAAGGATGTCCTTATCTGGTAATTATTACCCATATTGAGCCAAGCCTGTTCTAATAAAGCTTTTCAATAGCCGCCCCGCGGTAATAGTGTTTAAGGATTTCCTGGTAGTTTTTCCCGCTTTTGGCCAAGTCGTTCGCACCGTACTGGGACATGCCGACCGCATGCCCTTTACCGTAGGTAATTATTTCTATGCTGTTGTTCTGGATTTTCCATTCAAAATCAGTGGAAGCCAATTGCAGTCTTTTGCGAATATCGGTACCTTCAAACACCTTGTCGCGAACGGCCAGGGTCTTTATCCTGCCGGCTTTGGTTCGGTCAAGTATTATCAGATCCGTTTCTTTAAAACGATCCGGGATCTGGCTAAAACCTAGTAAACCGTAAAAGGTTTTAATGTCAAACACTTTATGGGCTACAAATCTTAAAGGATCCGTTTCCCCCGAAGGAACATTGGTCAGGTATTCGACGTCCCCGCTCCAGACATCTGAGGCCCTTTCGGTATTTTTCCGGCCGGTACTGCTGTGATAGACCGCATCTATTTTTTCCCCTTTATAGAATAAAACCTGTCCCTCGGTCTCTTTTACGGCTCTGCTGATTTTTCTTTTATATTTAAAGTAAGCGACCAATCCCCATTTCTTAAGCATATCCCCTCTGGAATTCCAAGCCTGGGTCTGTTCGGTAGTGTCCACATCGTACGGACTGTTTTCCGCCTGCTTTTCAATTCTTTTTAAAGCATAGGTCCTGGCTGCCACCGCCTGAGCTTTTAAAGCTTCCATCTCAAATTCGGCAGGCATTTCGGCAGCTACCACTCCAATCAGGTAATCCTCCAGCGGCATACTTTTTACCTGCTTATCGGGCAGAGCCACCCTTATGTAGACGGCATCATTCTTTGAAGAAAAAATTACGGGAAGGAGTATAGGCACTATGCCAATCAAGAATATAACGGCCAGAAGTACGGCCGTTACTTTAAAAAGTTTTGAATTCACACCCCGGCCCCCCTGTGAAGTACAAGCTCAAAATATGTCTATGCCGGAGGCCAATGGGATATGATTTCTTTTTATTCTACTTTATTTATTTCGGCTCCTAAACCACGGAGCTTCCCTTCCAGGTTCTCGTAGCCTCTTTCAATATGGTAAACTTCTCTGATTTCCGAAGTGCCGTTCGCTGTCAGAGCGGCCAGAACCAAAGCCGCGCCGGCTCGCAAATCGGTTGCCGCTACGGTTGCTGCATTTAAGCTTTCCACTCCCTGGACAATAGCGCTGCGACCTTCGATTTTAATATTGGCACCCATTCTTTTCAGCTCATCCACATGCATAAATCTGTTTTCAAAAACCGTTTCCGTAATTACTGAGGTTCCTTTGGCCAAAGTCATCATTGCCAGAATAGGCGCCTGCCGGTCCGTCGGAAACCCGGGATGTACTTGAGTTTTAACATCCACCGCGTTGTAACAGCCTTTGCTTATAATTCTGATACCCTCGTCTTCCTCTTTATAAACTACCCCTGCCTCGTCCAGTTTTGCTAACAGAGGCTTTAAATGGGCGGTGATCACATTGCGGACCAACACTTCACCGCCGCAGGCTGCGGCCATCAGCACGAAAGTTCCGGCTTCTATCCGATCAGGTATGACCGTATGGGTAGTCCCATGAAATTCTTTGACCCCCTCAATGTTGATAATATTGGTTCCGGCGCCGCGAATCTTGCCTCCCATTTCATTGATGAAATTGGCCAAATCGACGATTTCCGGTTCCTGGGCTGCGTTTTCAATAATGGTGGTTCCTTGAGCGCAAGTTGCAGCCATCATTATATTCTCTGTGGCGCCTACGCTGGGGAAGTCCAGATATATCCTGGTTCCGGTGAGCCTCGGCGCTGTTATATCCAAAAAACCATGATCCATCCGGATTTGGGCTCCTAAACACTCCAAACCTTTAAGATGCCAGTTAATAGGTCTTGAGCCAATCGCACATCCTCCGGGCTGGGATATACGGACCCTGCCTTTGCGGGCAAGCATCGGCCCCATGATTACAACGGAAGCTCTCATTTTGGCTATAAGATCATACGGCGTCTCAATGTTCTCTATTTCCTTTACTGTAACCTGCAGTCTTTTTCCGTTCCTTTTAACTTTGGCGCCAAGGGATTCCAATACTTGAATCATGACTTGGACATCAAGCAAATCCGGTACCTCTTCAAGTACCACTTTATCCGATGTCAACAGGCAGGCAGCCAGAATCGGTAAAACGGCATTTTTGGCTCCACTTACCTGTACTTCGCCATACAGTTCCTTTCCACCTGTAACAAGAAGTTTGCTCAATTTTCCCATTCAACTCCTGATCTTTTCTTTACGTTAACAATTGCCGCCAATGGGGTAAATATAACTTAACAGAAGCACTAAGTATAAAGGCAAAGCGGAGATAGAAAAAAAGTATAATAGATAAAAGTATAGATAGAGAGTATAAACAGAAATTAACAGAATAAAAGCAGTAAGAAAATAAACTAAGTATAATAGGCAATAAAAAATAATCTAAAAATGGATCCTTTAAATTGAAACAATCTAAAACTCCTCGATTAAAGCAGGGAAAGCAAGCACGGTCTTGCCCTCACGCCCTTCAATGCCTCTGGTAACCATCTGGACATTGCTTTCAAAGCCGCCCGCATTGACCGTTTCCCCCAAGCCTTGGCAATAGCCAGTAAGGGATAAAATATTGTCAGTTTGAACACTGCTTAAAAGGTCGATACCATAATGCTGAAAATATAAAGCAGGTTCCAGAAAAGCGTTTATTCTCTGTTCAAAATAAACTTTGACACTTCGCTGATTGAAGGAACTATTCAGCCGTCTAAATAGTTCGACATACTGCCCCTCGTTTTCCTTCTTCATCTGGAAAATAGCCGTATACTTATAGGCATTTTTGCCGGAAAAATCCGTTAGGGTTTGTTTATTCCAATTTAGGCCCGTTGACCGGATTATTTTTTCTATTGTCGGCAACTCTCCAGCTTTTTCCGTCCATATTATATATTGACCCATAGCTTGATTGCAATAAACCAGGCCGGAGTTCAACAACAGCGGAAACGGTTGCCTGAGGGAATCGTCCTGACTGTACTTACTGTACTTATTGAAATACAACTGGCTGTTGTAAACAGCAAAAACTAACAACAGCAATAAGAACAGACCTATCAGAAAGAATTGGAGATTATTCCTATTAATTGGCATCTTTTTTCTCACCTCTTGAGTTCATTAACAGTTTAACCAAACTTCAAAAACCCAAAACATGAGAACAATCTATTTGTTAATAGAAATGTTTTCATTTTTCGCTATTTTGAAATATTGTTAAGGCCGGTTATTTATGTGATAATAGCTATGATGTAGGAATTGAAAACTTAAAAATTAAACAACATATTTTACATTAATTTCCAATTTAATTGCCTAGCAAATAATTACCGATACTTTTATAACACTTAGAGAAAGGAGTCATCCGGTGACTGACAATACTCATTCGGCTGAACACTCTCACGAACATCCAAATAAAAAAAATGTCCTGAACCGCTTGTCCAGGATAATCGGCCATTTAGAAGGGATCAAACGGATGGTTGAGGACGATGTGGACTGTAGCGAAATTTTGATTCAGCTGTCCGCTGTGCGCTCAGCCTTAAACAACACCGGCAAAATAATTCTTAGTGATCATATTAATCACTGTCTGCGGCACGCCTATGAAGAAAATGACATGGAAATTATTGAAAAGTTAAACGATGCCATAGGTAAATTCTTAAAATAAGGGTGCCATATCCATCACTGTCCAGTGATAATACCTGCGGACATCTACTCCTTCCTGAATGGCTTTGGCCAAATAGGCCAAATGATCAACAATGAATTTTCCTCTTTTACGGTCAGAGCGGTCGCTCAAACCGTTTTCGATTATATAAACAGGGAGTTTGTATTTGCGGTAGTATCAACCAATGAGGCGGTCCTGCGCCCAAGCCAGGTTAAACCGTCAAAAACCCGAATATGCATGGCTACACCGACTCCGGTAGGCTCCGAAATTCCCCGGCGGGCCCTCACTTCATGTATTAGCTCATAAAGCTCGAGATGAGTTGCGATCTTCTTCAACTCAATTCCAATGATCGCAAGCTGTATAGCAGCTGCTCGAATTCTTGATATAGCCCAGTTCCGACCATTCGTAACAAGTATTGTTGGTATCGCCCCCTTCAATCTGGACGCTGGAAGTGGCTGTTCCAAACAAAAAATCCTCGGCAAATTTAAAAGTACCCAAAATTGCCTCACCCGCTTCTTTCATGGTGAAAATTTGTTTTGTAAACTAAAATATGTGGCTAAGGTAAATTAGGGTACCAATAGGATTAAAAAAGTGCACCCCAAATGTCTTTGTCTTCGACATTTGGGGTGCACGTTATTACCAACGACTTTTTGTTTAATTATTGTTAATTCTTATCTTTCCGAATACTGGCCTGCAGCCTTTAGCCTGGCTATAGCCCTGCGCAAGGCAACTTCGGCTCTAAGCACATCAACATCCGGTGTGCGCTCTCTGAGACGTTTTTCAGCCATTGCTTTGGCTGCTTTGGCTCTTTCCACGTCAATGTCTTCCGCTTTTTCAGCTGTTTTAGCCAACACGGTAACTTTATTATTGGCTACTTCCATAAAACCGCCGCTTATCGCGATTTTACGGACTACACCTTCATCCGTGTAGCGAATGACTCCTATATCAAGACCGGCGACCAACGGAGCGTGGTTTGGCAATACGCCGATTTCGCCGGCAAGGCTCGGAACCACGACAAATTCGACGTCCTTGCCCAAAACCTGACCGTCGGGTGCAACCACACTGAAATAAAAGGTTTTTGCCATGACCTTACACAGCTCCCAACTGTTTGGCTCTCTCCACAGCCTCTTCTATAGTGCCGACAAACTGGAAGGCTTCTTCCGGCAGGTTATCGTGGAGGCCTGCACAGATTTCTTTAAAGCCTTTAACGGTTTCCTTAACAGGAACGTATTTTCCTTTCATTCCGGTGAAAGCCTCGGCTACAGTGAAAGGCTGAGAAAGGAACCGCTGGATACGCCGGGCCCGATGGACGATTATTTTATCGTCTTCGGAAAGCTCATCCATACCCAAGATCGCTATGATATCCAACAATTCCTTATACCGTTGCAGGATGGCCTGAACCTGACGGGCAACGGTATAGTGTTCATCGCCGACAATGGACGGAGTTAAAATCTGCGAGGTGGACTCCAGCGGGTCAACGGCCGGATAGATACCGATCTCAGCAATTGAACGGGAAAGAACGGTAGTAGCGTCCAAATGGGCAAAAGCCGTTGCCGGAGCCGGGTCAGTCAAGTCATCAGCCGGCACGTAGATGGCCTGAACGGATGTAATTGATCCTTTTTTAGTCGAAGTAATTCTTTCCTGCAGATGTCCCATCTCGGTAGCCAAGGTAGGTTGGTATCCTACCGCGGAGGGCATCCTGCCGAGCAAAGCGGAAACCTCAGAGCCAGCTTGAGTAAAACGGAAAATATTGTCAATAAACAACAAAACGTCCTGACCCTGTTCATCGCGGAAATACTCGGCCAGCGTCAGACCGGTCAATGCTACTCTGAGTCTCGCACCAGGGGGTTCATTCATCTGACCGAAAACCATGGTCATCTTGTTGATAACCCCTGAGGCTTTCATTTCGTTATAAAGGTCGTTCCCTTCACGAGTACGTTCGCCTACGCCGGCAAAAACGGAAATACCGCCGTGCTGAGTTGCAATATTATTGATAAGTTCTTGGATGAGAACGGTCTTACCTACGCCGGCACCGCCGAAAAGACCGATTTTTCCTCCTCTGGCGTAAGGAGCAAGCAGGTCTACGACTTTAATACCGGTTTCCAGCATTGTATCCGTGGTCTCTTGGTCCACAAATTCCGGAGCTTTTCTATGAATCGGGTACCGGAGCTCGGTTTGAACTTCCGGCAACTCGTCAATCGGTTTGCCGAGAACGTTAAACAACCTACCCAGGGTCTCCGGACCTACGCTTACGGTAATGGGTCCTCCGGTGTTTATCGCTTTCATTCCTCTGACCAAGCCGTCCGTAGAAGCCATAGCAATGCAACGTACTGTGTCATTGCCCAAATGTTGGGCCACTTCCAAAGTAAGATCAATGTTTCTTTCCTCGTCCTTGACCACAATAGCGTTATAGATTTCCGGCAAAGAGTCAGGCTCAAACTCAACGTCAACTACCGGACCCATAACCTGGATTATTTTCCCTACGTTTGACAAGCATACAACCTCCTTTTCTTGGGTATTCATGCCGACCTTATTCTAAGGCCGCAGCCCCTCCGACGATCTCCGAGATCTCGGTCGTGATCGCTGCCTGGCGGGCTCTGTTCATTGCCAGCGTCAATTTTTCGATCATCTCTTTGGCGTTTTCCGTTGCCGAATCCATCGCCGTCATACGGGCACCCATTTCACTGGCCTTACTTTCCAGCAAAGCACTGAATACCAGACTTTCTATATAGCTCGGGAGCAACTGTTCCAACAGCTGGGCGGGCGAAGGCTCAAAAATATATTCGCCTTTGGCCTTTTCGGCAGAAGGTTCAATAGGCAACAATTTGACCACCGTCGGCTGTTGTGTCAGCACAGAAACAAACTTGGAATATATAAGATAAACTTCATCCAATTCTCCGGAGGTATATAATCCGATAATCTCCGAAGCGATTTTTCTGGCCAGGTTAAAGTCTGGGTTATCCCCAAGGCCGATAAAACGAGACAGGATCTCGACCCGGCGTCTGGCAAAATAATCGTTGCCTTTGCGTCCTACCGTTATCAGGGCTACATCTTTTTCTGCCTTTTCCTCCACAATACTCCGGGTTAACCTGATCAAATTGGCGTTATACCCGCCGCAAAGACCCGTGTCTGCTGTAATCAGCACGTAGCCGGTTTTTTTCACTTCCCGTTTTACCAATAGAGGATGGGGTTCGTCGGCTTGGACCTGAGCCAAACGGGCCAGCACATCCTTTATCTGCTGCGCATAAGGACGAGAAGCTATAACTCTGTCCTGAGCTTTGCGCAATTTAGCCGCAGCAATCATTTTCATCGCGTTGGTAATTTGTTGCATGTTGGAAACACTGCGAATTCGTCTGCGGATCTCGCGTACTCTGGCCACTGTATATCACCTGCTCTTTCTTTAGGCCATAAAGCCCTTTTTGAACTCAACAATCGCTTCTTCTATTTCCTTATCCAGTTCAGGAGAAAGAGCTTTCTCAGTTCGAATCTTTTCAGGTATGTGGGCCTTCATAGTCCGCATATAGCGCAAATATTCCCGTTCAAATTCTCTTACTCTTTCCAGCGGAATATCGTCAAGATGGCCTCTTGTTGCGGCATAAATGACTAAAACTTGTTCTTCAACAGGCATAGGCTGATATTGGTCTTGTTTTAGAATTTCCATGGTCTTTTGTCCACGGTTTAATCTGGCCTGAGTGGCCTTGTCCAAATCGGAGCCAAACTGAGCGAACGCAGCCAACTCCCGATAGGAAGCCAAGTCTAGACGCAACTGTCCGGCTACTTGTTTCATGGCCTTAATTTGGGCCGCTCCACCGACGCGGGAAACGGAGATTCCCACGTTAACGGCCGGGCGGAAACCGGCGTAGAACAAATCTGATTCCAAGAAAATCTGCCCGTCGGTAATGGAAATAACATTGGTCGGGATATAAGCGGAAACGTCCCCGGCCTGAGTCTCGATAATAGGCAGCGCCGTTAACGAACCGCCGCCTTTTGCATCGGATAACTTGGCAGCTCTCTCAAGCAAGCGCGAATGTAAGTAGAACACGTCTCCGGGGTACGCCTCTCGACCCGGGGGACGTCTCAAAAGCAAAGACAGTTCACGATAAGCAACGGCTTGCTTGGAAAGGTCGTCATAAACAACCAGAACATGCTGACCTTTGTCTCTGAAATATTCTCCCATCGCACAGCCTGCGTACGGAGCGATATAAATCATCGGAGCGGGATCCGAAGCGGTAGCCATAACTACGATGGTGTAATCCATAGCCCCGTGTTCCTCTAATTTTTTGACGACAGCGGCCACGTTGGACTGTTTCTGTCCTATGGCCACATAAATGCATATACAGTCCTGACCTTTTTGGTTAATTATGGTATCGATAGCCAGAGCGGTTTTCCCGGTTTGGCGGTCGCCAATGATCAATTCCCGCTGACCCCGGCCAATCGGAATCATCGAGTCAATAGCCTTTAAACCGGTTTGCAACGGTTCATGAACGGATTTTCTGTCAATAACGCTTGGTGCCGGCGATTCAATCGGACGATAACCGGAAGGCCTTATTTCCCCTTTACCGTCCAGGGGCTGTCCAAGAACATTCACGACCCGGCCGATTAGAGCCTCGCCGACCGGCACTTCGACTATTCGGCCGGTACGTTTGACCTGATCTCCCTCTTTAATATGTTCATAGGGCCCCAGGATAACGCAACCTATGTTATCTTCCTCCAAGTTCATTGCCATACCATATACCCCGCCGGGAAACTCCAAAAGTTCTCCGGCCATAGCTTTTTCCAAGCCGTAAATACGGGCTATCCCGTCTCCAACCTGGATAACGGTACCCACATCGACGACTTCAAGGGATGTTTCATAGCGTTCTATCTGTTGTTTTATAATCGAACTTATCTCTTCCGGACGTAAGTTCATGTTTTTATTTCACCCACTTCCTGCTGAGGTTTATACGAGGATTTTTTTAACTGTTCGCGCATTTTTTCCAGCGCAGTGGCGATAGAGCCGTCCATTACTCTATCTCCGATCTGGATCTTGGCCCCACCAATCAAAGCGGAATCCACAGTCGTAATCAAACGAACATTTTTTCCGGTAGCTTGGGAAATTACTTCTTTCAATTTTTCTTCCTGATCTTCAGTCAAGGGTACGGCACTGACTATATGAGCCTCCAGAATATTGCGGGCTTCATTGGCCAGACGCGCAAACTCCTGTTGAATACGACTTGTCAAGTTCTGCCTTCTCCGGTCAATAAGTAAGAACAAAAAATGCCTGGTTATATCCGAAACACTTCGGTCCAATATTTTCCCCAAAATTTCTTTTTTGGTCTTGGCCTCAATGTTCGGATGGTTTAACAAGTACCGGAGCTCATTGTTTTCATCGATTAGTTTGGTAAGCTCTTGCAGTTCCGCGTCCACCTGATCAAGCAGAGAAACCTCAACAGCTAAATCAAAAAGGGCCTGGGCATATCTACGAGCCAATGCTCCACTTAACATGGCCTATTACCTACCTCTTGAATAAATTGATCGACAAGGGCCTGCTGACCTTTGAGATCCAAGTTTTGCTGAATGATTTTTTCAGCAATAGCAATAGACATGTCGACAACTTGTGCCCTTACATCTGCAATGGCTCGATCCCTTTCCCGCTCAATTTCGGCAAGTGCCGCCTGTTTCATCTTCTCCGTTTCCTTGCGGGCTTCGGCTAAGATTTCAGCGGCTCTCGCTTCACTGCTTTTTATTGCGTCTTCAATTATCTTTTGAGCTTCCACACGGGATTTTTGCAATTCGGCCTGATACTGTTGTCTGAGTCTTTCCGCTTCTTTTCTTTCGTTTTCGGCGTGAGTCAAATTATCCTCAATGGTTTGCCGACGTTTTTCCATTACATTCATCAGAGGCTTCCAGGCAAACTTCGCTAAAATCCAAACCAGAATCAGGAAAGAAATAATTTGGGCAAAATAAGTATAATCAAAAGAAATAGGATTACCGGAACCGCCAGAGGCTGCGGCAATCGTATAAGACAGTCCAATTTCCAAGGGATTCAAACGATCATCCCCTCCTCTCTGCCAAAAGAGTTATTGCCAACATGTGCTCGGTTCAAATGCGTTGACGCGCTTGGTCCAGTCGCTTAAGCGGCTTTGACGAAAATCATGATAAGAGCAATAACCCAGGTGAGCAGAGGGAGTGCTTCAATTAAGCCTACACCGATAAACATGATGGTTTGTAAAGAACCTCTGGCTTCCGGCTGACGGGCAACCCCGTTAATAGCACTGGAAATAACATTACCGTTTCCTAAAGATGCTCCAAGAGCGGCCGCACCGGCGGCAATTCCTGCACCAATCATAGCAGCAGCAGAAATATCCATAAATAACTTCCTCCTTAAAATTAAAAATTTTAGTATATTGAAAATTTATTAAATTAATAAACAAAAAACAGAAATATATTGAACAACAGTAAACACAAGCTTTAATTAAACTTAATGTTCAGTTCCTACAGCCTGAGCAATATAGGCTATAGTCAAAACAGTGAAAACAAAGGACTGAATAGCGCCAATGAACACACTAAAGCCAAGCCAGGCAGCCATAGGAATGGCGCCTCCGAAAACCAAAGCGCCCGGGAGCATCAGAATGACCGCAATTAAAGTTTCTCCGGCATAAATGTTTCCGAATAGACGGAAAGCCAGAGTCATTGGCTTGGCCACAAAATCTATCAGATGTATCGGTAAAAATACCGGATAGGGCTCAATAAAATGGTGAAAATAATGGGCCCCTTGATTTTTAATACCATAAGCTACAACCAGAATTATGGTAAGAGTCGCCAAAGCGGCAGTAGTATTGATATCGGCAGTCGGAGACATCATTACTACTTCCCCTAGGATATGGTCAAGCTTGGCAAATTCCACTCCTTTAAAGAGCGGAGCAAAAATATTCGGTATAAGTCCCAGCATATTGGAAAAGAAAATGAAGATTATAAGGGTTAACAGATAGGAAAGCAGTGAAGCTCCCTTTTTGTAATCCATATTATCGGATATCAAGGACTTGACAAAGTCCACTACCCATTCTAAAACATTTTGGAGCTTTCCGGGTTTGCCGCTGGTAAGATTTCTCACGCCAAGCAAAACAAAAACCAATATAATCAGCATGGTAAGCCAAGTCATAATGAGTGTTTTTGCATGCACTGTACCATTCCCAATATGCCAGACCACTATTTCATGCATTTTATTTTTCACCCCCTCCCGTTTTATGCTGTTTGATCATTGTCCAAGCCAACGGCAAACAGACTCCCACAGCAATCCCGCCGGCCAAGTACAAAAGCCAGTCCGGCTTAAAAGTACCTACTGTGGCTACAACCAAAGTAATCATTCCCAACCTGGAAAAAAGGCTTTTGTAATAAACCAGCAGAGCTGCTTTGAGATCCTTTTTAACTATGCGTTTGGAGTCTCGATGTAACCACTGAAAATTAAAAATTCCAGTAAGAAAACCTATCAATGCCCCCAGCAAAGCATAATTATCTATGATTACCGCCAGCAGTAAAATAGCGGAGGTAACATACCCGCTTAAAATTAACAATGATCTGTTATTCATTATCAGACTTCCCAAGTTTAGAAAGTGATACGATCATATAGATAAGTCCAAGTACGACTCCCAGGAGCATCAAAATAATTTTAAGCCACGGATTGGTGTTAAACACGGAGTCCAGGTAATTCCCCAAAAAATACCCTGCCGCCACCAAACCGGCCAGGGTTGTGGCAATTGTCGATCCCCAGTACATGTATTTAATCCAGCTTCTATAATCCTTTTTATCCACGAGGATCCCTACAATCTAGAAATATTTCGCCACGGCTGATTGAATTCCTTCCAAATTCCCCTACTATCTAAAATCGATACTATTCTTAAATTAGGATGTCATTTTCAAATCAATGGTTGTTCTTATTTTTACTGTTTTCCAGGAAATTTATTACTATATCGGCAATTCTTAGGCCGGCCCTTCCGTCACCGTAAGGGTTGGCCGTTCGGGCCATCTTTTGGTAAAGCTGCTGATCGGTTAACAGCTTGGTCAAACCGGCATAAACGCTGTGATACTCGGTGCCGACAAGCAAAACCGTTCCGGCGGCAACGGCTTCAGGTCTTTCGGTAGTATCTCTGACACATAATACCGGCTTGCCCAGGGAAGGAGCCTCCTCCTGAATACCACCGGAATCGGTCAGTACCAGATAAGCTCTGGCCATTAAATTTACAAAGGGTTCGTAATCCAGCGGTTCAATCAAGTAGACCCTTTGCCGGTGCTCCAAAACTTCGGCCACCACTTTGCGCACTGCGGGGTTTTTATGCACAGGGAATATCACGTATGTATCGGGATGCTCAGCCAAAATTTGCGCCAAAGCTTGATAGGTTTGACGCATCGGTTCGCCGAGATTTTCCCGGCGATGGGTGGTAAGCAAAATTAAACGTTTGTCTTTGTTCGCATTCAGAATCCGGTTCAAGTTTTGGTCGGCAAACTCATATTCTTTTTTTACTGTTGCCAACAACGCATCAATTACCGTATTACCGGTTACATAGATGTTTTCGGGGCTGATGCCTTCTCGCAGCAAATTCTCTCTGGCCAAGTCGGTTGGAGCAAAATGCAGATCAGCCAAATCCGAGGTAAGTTTGCGGTTAATCTCTTCCGGCCACGGCGAATACTTTTGGCCTGTTCTTAAGCCTGCTTCGATATGGCCCACAGGAATTCTGTGATAAAAAGCAGCCAGGGCTGCGACAAAAGTGGTGCTGGTATCGCCTTGCACCAATACCAAATTCGGTTTCTCATTAATCAATATCGGATCAAGTCCTTCTATGACTCCGGACGTAATGCTGGCCAAAGTTTGGCCATGTTTCATGAGATTCAAATCATAAGCAGGTTTTATTTGAAAAAGGTCTACAACCTGATCCAGCATTTCCCGATGTTGAGCTGTAAGAACGACGCAGCACTCGACACATTCTTGTTTTTCTAAGGCTTTAACTACCGGCGCCATTTTAATCGCTTCCGGTCTTGTTCCAAATACTGTCATTACCTTAAACTTTTTTTCCATGCCGTTTCCTCCGTCTTAGTTTCTGTTGCGTTTAACCCTTTACCGAGTAAAAGGTCGCGATAACCAGCCTCCAAACCTCTTTCTTTAATTTTTTCCAAAAATAATTCTTCATACCACGATTATCAATTATACCAAATTTTTGGTCAAACCATAAAATTTATTAATATTTTTAATCTTATATTAATCTATGTTAATTAAATTAATTGGTTTGTACTATTTTGAACAAGTTTTATTTGTACTAATTATAACAAACTCTGGATAATATTCAATATTTTGGTTTCGAATTGTTGTTATTTGAGCTTAAACAGCATCAAAACGGATGTTTTTCTTGCGGCCTTCCTCATCAAAAAAGACCACCCGTTTAATCATCGCATTTTTTATCATCCGCCGACAAAGCAAACAGGGCTCGGAACAGGCCAAACTGCCGTCACTGTTCCGGCCCGCTATATATATGGTTCCGCCTTTCATCTTTACCGGATCACCGGCAATTATAGCGTTCTGCTCGGCATGGACAGCCACACAGAGCTCATAACGCTCCCCTTTGGGAATATTGTACTGCTCGCGGATACATACGCCAGTATCGATGCAGTTCGGCTCGCCGCGGGCGGCCCCGTTATAACCGGTGCTAACAATAATATTGTCTTTGACTATCACCGCTCCATAATTGCGGCGCAGACAAGTTGATCTGTTGCCGACCAGCAGAGCGATTTCCAGAAAATATTCATCCCAATCCGGTCTGTTGGATTTTTTCATAATTCTCCTCCCGTTCTATCGGTCTGGGCTTCATTCGAATTGCCGCTGATATATTCCTTGTACCTGCGGTAATCCTGTTCGTCCAACACCACTTCAATTTCAATGCCGCGCTCAGTATACTGCATTTCGGATAAATTGTATTTAGTTTTGAGATTACTTAATATATCTCCTCTGGTAAACGGTAGATTTAAGGTCGATCTGTAGGTCTTTTGCAGCAGTTTTCTCTCTAAAGCTTCATATAACTTATCCAAGTTCCACTTTCTTTTGACTGAAATATACACCTGATCGAAAGTATTGTGGAAGTAACGGTCAGCCGGAAGCAAATCAATTTTATTGTAGACATTTATTATCGGTTTATCGTAAGCTCCCAGTTCCTGCAAAACCTTATAGGTTGTTTCGATCTGCAGCAAATTGTTTTCATTGCTGCTGTCGATAACGTGAAGGATCAAATCGGCGTATTTAACTTCTTCCAGCGTGGCTTTAAACGCTTCCACCAGCGCATGGGGCAGTTTGCTGACAAAACCCACCGTGTCTACCACTAAAAACTCCTGTTTATTCGGTAAAGCCGCCTTCCTCAAAGTCACATCCAACGATGCAAACAGCTTATCCTCAGCCAGCACTTCCTTGTCGGGGCTATAGTCCCTGTGGGTTTTAATTAATTCATTTAACAGCGATGATTTCCCGGAGTTGGTATAACCTACCAACGCAACCAGCGGCAGTTCGGATTTCAGCCGTTTTGCTCTTTGGGTGGAACGATTCTTCTTGACCTGCTCGAGCTCTTTTTTTATTTCCCTGATTCTGTTCATAATATGCCTGCGGTCAGTCTCCAGCTTTTGTTCCCCCGGTCCTCTGGTGCCAATGCCTCCGCCGGTACGGGACAGTTGTTTGCCTAAACCCTGCAGGCGGGGCAGCCGGTATTTCAGTTGGGCCAGCTCAACCTGCAGTTTACCTTCCCGGCTAAGGGCCCTTTGAGCAAAAATATCCAAGATTAAGGCCGTCCTATCCAACACTTTCAGTTCTAAAATCTCTTCAATATTCCGAAGCTGAGTCCCGGAAAGTTCGTCATTAAAAATGACAAGGGAGGCATCGCGGCAAACAGCCTCTTCTTTTATCTCCAGCAACTTTCCTCGACCCACATAGGTCGCCACATCTCTGGCAGCCCGATTTTGGATAACGCTGCCCACAACTTCGGCGCCTGCGGCTTCCGCCAAGCCGGCCAGCTCCAGCAGGGAGTCCTCGCCATTTTCATAGCCTTTTGCCGAAACATTCAAACCGACCAGAAACGCTTTTTCTTTTTGCTCTGTTACTCTGCCGCTGTCCTGCCTCATTTTTTTACCTTCCTCAACACCTTTCATAATATTATAAGCTTTAACAGCTTTATAAGTTTTAACAGCCATAATATTTCTCGGTAACTTTAACGTTTTTAGATAGCATTTCCCTAATCCTTACATCTATCATAAAGAATTTTCCGATTTTAGGCAAATAAAAGCGTTTTATATAAGAAACAAAAAAGCTGTTGCTCAACAAATTCTTTGGGCAACAGCTCATAGCGCCAGCGGCAACCTATTTTGTCCCGAACAGCCGGTCTCCGGCATCCCCGAGACCCGGGACTATGTAGGCGTTTTCGTTGAGACACTCGTCAATAGCAGCCACAAAAATGTCCACATCGCTGTGGTTCTGCTGAACGGCAGCAATTCCTTCCGGAGCGGCAATTAAGCACATGAGTTTGATACTCTTGGCGCCGCGCTCCTTCATGAAATTAATCGCCGCAACAGCGGAGCCCCCGGTAGCCAACATCGGATCAAGTAAAATGATATCCCTTTCGTGCACATCGGCCGGCATTTTACAATAATATTCAACGGGTTTTAAAGTTTCATGGTCGCGATAAAGACCGATATGCCCGACTTTAGCGGCCGGAATAAGCTTTAACATTCCGTCTACCATGCCAAGGCCTGCTCTTAAGATTGGCACCAGAGCCACCTTGCGCCCGGCTATTCTCTTTGTCTTCGCTACTGCTATCGGGGTTTTGACCTCAACCTCTTTCAACGGAAAATCTCTGGTTACTTCATAAGCCATAAGCATGGCCACTTCTTCCACCAGATTGCGGAACTCCTTGGAACTGGTATTTTCATCCCGTATGAGTGACAGTTTATGTTGGATCAAGGGATGATCTAACACCGTTACTTTTCCCATCTTTTCAACTCCTTTAAAGCCGGACTGTTCCTGGCTGTAGTTTATAGAATATCCTTATCTTTATACAACGGAAACTTGGCGGTCAATTCAGCTACAATAGCCTTGGCTTTTTGCAATTGCTCGCTGTTTTCGCCGGCGGTTAAAGCCAAATTGATTGCTTCCGTTATCCGCTTCATTTCAGGTTCTTTCATACCGCGAGTTGTGACTGCAGGTGAACCTACTCGAATACCGCTGGTTACAAACGGACTTTCCGGATCATAGGGTATGGTGTTCTTGTTAACCGTAATACCGACATCATCCAGTATTTTTTCAGCGACTCTGCCGGTTAGGCCTTTGCTGCGCATATCGAGCAGTACCAAGTGGGTGTCCGTTCCACCGGAAACCAGTCGAAAACCTCTTTCCAAGAAACCTTCGGCCAAAGCCTGAGCGTTTTTGACAATTTGCTCTTGGTATTCTTTGAATTCCGGCCTTAAGGCTTCACCCAGCGCAACGGCTTTAGCCGCTATGACATGCATCAAAGGCCCTCCTTGGATGCCGGGGAAGACCGCTTTGTCAATTTTCTGAGCGAATTCCGCTTTGCAAAGGATTAGCCCGCCTCTGGGCCCCCTTAAGGTTTTATGAGTAGTTGTGGTTACAAAATGAGCATACGGCACCGGATTCGGATGGAGCCCGGCGGCCACCAAACCGGCTATGTGGGCCATATCCACCATCAAATACGCACCGACTTCGTCCGCAATCTCCCTGAGCTTTTTAAAATCAATTACCCGGGGATAGGCGCTGGCCCCGCCGACAATCATCTTCGGTTTGTGCTCATGTGCCAAGCTTCGAACTTTATCGTAATCAATGGTTTCGGTCT
>Ga0134094_1002094_pt1 | contig 17800 bp, 15 predicted proteins | sample 5_1taG_FD_94458 | JGI IMG/M metagenome (GOLD analysis project Ga0134094, IMG submission 94458) | Switchgrass degrading microbial communities from high solid loading bioreactors in New Hampshire, USA - 5_19_20_110_A1 metaG | ecosystem: Engineered > Bioreactor > Semi-continuous > Anaerobic >... | reverse complement strand
CTTATTATTTAAAAGGCGCGGAAGAATTGACCCACTTAAAACCGGTTGAAATTAAAATCAATTGTCAAGAAAGAAATTTTCACGATGAAATATACTTCATGTTGATCATGAATGGCAAATCGGCAGGAGGCTTTCGCAAAATCGCCCCTTACGCTTCCGTAACCGACGGCCTGCTCGATGTCTATATCTTTAAAAAATGCCCGCTCTATGAGCTTTTTCCATTATTGATAAAAATCGCCAACGGAGAACATACCGACAGCCGTTATGTTGATTACTTTCAAACGAAAGAAATGACCATAGATTGTGCGGAAACCATCGGTACTGATATGGACGGAGAAAAAGGATTTGACTACCCACTAAAAGTATCGGTCAAACAAAGAAAACTAAAGCTAATAACCGGATTAAAATAAGAAAAGGACAGGGGATAAAAGGATAGGGGATAAACTGTACATATTTATAAAAAAGCCAATTCTCTGCTATAATTGTCTGGTGAAGTCTTAATATCCCCTGTAATGCCTTATTGGCAGAAAATAAGCCTTTAGACATAATACTTAGCTATATACCAAAATTTAATGGAAAAGGGTAGAGACAATGATTCCTAAAGATATGAATTATCAGATGCCGGCGGAATGGCATCCGCATAAGTGTACTTTTATTTCCTGGCCTGTCCGGAAGTCGATGATATATCCTGAAAACTATAAAAACATCTGCAGGGGATACGCGGCAATTATTGAAACCATTGCCGGATATGAACCGGTCAAGGTAATAATCAATCCCACGGATAAAGAAGAAGTGCAATCTTTCCTGAGCAGCGAGTTGCTATGGCAAAGGCAAATTGAACTTCTCTGCATTGAACATAATGATGCCTGGCTCCGGGATAACGGACCCACTTTTGTAATTAACGACCAAGGTAAGCTGGCAGGAATCAATTGGCGCTTTAATGCCTGGGGAGGAAAGTATGCTCCCTGGGATCTGGACGATCAAGTAGCCCCGGCAATTCTAAAGCACTTAGGCTTAAAATGTTTTGACGCTCCGCTGGTTTTAGAAGGCGGTTCTATTCATGTTGACGGGGAAGGTACACTGTTAACTACCGAACAATGCCTGTTGAATCCCAACCGCAACCGAGGGTTAACCAAAAAGGATATTGAAAAAATCCTTGGAGATTATTTAAATATCGAAAAAGTAATCTGGCTCAGAAATGGGCTCTACGGCGATGAAACTGACGGACATATAGACAATATCGCTTGTTTTGCTGCCCCGGGCAAAATCCTGCTCCAAATTTGCGATGATCCTACCGACGAAAATTACAATATCACCAGGGAAAACTTAGCCATCCTCAAACAAGAATACGACGCTGCAGGCAGGAAGCCGGAAATCATTACCGTCAAACTGCCGCCTCCCATGGATTTTCGCGGTCGACGTTTAACCTTAAGTTATCTTAACTTTTATTTGGTCAACGGCGGGCTGATTTTGCCTGTTTTCGGCGGGGAAGCCTCAACAACTGACAAACAAGCCATTGAAATTATAAAACAGGTTTTCCCCCGGCGGCAAATACGCCCTATAGACGGTATGGCAATAATCAGTGAAGGTGGCAATGTCCACTGTATAACTCAGCAAATGCCGGTTGGAATCGGAGGTGAGAACAATGCGAAAAGTTAAAGTAGCGGCAACCCAGATGAGCTGTTCCCGCAATATCAATGAAAATATAGCCAAGGCTGAAAGCCTGGTAAGGAAGGCAGCAGCGGAAGGGGCGCAAATCATTCTTTTGCAGGAATTATTTGAAACTCCTTATTTTTGCCAAAAGGAAAAACCCATCTATTACCAATATGCCGCTGAAATGGAACAAAACAAAGCCGTCAAACATTTTAAACAAATAGCCAAAGAATTGGCTGTAGTCTTACCCATAAGTTTTTACGAGAAAAAAAATAATGCCCGTTACAATTCCGTGGCCATAATTGACGCTGACGGTAAGATTCTCGGCAAATACCGCAAAAGTCACATTCCCGACGGACCGGGCTATGAAGAAAAATTCTATTTTAATCCCGGAGATACAGGTTTTAAAGTCTGGTCAACCCGTTATGCCAGAATCGGCGTGGGAATTTGCTGGGATCAATGGTATCCGGAAGCAGCCAGGTGCATGGCTCTATTAGGCGCGGAAATTCTTTTTTATCCCACGGCCATAGGCTCAGAACCCTATGATGAAAGCATAGATTCCAAAGACCACTGGCAAACTGTGATGCTGGGCCATGCAGCCGCCAATCTTATCCCGGTAGTGGCTTCCAACCGGGTAGGAACAGAAGAAGATGAAGATTCGCGCATTACCTTTTACGGTTCTTCCTTTATCGCCGGCCCTAGGGGACAAAAACTGGCCGAGGCCGGACGCAGCGAAGAAACATACCTGGTGGCGGAGTTTGATTTGGATCAATTGGAAGTTCAGCGGCTGGAGTGGGGGATTTTCAGAGACCGCCGGCCGGATTTATATGGGATCATAGCCAGCTATGACGGAGAACAGATATTTGGAAAATAATTTGGGAAATTCGGTAGTTCAATCCTGAGATAGGGGGGCGTCACCTTCAGTCTGATATATTGGTCTTAAACCATAAACGGTCAGATCCACTTTTAGAAGTAAGCGGGCAAAATCCAGCGCTTCCTTCTGGTTAAGGCTTTGCTTTGGAATGGTAAGAGCATAAGCAATAGCCGAACCTTGAACTTCTTTATTGGGCCCGAGGGAAAAGGAGACTCCACTGTAATGGTCTTGCTTTTGAGGATCGGAAAGGTTGTAAAGGCTTTCCAACTCAATTATCGTTAACTTATGTTCCTCAGCAACTGAACCGTACTCAAAAGCAAAATCTATATTCCCCAGAGCCAGGTCATTGAGCATGGGCTCGGGCCCAGGGTACACAACCCTTCCCGGATGGGTGATTAGCAATTGATACAAGCCCGGAAAATGCTTATCTGCAAGTTTTAAAACCATAAGAGTGCGATAACCGCAAGGGTCTTTTTCCGGATCGGTATAGCCAAACCTGACTAGGGGATTGCAAAGTAGTTCGGACCAATGCCGGTCCGGAATTTTTTTGCCCTTTGGGGCCGTAAGCACCATGCGATTAGCCGCAAATAGCACATACCAGTCCGTAAACCATGGAAACAATAATTTTTCAATCAAGGAATAATCGGCCAGTACGAGAAGATCGGCCACATATCCTCGTTGAACACGATTAATACATTCCACAGAACCCATAGCATGTAGATTTAGGGATATTTCAGGATCGACAAGCTTATATTCTTTTGCCGCCTTTTCAACTATACTTTTAGTACTGCCTGCATGATAAATATGTAATTCTTTCGACATTTGATCCTCCTTGATAAACATATTTTTCCTAAAAAGTACGGAGCAAAGTATTAAAAAAATGTAATCATATATGCACATTAGGAATATGTATATTCCTGTTTTGCATGTAAAATAATTGTTTTTAGTTTAATATTCTATTTACTTTAAATATAATACAGTTAATTTTAGTTGTCTATTGCTGGACCCAACTGTCTATTTTCCTTGACTTGCTTATAAATTTTATCTATGATTATTTTAGTTGAAAAAAGGAACCTAAAAAATGGAGGAGGTGGAAGATGGCGATAAGGTTTACAAATGTTTGCAAGAGTTTCGACAATTTGACGGTCCTCTCTAATTTTAGCTACACAATTGATTCAGGCGAATTTATTTGTTTTTTCGGCCCGTCCGGAATTGGGAAGACAACAATCTTGCAACTCATCGCAGGTCTGTTACTGCCTGATGCGGGAGAATTGAAAATTGAAGAAAAAAGAATAGGCTATGTATTTCAAGAGCCCAGACTTCTCCCGTGGTGTAATGTCGCCGATAATATCGAACTCAGTCTCTATGCAATTATACCGGACTCCCGCCAAAAACGTCTGGAACTGGTTAACACCTTATTGCAGAAAGTGGAGCTGGAAAGCTTCGCCAAGTATTATCCGGCGCAATTAAGCGGCGGTATGAAACAAAGAGTCGCTTTAGCCAGAGCATTTGCTATTGAACCGGAAATCCTTCTGCTGGACGAGCCGTTTAGCGCTTTGGACCATAAATTAAAAGATTCTCTGCGCAGCTATTTACAGGATCTTTTATCTTGGAAACCTTGTATTACTATAATGGTCACTCATGATTTGGATGAGGCCATTCGCTTGGGAGATAAAATCCTAGTCATCGGCGATAGGCCCTGTCGTATTTTATACGAACATATTATTGAAAAACCAAGAGAAAAGAGAGATGACTTGTTCATTTTTGAGCAAACTCGGCTTATACAAAGCTTTTTAAACACCAAAATAAATTAATATCCATATGGAGGAGACTGACATGACCAAAAAACTTTGTTATTTACTTATAGTCTTAATACTTCTTTTAACCTTCGGCTCAGGCTGTAGCGCTAATAACTCAACGCCGGATAATCCGCCATCCAATACCTCCGAGGAGGAAAACATAGATAAGATTCCTGAGTTGACCATTGCTTCCTCGCCCGGACCCATGTCCTATCCGCTGGCTTATATGGCAGAAAACGACGTATTTGCTAATATAGCTGAAAAGACAACCTTAACATCCTGGACCACAGGAGACCAGCTTAGAGCGATGGTCACTTCTAATCAAGTTCAATTTGCCGTAACCCCAATCACGAACGCCTTTATGCTTTATAATAAGGATGTGGATGTCAAACTTATCAATGTAGCTGTCTGGGGTATGCTTTATGTCATGAGTTCCGATGAAAATCTTAAAACCATAGAGCAATTAAAAGGCAAAGAAATTGCCATTGCCGGCAAAGGCGGTATTCATGATTTAATCTTCCGCCACCTTCTAATTAAGCACAATATTGATCCGGAAAAAGATATTAAGATTACTTATATGGATATGGCCCAAGCCTCTACCAGTCTCCTGACGGGCAGTTTGCAATACGCTATTTTAAATGAGCCCAACTCTAGTGCTGTGCTGGCAAATGCCAAAAAGGAAGGCCTTTCAATTTATAGAAGTTTGGATCTCCAGGAAGAATGGGCTTCTGTAACCGGCAATCCGGAAGCCAGAATACCCTGGGCAGGCTTGATAGTTGTTGGAGAAAACGCTAATAATCATAAGTTGGTAAATATGGTTGTTGACCAATTCGCCTCCGCTACCAAATGGGTTTTAGAAAATCCGCAGCAAGCAGGTGAGATAACCGAAAAATATTTTCAAAATATGAAAGTACCGGCAGTGGCTAATTCCATACCCTTCTCCAGATTGGACCCCAAGCCTGCCAGTGAATGTCAGAAATTGATTGAAGACTTTTTCCAAGAACTCATGACCACGGCTCCAATGGAAGCAATCGGAGGGAAAATACCTGATGCCGGTCTTTACTACCAAGGCCAATAAAAACAAGCTATTAAAAGCAGCCGGCATCTTCCTAATCTTTTTTTGCTGGTTTATAATATCGCTGTTTTCCCATCCTCTTATAGTCCCGTCAATCCCTCAGACCTTTCAGGCTTTGTATAAACTTATAATTAGCGGTGAAGCGGTTAGCTGTTTTCTTATTACCATAAAACGTCAGCTAACCGGTTTGGGTCTGGGGGTTTTGATTGGGGTAACTTTAGGTATATTTGGCGGTTTGAACCGCTCTTTTCATACAATCTTTATGCCGGTAATCAACACCATTTTAGCTACGCCCAACGTAATTTTTGTCGTCATGGCCATGGTCTGGTTTGGAGTAGGTAGCACCCAAGTTATTTTTGTTATTGCCCTATTAATTTTCCCCATTATGTATATGAATTCAGTAAAAGCTCTGCATTCTTTGGACCAGGATCTTCTGCAAATGGCTCAAGTATTTCGTGTTCCCCGGAGAATCAAAATAAAGAAAATCTATCTCCCCGGTATTCTGCATGGTTTTATAGCCGGGTTTACCCTTAGTGCCGCATCATCTCTACGTATAGCAGTGTTCGCCGAAGTTTTCGGAGCCCCAAATGGAATTGGTCTTGCTGTCACAATCGCCCGCAGTTATCTGGAGATCGACAAACTCTTCGCCTGGGCCATTCTTTTAATCCTAATAGTCACAACCATAGAGTCTTTAATAATTAAACCGGTGGAACGCTATATTAAAAAATGGGGTGCGACATAAACGACTAAACATTTTATTGAGACGTTTTTATTTATTAGAGCTAATAACCAAGAAATATCTTTTTAACAATTTTTGTGAAGGGAGCAATTCGATGAAAAGCATTAACCTTAAGCCTGTCGGTATGGTAAAAGCCGAATATAATGACAGGATGACAGTTCCTTTATGGGGACAGGACATAACGGTTATTGAAATCTTTCCTGAGTATGAGCGGGCTCTCTTAAGGATGGAGGAACACTCTCACTTTTGGGTTCTCTGTTGGTTTGATCAAGCTCGTAGAGATATTTTGTCCACTCGCCCGGAAAGGATTGATCCTAATCTTCCGGAATATGGCGTCTTCGGCTTAAGAACCCCGGCCAGGCCCAACCCGATAGCTTTATCCTTAGTAAAATTGGTAAAAATAGAGGGCTGTAACCTATATGTCCAAGGACTCGATGCCATAAACGAAACTCCAGTCTTGGATATCAAGCCTTACTATGAGCAGGATATAATTTTTTCTCCGCAAGCTCCCTATATTAGACCGCCTGAACTGGACAAACGCCGGGAGTTAATGTTGAAAGAGGCAATCAATCATCACCAGGAAGACTGTGCGGATTTGCATTTAGCTCTCCGCATGGCTTTAATTGCTGAAGAACATTTCGGTAAACTTAATTCCCAAGACCTATATTTAGAGGTAAGGGGATCCCTTTGCCTGGGAGATGTATTGCAGGGTTTGAGCAGGGCCAGATTATCAAATCCTGCCAGGTTCAATTTTACATTTTCCGCTGATACCGCCAAAAGTGTTTGGCAGAAGAACGGTATGACTCTTAGCATAGAATTGGCTCGAAAATTGGACAATGCAACACAGCTGGACCAAATGGCTGATCAGGAATTATTTTCGATAAGGAAGGAATAGGGCCATGAGTAAAAGGCTAATTGAAGAAGCTATTGAATTCCACGGACATCTATGTCCCGGTATTGCTTTCGGTTGTCGCGCCGCTTTGTATGCCTGTCGGCAATTGAATATAGAGCCGGGTAGGTTGCAAGACAGCCATATTGTTGTTGCTGAAAACGACCTGTGCGGTTTAGACGGCATTCAATATATTACCGGTTGCACCATAGGTAATGACGGCTTGGTTATTCGCAATATTGGAAAGCAAGCTTTCAATTTTATATCCAAAAAAACAGGGCAGGGTATTCGAGTTGTACTTAACGTCCCTTTATGGGAAAGTGCCGAACCTCTTTTACTGCACGCCAAAGTAAAAAACGGTAAAGCCACAGAACAAGAAAGGAAAGATTTTATTAAAGCGCGATTCGAGCGCGGGCAAAAGCTGTTGGATTTACCGGATGAACAACTGTTAAAATTAACTCCTGTTGCTCATTCTGCCCAAGAAAGAGTGCGCCTGTTTCCCTCCGTCAAATGCTCGCTCTGTCAGGAAGCGGTTATGGAGCCCTATGTCTCAAACATTGAAGGCAACCACCTTTGCCAAGACTGCAATATATATGAAAAAATACGGAACTATATGCGCGAACTTTGCAACAAACAAGATTTAAGTGAAAAAAATATTAAGATCACAGGCACTATCCTTTCAGTCCATGAAGCTATCGGGTCCCCAGCAAGAAAAGATTTTCCATTGCAAAAAGGAAAAGAAAAATTGGTGCAAGCTGAGATCGATGGTTTTTTGGGGCAGGCATTCACCGATATGCCCAAAGATTTTTCGGGCAAGCTGGAGGAGGTTATCGCTCTACCCCTGGATAACAATTATCGTCGGGCAATCTTTTTCTCCACTTTGAATTCCCTGATGGCCAAACTGGGACTAATAGATCACACTATTCATTGCAGGGACGAAGGTCCTACCAAATGCGCCGCCAAACTAGCCGCCAAAATCAGCGAGCAGTACGGCAACCCTCATATCGCTTTGTTCGGCTTGCAACCAGCTATCGCTGATGCTTTGAGTCAACGGTTTAAGACCAGAATTTTTGATCTCGACCCTGACAACATCGGGAAAGAGAAATTTATGACCACCATTGAAAATGGTGATTGCGATTTGTCAGAAGTTGAAGAATGGGCGGACTTGTTTTTAGTTACGGGAAGTACAATTATCAATGGTACGCTCATACCCTTTTTAAGACTGAAAAAACCGGTTATCTATTATGGCACATCAATTGCCGGGGCGGCAAAAATCCTAGGCTTGGAAAGATTCTGCGCCGAATCTCTCTAAATATTCAAACATCTCAAACAGGCAAGATTTTTATCTTGCCTGTTTATTTATGTTATACTTATAAAATGTAAACTGTGTACTGATTAAATACCCAGACTTTATAATTTAAAGAGTGACCAGCAATGATGAAAACATTTAAGATGTACTTGGAGTTTACCCGCAAATCATTTCAACGTTCAGCTGCTTATCGTGTCGATTCCTGGAGCAGAATTATCGGCAATATTATGTCTTTAGGTATTTGGGGCTGTATCTGGTTTGCTCTTTATCATGGCCATGATTCGGTAGAAAATATTTCCTTCCAATCCATGCTCAGTTATATACTGATCAGCATGGCCCTGCAAGGGATTCACAACGCCGGTACTCCGCTTTGGGAAATTCAGCATCGGGTCAGGACCGGCGATATTGCTTTTGAAATGCTGCGGCCTTATGATTATCCCTTGCGTATGCTTTTTACCGACCTGGGCAGCATTTCCTTTCATTTTGTTACGGCCATCCTGCCGCTCTATATCGTAATTTTTGCGCTTTTCCAGCCGGACATCCCTTTGTCCGCTTCCCAATGGGGCCTATTTATTTTATCCGCAGCCCTCGGCTACTTAATTCGCTACAGTCTGGAACTCACTTTTGGCTTGTTCACCTTTTGGTTGATAGAAACCGGGGGGGTGGAAGATGTTTTCTATTTTTCCATCTCTTTATTCTCCGGTTCCGTGGTACCTCTTTGGTTTTTCCCGGATTGGCTGGAAAGATTAGCTTCCCTTTTACCCTTTCAAGGAATTTATTTTATACCCAATGCCATTTTTATCGGGGAGCTAAGCGGCCAAGAAATATGGCCCGCACTGCTTAACCAGGTGATCTGGCTGATTATATGCTACGGTTTACTGCGTTTTGTCTGGAACAAAGCATCCATGAAAATCGTAGTCCAAGGAGGTTAATCATGCTTAAGTCCTGTCTGAGGGGCCTAAAGATTTATTTTTATATGGTTGGTGTCAGTATTAAAACCCAGCTTCAGTACCGCTACGCTTTTGTGATGAATATTTTAGGCTGGGCTATGACTTACGCCGGTACTGCCATTACCATGTGGGTTATGCTTTATTCTTTCGGGTCAATCAGAGGCTGGACCTTTTGGGAACTTCTCTTTTTATTTGCTTTGGCGGTCCTATCCTGGAGTATTACCATGGTTCTCTTTTTTCATTTTCACAATATGGATGAATATATTGTTGAAGGCACTTTTGACCGTTTTTTGGTGCGGCCGATTCATCCTTTCTTGCATGTTATCGCTCTGAAGTTCGATGTCGGAGCCTTTGGACAACTGCTGTTCAGCATTGTGGCCATGATAATAGCATACGTCCAACTAAAACTTAACTGGCAATTCTATCAATGGCTGGTTTTTCTGGGAGCTATAATCGGGGGTACCCTAATCCAGGGAAGTATGTTGGTTTTAATATCCGCCGCAGCATTCTGGACCACCCGTTCGGAGCGTTTGTTTTGGGCTCTGATGTGGCCGGCAAGGAATTTAATGAACTATCCCTTGACTGTTTTTCCACGTTTTATCCAGCTGCTAGTAACTTTCCTTCTTCCCTTTGCCTTTGTCAATTTTTTACCGGCTTTAACCTTACTGGATAAAACCAAAGAGAGTTTTGATCCTTTCTGGGGTTTTTTCAGCCTGCCGGTGGGAATTGCTTTCTTTGCCATCTGTTTTAAAATATGGAATTTGGGTCTAGATCATTATAAAAGTGCAGGTTCATAAAAATCCGGCAATATCCTTATCCTTGGGGAGGCTATTCATGAGTCTAATTGAAGTCCGACATTTATGTAAAGAATTCAAAATCGCCAAAAGGCAGGAAGGCTTGACAGGCGCTCTGCGCAGTCTTTTTCATCGCCAATATACTACTAAAATTGCCGTCAATGATATTTCCTTTTCCATAGGAACTGGGGAAATGGTAGGTTATATCGGCCCCAACGGGGCAGGCAAGTCAACCACAATAAAAATGCTGACCGGCATCCTGGTGCCCAGCTCAGGTGAAATCAGAGTCAACGGTCTCATACCCTATAAAGAGCGCCGACGCAATGCCCGGCAAATCGGTGTGGTTTTCGGTCAGAGGACTCAGCTCTGGTGGGATCTGCCCACTATTGAATCATTCGAACTGCTTAAGCAGATATTTCAAATTCCACCCGATCGCTACCGGCAAAACATGGCACTCTTTAATGAAATTTTGGATCTGGATGAATTTTTGCAAACCCCGGTACGTCAACTCTCCTTAGGCCAACGCATGCGTGCCGACATTGCCGCCGCCTTATTGCACGATCCTAAAATTCTTTTTTTAGATGAGCCCACCATTGGTCTGGATGTGGTGGCTAAAGAACGAATGCGGAGTTTTATTCGGGAAATAAATAAGAACAGGGGAGTCACCGTGATTTTAACTACCCATGATATGTCCGATATTGAAAAACTCTGTCAGCGCATGATTTTAATCGATAAAGGGCAAGTTATGTACGACGGGGAATTGACCAAAATCAAAGAGACATTCGGCAAAACCCGGATCCTGATCGTTGATTTTGAAGAAAACATTGACGATTTTTCCCTGGATGGAGTGGAAGTGATCAAACAAGAAGGCAACCGCCGGTGGCTAAAATTTAACCGTGAGGTCCATACCGCTTCCCAATTAATAAGTCAAATCTCTGAAAAATATGAAATTAAAGATATCTCCATTCAAGACCCGGAAATAGAAGTATTAATTCGCAACATATATGAGCATAACTATACTTTGGACCAAGTTTTTACGGATAAGACAAGGATTTGAATCCTATGATTATTCTTGCCCTAAATACTTAACCGAGGTACAATAAAATCGGGTAAAGGCAAAAATACCCAGTATTATAAACATTGCAATTGCTTTTTTAATATTATAAAGGAAGTGATTATGGCCATGATGGATGAGCAATCCAAAGAAAGAGACCAACTTTTTATTGATCTTGACGAAGGTAGAATACCAAAAAGAGTCCCGGTACATACCTGGATGGATGTTACATATGTCATGCAATACGCGGGCGTTGATGTCCGAAGAGCCCAATGGGACCTGGAAACCATAAAAGAAATGATTGAACTGGCCGCCAAAACATTCCAATCCGATATCGAACCGACAACTGTTACGCGCCTAATGCCAGTTTACAATATCTTAGGAGCCGTAAACTTTGTAATGGGTTCTTCAGGACAAATTCAGCATCCCAACGTTGTGGGAATGTATCCTGAAGAATATGATGAATTGATAGCCGATCCCTATAAATTTACCCACGATAAAGTTCTGCCCCGTTTATATAAAAACCTGGATACCACTCCGGCCAAGAGAGCCTTGGTCTTCAGCAAAGCCATGAAAGCTTACAACGACTATTATAGTCAAATATATCCTCATATTGCCATGGTATCCAAAAAATATGGTTTGGCCAGCGGCCGGGTAGCCTGTCAAACCATAGCGCCCTTTGACCATCTTGCCGACCAGTACAGGAGCTTCAGCGGAATAAGTGCGGATATTAGAAGATATCCGGAGAAAGTTATTGAAGCCTGTGAAGCCATCCTGCCCATGATGGTCAAGGCAGGAATTAGGCCTTGGTCTTCACCCCAGGCCAGAACCTTTATTCCGCTTCATATGGCCCCTTATTTGAGAACTAAGGATTTTGAAAAATTCTACTGGCCCACATTCAAAAAACTTGTAGAGCAGCTAGCCGCTGCCGGTGCCCCGGCCTTGCTTTTTGTGGAACACGATTGGACCAGATTCCTCGATTATCTAAATGAACTGCCTGCCGGCACTCAAATGATGTTTGAATATGGGGATCCCAAATTAATCAAAGAAAAAGTAGGTAAAAAACATATTATTTCCGGATTGTATCCATTAACTTTGCTTGGTAAAGGAACAAAACAAGAATGTATTGACAAAGCCAAAGAACTTATCGACATTCTTGCTCCCGGTGGCAATTATATCTTCAGCTTTGATAAAGTGGCCATTTTCCTGCAGGATGCCAATCCGGAAAATATGATAGCCGTCAACGAATTTGTCAAAGAATACGCCAAGTATTAAACGAGTAAACAGGGGAGGAATAACAATGGATGAATTCAAGTCCGAATACTATACATCCTGGTCCGATTATCAGCAACAAAATGATGTCCAGGAAGACGCCGTTGACCTGGTTGAAGCTAATACTCAACCCTATGAGGAAGCAGTTTTTGAATTTACTATGTGGTTAATATTCTAAGAATTATATAAATCTACCTTTAAATCTGCCTTGCATTGCTGCCATCTAAAAGACGGCAGCATTTTGCATGGTTTTGTCACTGGCTTCTTATTGGAGCTTTTAGAATAGGAAATCAGGAGATAGGATATATGGTTAACTTGCAGCACAATACCCGACCTGCTACCTTATGGACAAAAAACTTTATCGGTATCACTGTAATAAACTTTCTCTTATTCTGCGGATTTCAGATGCTGGTGCCTACCTTGCCCTTATTTGTCAAAGATGTGGGCTGTTCCGACTCTGTGATCGGCTGGCTTGTCGGTATCAGCACTTTGGCGTCTCTTCTTATCCGTCCCTTCTGCGGCATTGCTCTGGACCGTTTTGGCCGCAAAGGAATTCTCATCATAGGCGCCGCTCTGGTAATGATCACTACTGTCGTATACCATTGGTTGTACATAATAGCCGTCATTTTGATTGTGCGTTTTTTCCAAGGCTTTGGCTGGGGCATAACTACCACAGCCAGCAGTACCGTAGCAACGGATACCTTACCCAGAAGCCGCTTTGGAGAGGGGATGGGCTATTTTAGCCTGTCCGTCAGCCTTGGTATAGCCATTGGACCCTCAATCGGCCTTTCGGTCTTGAATGCCACCGACTTTACCTTTATGTCCTTTGTAGCTGCCGGGATAATCTTTTTGGCCATCCTGTTGGCTTTGTTTATTGAGTATCGAAAAATAACCCCCTCAGATTTTTCCCAATTTAGTATAGATGCAGTTTTTGAAAAAACAGCCGTGCGGCCGGCTATTCTTATTTTCCTAGCCTGTTGCTGCAACGGAGCCATTTTCGGTTTCATTTCGCTGTACGGATTGGAAAAAGGCATTGAAAACATTGGCCTTTATTTCACTTTTTACGCCATATCTTCTCTTTTGACCAGACCTTTAATCGGCAAAATGGTTGACCGTTTTGGCTTTGATGTTGTTATTTTCCCAGGTATCATTCTGGTTGCCGCCGGCTTGCTGGCCATAGGCAGCACCTCAAATCTGGCCGTGTTTCTCTTGGGGGCGGTCTTTTTCGGGGTAGGGTTCGCCGCTGTCATGACGACCCTGCAGACCATGTCCGTACTTTTTGCACCTAGAACCAGATTCGGGGCGGCCAATGCCACCTTTTACATAGGCTTTGATGCCGGGACGGGTTTCGGTTCCGTTCTGGCCGGATTCGTCGCTTCCTTCATCGGCTATGGCCCGATGTTTTGTTCCTTCTCACTTTTTATGCTTACCATCGCCATCGTTTATATCATTTTTAAGAAAATAGACTCTAAACGTCCCCGCAAATATGATCAATAAACTCAGGACGAATTTGGTAGAAAGAAATTATAATTTGCTTTAAGAGAGAGGAAAAACAGTAAATACAGAGAATATTGTAAAGCGGCTGAAACTTGTAAATGTTTTGAAAATTTGGATTCTCAATCAAGTTTTAAAAGGGCTGGTACCTAATGAATTTAAATTTTTACCAACAGTTAATACAAAATTTACCTATTCCTTACGCATACCACCACATTATATGCAATAGTGAAGGTAAACCTTGTGATTATGAGTTTATTGAGATTAATTCCGCTTATGAGAATTTTACCGGGTTAACAAAGAAGGAAATAATCGGTCGCAGAGCCACTCAAATCTTTTCCGCTATGGGAAATAAAGGGCTTGATTGGATCGAATGCTTTGGTGGATTGGCACTTAATGGCGGGCAAAAAGAATTCGAACATTATGCGGAAGAACAAAAAAAATGGTATAAAATAATAGCCTATTCTCCACAAAAATTTTATTTTACCACCTTTTTTATAGATATTTCAGCCGAAAAGAAACAAGCTGCCCGGCAATTTAACATAAACGACAAACAGACGGAAAAGCCAAATCATTTTAGCTGGAGACAGCTTTCGGATATTATCGAATTTCTTCCCGACGCCACTTTAGCCATAGATGTAAATAAAAGAGTAATTATTTGGAATAAAGCAATCGAGAAAATGACCGGAATACCCGCCTCGGAAATGATCGGTAAAGGCGATTACGCTTATTCTGTTCCCTTTTACGGCGCACCTCGTCCTCAGTTAATGAACTTGGTTTTCGGAGAGGAACTAAGCGAAGCCGATGCTTGTCGCTATAAATCTTTAACCCGGGAAGGAGATACTATCGAGGCGGAAGTTTATTGCCCGGCTTTATATAATAACAAAGGTGCTTGGGTATATACTAAAGTGTCTCCACTCCATGACCAAGAGGGCAAAATTATTGGGGCTATCGAAAGTATCAGGGATATCACAGAGAGAAAACTTTTCGAAGAAAGCCTCCGAGAAAAAACCGCTTTCCTGGAAGCCCAAATTAATTCCTCATTTGACGGAATAGTCCTCGACGATGCTAATTTTCGAAGGATTTATACCAACAGCAAATATTATGAAATATTCAATGTCCCTCAACATATAATTGATTCCCAAGACGATAAAGCCTTGCTGGAGTATTTAAAAACCTTAATTCCTGAAAAATATACCGAAAAGTTTATCCCTCTTGACCAACAGCAGCGTCTGTATGAAATAAGTTTCCAGGAGATAGAATTAAAAAACGGAAAGATATTGGAACAGTACTCCGCTCCCGTTATTGATAAAAACGGCAGATATTACGGTCATGTATGGACATTCCATGATATTACAGAACGCAAAAAGCTGGAAACCGACCTGGCTAAGGAAAAAAATCTTTTGGAAACAACACTTTTATCAGTCGGTGATGGGGTAATTTCAACAGATAATAAAGGAAATATTGTCCTCATGAATAAAGTAGCCGAGGATTTGACCGGCTGGAAACTGGAAGAAGCCAAAGGCAAACCAATTGAGGAAGTATTTGTAATTTACAATGAGATTACCCAGGAAAAATGCGAAAATATCGTGGAAAAAGTTCTAAAAAGCAGAAAAATCCAAGGGCTGGCCAACCATACCATATTGTATTCAAAAGACGGAACAGCCCGCCCCATTGAAGACAGCGCCGCACCCATTATTCAAGAAAACGGTGAAGTTATCGGTGTCGTCCTGGTATTCAGGGATTTTACCGAGAAAAGGCTTAAACAGCAGGAGATCGAGTATTTAAGCTATCATGACCAGCTTACAGGCCTTTATAACCGTCGCTTTTATGAAAAAGAACTTTTGCGTCTTGATAACAAAAACGAATTGCCTTTAACCATAATAATGGGAGATGTAAATGGTTTGAAACTGGTCAATGATTCTTTTGGCCACGCCATGGGAGATGTACTTTTAAAAAAAGCGGCTGAAATCCTGCGCAAGGGTTGCCGGGCCAATGATATCATCGCCAGATATGGGGGAGACGAATTTGTCATTTTGCTGCCTAGAACTGACTCCTATGAAGCTGAAAAAATAATAAAGCGAATCAACGATCTGGCAGCGAAGGAAAAAGCCGGATCTATGCAGATTTCCATTTCTTTTGGTTATGACACCAAAAAATACGAATATGAGGATATTCAAACCTTACTAAAAAATACAGAAGACCGCATGTACAGAAACAAGCTTTATGAAAGTTGGAGCATGCGGAGCAAAACAATAGATCTGATCCTAAATACCCTGTATGAAAAAAGTAAAAGGGAAATGTTCCATTCTCGGCGGGTTAGCGAAATCTGTGAGGCTTTAGCTACCAGAATGAATTTTGACAAAGAGGATATTAACCAAATAAGAATAGCGGGATTAATGCATGATATCGGCAAAATTGGCATAGATGAAAAAATTCTGAACAAAACTGATAAGCTGAATAAAAATGAATGGAAAGAAATGATGAGACATGCTGAGATCGGCTACCGAATCTTAAGCTCGGTAAATGAATTTTCGGAAATTGCCAACCATGTTCTAGAACATCATGAAAGATGGGACGGAAGAGGATATCCCAAAGGACTTAAAGGGGAAGAAATATCATTGGAGGCAAGGATTATTGCCATTGCTGACGCTTTCGACGCCATGACTACGGACAGAGCATATCGGAGAGCTCTAAGCGAACGAGAAGCAATTGAAGAAATAATGCGCTGTTCGGGTACTCAGTTTGATCCCAAAATTGCCAAGCTTTTAAAAGAAATGGTGAGCGTGGATTAGTTCCATTTGCTGATTTTAACGGAATGATTCTGGCTAATCACATGGCTCCACACAAAAAAAAAGCCGGCCTGAAATGGCCGGCTTCTTGTGCAATTATACCTGATAATTCCTAACGAGTTCAAATTCTTCCTGAATATCCTTTGGCGGTTCTTTAGACAACAGGGATACAATTACGATCGCGATACAGGAAAGGACAAAAGCCGGGAATAGTTCATAGATGCCCCAAACACCGCCCATTGGCTTTATGAGAAGCTTCCAAATGAAGACCATACAGCCGCCGGTAAGCATCCCTGCAATAGCCCCCGATCTGGTAACCCTTTTCCAGAACAGGGAGAATAACATAATAGGTCCGAAAGTTGCTCCAAACCCGGCCCAGGCAAAAGATACTACCGTAAAAATAACACTGTTTTCATCCAAGGCAATGATGATGGCAATAATGGCAATAATCACCAGAGTCAGCCTGGAAATATAAAGGACAACTTTATCACTGGCTTCTTTCTTTATCAGACCTTGATAAACGTTCTTGGAAAAAGCCGAAGCGGCAATCAGCAGATAAGAATCGGCGGAACTGATGGTAGCTGCCAGGATGCCGGCCATAACAATTCCCGCCAAGAAAGAGATAAAGAAATTGGTCGATAAGAGGATAAAGATTCTTTCGGCAGCACTCTGGGTAAGAAAAACATCCGGATAAAGAACCCGACCGATAATACCGATCATAACTGCAGCCGTGAGAGAGATAATAACCCAGATAACGGCAACTCTCCGGGAAAGTTTTAATTCATAAGGTTTCTTTATAGCCATAAATTTAAGTAATACTTGCGGCATACCAAAGTATCCCAAACCCCAGGAAAGAGTAGAAATTATGGTTAATAACCCGTATTTCCCAGCTTCACCGAAAACAGGTTTACCATCGGCGCCAATTTGTTGCACACCGTCAACAAGGGTTGGGGAAGCTATACCAAAGAAATCAAAAAAGCCTGGAATTGAACGGGCGTTCTCAATTAAGGCCGAAATACCTCCTACATGGACGATGCCTGTGATCAACACAACGGCCAAAGCAAAAATCATAATAATGCCCTGCATAAAATCGGAAGCACTTTCCG
>Ga0134094_1002092_pt1 | contig 17821 bp, 15 predicted proteins | sample 5_1taG_FD_94458 | JGI IMG/M metagenome (GOLD analysis project Ga0134094, IMG submission 94458) | Switchgrass degrading microbial communities from high solid loading bioreactors in New Hampshire, USA - 5_19_20_110_A1 metaG | ecosystem: Engineered > Bioreactor > Semi-continuous > Anaerobic >... | reverse complement strand
GGAAACAAAGAACGCACTGTTTATTTAAATAAAGCCTGCCAGGATGCCATAGCGGCTTATATGGCTGAGCGTGCCAAACTCAAAGGAATCAAGGATCCGAAAGCCCTGTTTTTAAGCGAGCGCAAAGTCCGTATAAGTCCCAAAACCGTTCAGTATCTGGTGAAAAAGTATATTCAGGCTTCCGGACTGGACCCGGATAAATACTCACCTCATAAGCTTCGTCATACTGCTGCCACGTTGATGTATAAGCACGGCAATGTTGATATACGTGCGCTGCAAGCCATTTTAGGCCATGAAAGCATTGCTACGACCGAGATCTATACCCATATAGATGACCAGAAATTAAGAGATGCTGTTAACAGCAATCCCCTCTCCTCTGTTTCGGTCAAATCTAATAACGACAAAGATACCGGCTCATCATCTTAATTACAACCAATTGCATCATTCCGGGAGCTTTTCGTCATTCTTAGCGTCAGCGAAGAATCTTATATTGATAAAAAGCGGGTACAAGATTCTCATTTTGCTTCGAACGCCTTTAAGCGCCCAGGTCTGTAATATCATGAGAAACTCTGCACCCGCTTTAAAATTAGTATCAAACAGGTTGTTATTTATTCATGAATACATAATATCCTCTGTATACCGAGTATATATCGACTTTACTGGCTACCTCGAACGGAGCGTGCATGGACAGGATGGGCACTCCCACATCAATAACATCCACGCCAAGATTGGCGATCATCATTGCTATAGTGCCTCCGCCTCCTTTATCTACAGCTCCCAGTTCTGTTATATGCCACGGTATATTATTCTCGTTAAAGAGTCTTCTGATTTCACCCAAATACTCCGCACTGGCATCGCTGGCGCCTGATTTACCCCTGGAACCGCTATATTTCATTATTGCGATTCCCTTGCCTAAATAACCTGCATTCAGCTTATCGTGCGTTCCTTCATAATTGGGATCCAGGGCTGCATTCACGTCTGCCGAAAGCATTTTTGAATTATTCAGGCAAGTCCTGACAAGACGGTCATTATAACCGGAATCCGAAGTCAAGGCGCATATATCGGCAATAAAGTTCTCCAGCGCTCTTGATTCGGCGCCGGTATTTCCTACACTGCCTATTTCTTCTTTATCGGAAAGAAAACAAACAGCAGTATATTCGGGATTCTTAGTCTCTAAAATCGATATGAGGGCCGGATAAGCACAAATCCTGTCATCATGGGCATATGCACCTATCATGCTCCTGTCTATGCCTACATCCCTGGCCTTAAAAGCAGGAACCACCTGAAGCTCGGAGGATATAAGATCTTCTTCAACTATTCCGTATTTTTCATGCAGAAGATTTAGAATATTATTCTTGAAACGCTCCTTTTCCTCTTTATCAGCAACAGGCTCAGAGCCGATTAACACATTCATGTTCTCGCCTTTGAATGCTTCTGTTACCTTTTTCTCCATTTGGTCCTTGGCCAGATGGGGTAAAAGATCTGTAATAGTAAATACCGGATCGTTTTCGTCTTCCCCTATATTGACTTCTACGCTTGTTCCATCGGCTTTGACTATTATTCCGTGTAAAGCAAGAGGTATGGCAAGCCACTGGTATTTTTTAATCCCTCCGTAATAATGGGTTTTAAAAAAGACCATATCAGTGGATTCATATAAAGGATTCTGTTTGATATCAATACGCGGAGAATCCACATGAGCGCCTACAATTCTCGTGCCTTCCCTGAGAGGTTTTTCCCCAATGACTGCAAGGAGCATTAGTCTCTCTTTAAAGACGCGATATACCTTGTCTCCGGGTTTCAGCTTCATATCATCCACTTCGTCAAGGTTTATAAATTTATTTTTCCTGGCTAAAATAACGCTTTCTTTGATAAATTCCCGCTCGGTTTTTGCCTTATTCATGAAGGATTTATAATCTTCACAAAAAGACATAATGCTGTTTCGGTCAAAATTTTGATTGTCCCATGCATTTATTGCTTTATAATTCAGCTCTTTTGAGCCTGTACTTTCAGCCGGTTTTTTGTCCTCAATTACAGAAGACTGCGCCTTTTTCGGTCTGCCGCGTCCCCTTTTAACTTCCTGAACAATTGGGGTTTCGGCTTCTACGGGGTTTTTCCTTGGTCTGCCTCTTCTTCTTTTTTCACCGGTCAGTTCTGTCATATTATAGCTCCTTTCGGTGTATTGTATTATAAGTATTATATCACCGTTTTTCATAGAAAAATCCAATAATCATTAAATAATAAAATAAAATTTATTGTTAAAATATTTTTTTTAAATATTATTCTTTAAAATATCATTCTTTTTCCATAATAATAAACTTCTTCATAATAATAAAAGCCCCAATAGGGCTTTTAAAGCCGGGCTCAGTCCGGAGACAGCAGACTGTCATCTTATGAGTCAGCTAAAAATCTTTGCATGGACGTTAAAAGATCATAAAATTCCGCTTCGCGACCCTCGGCAGCAGGCTGCGATCCGACAACCGTGGGGATGCTGTGTTCGTTCCGGATTACATTTACGATTTCCTTGGTTGAGAATCCGTTTATATTTTATTTATATATTTATAATAAATTTATAAAATGATGCAGATAAGGCCGCCGCTTCCTTCATTTATTATTTTTTGCAATGTCTCCTGAAGTTTTAACTGGGCATCCTCAGGCATCTTATATAGCTTATTCTGGAGACCCTCTGTAATCAGCTCATGTAGAGATTTTCCAAAGATATTAGACTCCCATAGCTTCTCAGGCTTACCTTCGAATTCTTTCAAAAGGTAATTTACCAGTTCCTCGGATTGCTTTTCGGATCCTACCAATGGCGCAATTTCCGTTTCTATATCGGCTCTTATCATATGTATTGACGGAGCGCTGGCCCTAAGTTTTATTCCGAACCTGCTTCCCTGTCTCACAATTTCCGGGGGCTCCAGTGTTAATTCTTCAAGCTTGGGAGTAACAACGCCGTAACCTTTTTTCCGAACCTCTGCCAGAGCGTCTTCAACCTTAAGGTATTCATTCCTTATTTCAGACAACTCCTTAAGCACTGCGAACAACCGCTGTTCCCCGTCAATTTCAAGACCCGTTTCCTCTCTGACGATGCGATAGAATAAGCCTTCGGCCGGTTTTATTTCTATTGTCAGCTCACCTGTTCCCATGCGTATATCATTAAGAGTGGCCTTACTCAAAAACTCATATGAACCGAGCCTGTTTGCGGCATCATAGGTCGATTTTAACGTGGTTCTGTCGGTAAAGGAATCATTGATGGCATTAAATACTTCTTTTCTTAACCAGTGTTCGTTGTCAAGAGACAGTATCCATTCAGGAAGATTGAAACAAATCTCGCTTACCGGGAAGTCCATCAAAATACCGTTCATGATCTTGTTAATAGACTGAACATTAAGATTTAAACAGTCTATCGGTATAACAGTTTTTGAATACTTTTCACTCAGTTCTTTGGCCAATTCTTTGGTTTCCGGCGCATCAGGAACTGCGGTATTGAGAATTATAACAAAAGGTTTGCCGGTAGCCTTGAGCTCCTTTATTACATTCTCTTCAGCTTCCTGATAATCATTTCTTGTAAACTGAGTAAATGAGCCGTCGGCTGTAATCATTACCCCTATGGTTGAATGATCTTTGATTACCTTTCTGGTACCAATGGCAGCAGCCTCTTCAAAAGGTATCTCATAATCGGACCATGGGGTTTTTACCATTCTGGGTATTTCATCCTCCATATGTCCTATTGCATTCTTGACCATAAAACCGACACAGTCAACCAATCTGACATTTAAACTGATATTGTCATCCATTGTGATTGTGACTGCTTCATTTGGGACAAATTTTGGCTCTGTAGTCATTATCATTCGTCCAGATGCACTCTGGGGCGTTTCATCAATTGCCCGTCCTTTATCGTATGGATCCTTGATATTAGGCACTACAAGAGTTTCCATAAATTTTTTGATAAAGGTTGATTTGCCGGTTCTCACCGGACCTACAACTCCTATGTATATGTCTCCCTTTGTCCTTTCCGCAATATCATTATAAACGCTGTATAAACTTTCCACAGCCAATCCCCCTTCAGTATCAGTCGGTACATGCAATATGCATGACCAATTAGGTCAATATAAGTATATTGGACGTTTAACAAAGATATTCAAAAAAATTAATAATTTTTATTCCAATTGAAAAAGTTATAAAACATCAAATCTCTGCGCAGACTAGTCTTATACAATATTAATAATGGAGGTGCCGATTTATTATATGCAACAAATGCAGCAAAATAATCAACAACCACAGCAAGGGCAAGCCATGCTTACAAGCAAAAATTTGACTATACTGGAAGATATGCTGAACTATGAACAACTCAACTATAAAAAGCTTGATATGTATGCCAGGAACTGTAATGATCCACAGCTTAAAAATGTTTGCAATAAAGCCGCCCAGCTTCATAAACAGCATTTTGATATGCTGTTCAACTATTTAAATTCTCATAATAAACCTGCACAGCAACAATAAGGAGGTAAATCAATGCAGCAACCAGTAAACCTAACCGAACAGGAAATGATGAATGACGCTTTGAGCAGTGAGAAGCAAATTATAAGCGCTTATGGGACTTTTCTTGCGGAATCGACCTGTGAAAACCTGCGTCAGGAAATGGCAAAGATTATTAACGATAAGCAGCAGATACAATATGAAATTTTTGATACAATGAAGCAAAAAGGTTGGTATAATGTCAAGAATGCCAATTTGAACGATGTTCAGATGGCTGCACAGAAATATCAAAACATCAAGCAGAATATGCAATAATATAAGCCGGCTATGAAGCCGGCTTTGCTATTAATCATTTATTTAATTTCTATATATTTATATCATGATTGCGAAACCATGTTACTTATGATTTTCAAACTGGAGCCTCGTCTTATCGGCACGATACTTTGTTATAATATATTCAACCGGTTGTCCGCTCTTTGAATAAAGGATATTGTGAATCCGAATTAACGGCTGTCCCGGTTGCAACTGCAAATAAACAGCGTCTTTCTGATCGGTATTTACAACATCAAGTGTACTTTTTGCACTATTGGGTATCAAAGGGTATTTCCCTCTGAGTACATCCTTGTTGGACTTAATATCCTCAATAATTTCAGGAAATAAAGCCAGCGGAATATAGGAAACGCTTAATGAAACAACTTCATTTCTCATTGAATTGGTATATGTAATTACAGCAAACTCATTTTTCCCTTCCGGTTTCATGCCGAATGCTTCTAAAACCTTGGGATGGTCTTGTCCTGCAACAATATCAATAGATACTATATTCTTTTCAGATGGATCCTTGCTGTCAAGTATCGAATCAGTAAAACCTGTATAGTCTTTAATATTCACATTATTCTTTTGTGCAGCTACAAAAGTACCTTTACCCTTCAGTTTATATAACTGACCGGCGGCTGTTAATTCATTGATTGCTTGTCTTACGGTAGGCCTGGATATATCGTATTGATCGCAAAAATCCTGTTCAGATGGTATTTTTTTGTCAGCTTCAAACTCTCCGCTTTCGATTTTCTCAATTATTATGTTTTTCAGCTGGCAATATAAGGGTACATTACTATACTTATTGATTGCAACCATAACGTATGACCTCCGGTTATTTATTAAATACAATATGACGATATGACAATATTACATTAATAAAAGGCAATAATCAATAGGACTTATGATTCATTATTATAGATTTAGGCCTTTAAATCAACATTGATTTCCTGCGCGTTGTTTTTTTTCAATAGAGGGTAAACATGTTGTGCCAAGAACTCTTCCACTTGTTCCTTGCTGCGCCCGATGTAGTTTTCAGGTTTAAGAACATTATTTAACTCTTCCAAACTGATATCAAAGAGAGGATCATTGGCAATTCTCTCAAGCAGATCTTGGGCTTGCCCTCTTTTTTGACAATCCTGGAAGCAGCCATTGAATGAACTCGTATGCGCTCATGCAGTACCTGCCTGTCGCCGCCCCGCTTTACCGCTTCCATAAGAATATTCTCTGTTGCCATAAAAGGCAGTTCCTCGATAACCCTTTTTCTTATGATCATTGGGTATACAACAATACCGTCTGCAATGTTATTATAGATGTTTAATATTGAATCTACAGCTAAGAATGCCTCAGGAAGACAAATACGTTTATTTGCCGAATCATCAAGAGTTCTTTCAAACCACTGGGTTGAAGCTGTAATTGCCGGATTAAGTGCGTTAACAATAACATAGCGGGCCAAAGATGAAATTCGTTCGCTCCGCATAGGATTTCTTTTGTATGCCATTGCCGAAGAACCTATTTGATTCTTTTCGAAAGGTTCTTCCATTTCTTTAAGATTGGCCAGTAACCGCATATCGTTGCTGAATTTGTAAGCGCTTTGAGCAACGGAGCTCAATACGTTTAAAATACGGGAATCCTGTTTCCTGGAATAGGTTTGTCCGGAAACCGGCATAATATTTGTAAACCCTAATTTTTCAGCAATAAGGCTGTCAAGCCTCTTCACTTTTTCGTGATCTCCATTAAAAAGCGCTAAAAAACTGGCCTGAGTTCCGGTTGTACCTTTGCAGCCCAGGAGTCTTACATTGTCAATGACAAAATCCAGCTCTTCAACGTCCAGCAAAAGGTCCATAATCCACAGGCATGCCCTTTTACCGACAGTTACAAGCTGTGCGGGCTGATAATGAGTGTAGCCTAATGCAGGCAGATCTTTATATTTTTCTGCAAATCTTGAGAGTTTGGATATAACAGATAAAACTTTTTGTTTAATAAGCTTTAAGCCTTCTGAATAAAGTATTATATCTGTATTATCACCAACATAACAGGAAGTGGCGCCTAAATGAATAATACCTTTTGCCTTTTCGCATTGAGCGCCATAGGCACGTACATGAGACATGACATCATGACGCGTTTCTTTTTCAATTTGTTCAGCTAATTCGTAATTTATATCGTCTCTGTGAAGCTTAAGCTCATTAATTTGTTCGTCAGTAATACCCAGTCCAAGTTCTTTCTCTGCTTCCGCAAGTGCAATCCAAAGTGTTCTCCAGGTCTTAAACTTTTTATGGGGAGAAAAAATTTCCAGCATTTCTTTGCTGGCATAACGCTTGCTGAATGGGCTTTCGTATATATCGCGCAACTTGGTAACCTCCGGGTACATTGTAATGTTAACACAATATAATGACAACATTATATCATGTTATCATAACTTATTAATTGTATAATCAGTGCAAAGATTATTATATATCTAAACAAATCAAAAATCCAGACATAAATAAAATATTATTGTTGAAAAAAATTACTTTATTAAGACAGTCATCACGTATATATCGTGTTTTATAATAATGCGAAAACTCACCCGGAGGGTGAGCTCTTTGCATTATGTTATTGTTTTTATATAAATCAACTAATCCAAACAATTACTCCGCAAGCACCTTTTCCAGTGCAGCTAATTCTACGCAAACAGCCAATACTTCAATCGCTGTTTTCAGTTCTGATAACGGAGGATATGTGGGTGCAATACGAATATTGCTGTCCTGTGGATCTATACCGTACGGGAAAGTCGCACCTGCATTAGTGAAAACTACCCCTGCTTCTTTAGCCAGGTTGACGGTTCTTTTGGCACAACCGTTCAACACATTTAAACTTATAAAATAACCGCCTCTTGGTTTGTTCCATGATGCAATTCCCTTACCGGAAAGGCGTTTATCAAGTATTTCATGTACAGCTTCAAATTTCGGTCTTATGATTTCTGCATGCTTTTTCATATGTTCCTGCACATTTGCAGCGTTCTTTAAAAAACGGGTGTGCAAAAGCATATTGATTTTATTATAACCAATTGTTTGTATAGCAATCTGCTTTTTGACATGATTGATATTCTCTTTGCTTGAAGCCATAAATGCAACTCCGGCACCCGGAAATGTCACTTTCGATGTAGAGCCGAACATATACGTCCGATTAGGATTTCCCGCCTTACGGCACTCCTCTATTAAGTTCAACAACCGATCGGGAGTATCATAGAGATGATGAAGGCCATAAGCGTTATCCCAGAAAATCGTGAAGTCCGGTGCCTTTGTCTTCATATATGCCAGTCTTCTTACTATTTCATCCGAATATGTTATTCCGGTGGGATTGCTGTACATGGGAATGGCCCACATGCCTTTAATGGATTCATCCTGTGCTGTAAGATCCTCTATCATGTCAATGTCAGGACCGTCATCCTTCATTGGAATAACGATCATTTCCACCCCGAAAAGCTGGGTAATGGCAAAATGGCGATCATAACCCGGACTGGGGCAAAGAAATTTTATTTTTTCAAGTTTGCTCCATGGCTTTTCAAATCCGTTCAGACCATGATTAAATGCTTTTGCCATTAAATCATACATGAGATTCAGGCTTGAATTGCCTGCAATAAAGATTTCGTCGGTCTTTACATCGAATAATTCGGCAAACAGCCTTTTAGTTTCAGCTATGCCGTCAAGAATTCCATAGTTACGGCAGTCTGTACCGTCTTCTGAAAACAGGTTTTGCGTGTATTTAAAAAGATCATCGGACAAGTTTAATTGTTCGGTACAAGGTTTCCCTCTCGACATATCCAGTTTTAAACCTAGCTTTTTATAGCTTTCATATTCCTCTGTAAGTTCATTTTTTCTTTTGATTAATTCATCCTTGCTGAAATTCTCAAATGCCTGCATTATTACCCTCCATGTATATAGTAATGTTATAATAAACATCATTTTTCATATTGTAAGATATATAAAAAAATTTTGCAAGTTTCTGATTTAAAAATTGCAAAATAATTAATGTATTATGATAAACCATTTCTTCATAACATTTCGGAAATAATCCACAAATTCCATTTTTTGAGCGCTCTCTATAGTGATTAAGGAGGTTTCGGCAATAATTTTGTCTCCCTGGAATATCGAAATCGTTCCCATAATGGCCCCCTGTCTTACCGGCGCCATTACTTTCTCCGGCAATGAAATCCGTGTATAAAGATTATCCCTCTGTGAATGCTTCAATACCGCAATCAAGTCTTCCGAAACCGCAACCATAACCTCCTGTAATGATTTTGAACGGTCAACTTTGACTGAACCTGCAATACGTCCCTTTTCCATGAGAAACACTTTCCCATATTCATTAAAGGAATAATCCAGGATTTTCCGGCTGCTGGAAGTTCGTAAATTTTTTGTGTCGCAGAATAAAACAACCGAAATGAATCTCATGTTATTCCTGGTCGCGCTTGTTACCAGGCATCTTCCTGCAAGGCTTGTATATCCTGTCTTTACGCCATCTGCCCCTTCATAATCTGTCAGCATTTCATTTGTATTTTTCAGGACCCTGCCATCAAAATAATACTCTTTCTTTCTGACAATCTCATTAAAAACATGGTTTTTCAGCGCATACCTGGTAATTTTCGCAAGGTCATACGCGGTGGAATAATGATTTTCAGCATCCAGGCCGTGGGGATTTGAAAAGCTTGTTGAATAAGCGCCTATCTCGATTGCTTTTTTGTTCATCATCTCACAAAAGTTTTCCACGGTTCCCCCGACATGTTCGGCTATAGCCACAGCCGCGTCATTTCCTGAACAAATAAGCATACCGTTCATCAGATCATACATCTTAACAACGCTGTCCTTTTTCAGACCCATTACCGAGCCTCCCATACCTGCCGCTTTGCCGCTGATTTTGACATCATCGTCCAAACTGCTGTTTTCCAGAGCGACTATTGCTGTCATAATTTTTGTTATACTGGCCATGGGCCTTTTTATATATGCATTTTTCTCATAAAGTATCGTCCCTGTTTCAAAGTCCATAACCATTGCCGAACGTGCGTTAATAACCGGATTACTGCTTACTTCTATCGTATCAGGGTAAAAATCGTCACCATACTGTACCTTTTCATCGAACCATTCCTGAGAATACTGCGTATCATTGTCAATATAAGGCTCTTCCAATGCAGGAGACTTTGTACTTGGTTTATTTCCAAATATGATGAAAATAATATAGACAATAAGCATTAACAGCAGAAGATACAGGATGTCTTTTTTTTTCAAGGCCTGCTCACCATGAAATTAGTACCCTGTGTCAAATATATTGTCTTAGACCTCTGACTATGATATTTTAGACCAAATTGAGCAGATTGTTTTTACAGCCTTTTCCACATCAGTACCGTCAATAATATAATCACTGTACTTATGATACAGATGTTCCCTTTCTTCTGATATTTTATACAAAGCTTCGGGATTGTTTTTTAACAAAGGCCGGATATCTGTTTCAACAGACTTTAATATTTCTTTGACCGGGCGTTTTATATAGAATATAACACCCTTTTCCTTCAGTGCTTCCATATTCTCCGGCCTTAGGACCACTCCTCCGCCGGTTGACATAATAACCCCATCCATAGCAGCCATGCTTTGGATCATTTTGCTTTCAATGTCGCGAAAATACTCCTCGCCTGCTTTAAAAAGATCGTTAATACTACCGTACCTTTTTTCGATGTTTTCATCGCTATCTGTAAAGGGCATATTCAAAATTGCCGCAAGCCTTTTGCCGATTGAGGTCTTGCCTGCTCCCATAAGCCCGATCAATACGATATTGGTTTTCATATTCGATCCCTTCAAATTTTATCATTTATCATAGCGATGCCTTTTAATCCAGGCATTCTCTTGTCATTACGAGCCTCGATTATGTCATCCTGAGTGCTTTCGATGAGTCTTACCTTCCCCTTGTCATTCTGAGCATCAGCGAAGAATCTTTTACGTTGACATAAGACCCTTCGACTCCGCTGCGCTGCGCTCTGGATGACAGGAATGAGGTACGCTGCGCGAAACCCAGGATAACATTTATTTCTTAAATATTTCGTATATTTCATTTATAATATCTTGTCCAAAAGTTACTCCCTGCCATATTTCCTCAGAGCATACGGCCTGAGCGACAAGCATATAAAGCCCATTTGCAAATGGTATGGACAATTCGTCTGCATACTTAAGCAATAGTGTTTCCGCCGGATTATAGATAAGATCCATAACAAATGATGCACCCTTTAGTTGTTCTTTACTTAAAGGAGAAAAATCGGTTTTCGGATGCATACCCACCGGCGTGGCATTGACTATTAAATCATAACCAGAAGCAAAGAAATCGTCTATCTTTATACATTCAAGTTTTGGGAATTTAAGCGATGCAGCCTGGGGATCCCTGCTTATTATGGTTATTTTGGCCGCGCCTTTGTCCTCAAGATAAGCGGCTACGGCTTTTGAAGCTCCTCCGCTTCCTAAAACGGCGCAAAACTTGTCTTTGCAATCAAATCCATAATAATACAGGGCTTTGCCAAAACCAAAATAATCGGTGTTATACCCCTCGAAAAAATCACCTATTTTTACGGTATTCACAGCGCCTATTCTGGCTGCGACATCCGACACTGTGTTTAAATAACCCATTATCTCGGTTTTATAAGGGATCGTAACATTAATTCCCTTATAACTTTCATTTTTTAACCGGTTTAAAACGCCTGAAATCTCCGCCTTCGGTACTTCTATCGTTTCGTAGGATGCATCAATATTTGTCCTCACAAATAATTCATTATGTATTTGCGGGGATATACTATGGGACAGTTTTTCTCCAATCAGTGCATAACGTGCTTTTTCATTCTGTCTTCCTATGCGTTTCTTCTGATATTCCCTGGAACATTGCATTATATATTCAAATATCGCTTTGACGCTGTCTTTATACTCCCGGTTCCTGACCATGGAGATGACATTTTGAATAACTTTTTCTTCGCGGGATTTATCCAAAACGTCTTTGCCGGTTTGCGCTTTCAGTTCGGCAACCTCGGACACCAAATCCATACGTTTTTGTATTAAAACTGTGAGCTCCCTGTCAACTTTATCAATCTCTTTGCGTATTGCATCAAGACTTTTATTTTCCATTGTACTTCATTCCTTTATTAAAGCCTTCAAGACCATAATGCTCCATGAGTATGTCCAGAACGGCGACAGCCGCCGCGGCATCAATTACCGGCACGGCCCTGGGGACTATACAGGCATCATGGCGTCCTTTCACCTTTAATTTAGCGTTTTTCCCTTCCTTTATGTCAACTGTATCCTGTTCTTTAGCTATGGATGATGTCGGTTTAACAGCCGTACGGAATACAACAGGCATTCCGTTGGTTATGCCGCCGTTTATCCCGCCGTTATGGTTGGTTTTTGTATAAATGTTTCCGTCCTTAACATAAAAGCTGTCGTTGGCCTGGCTTCCATACAGCCTTGTTATGCCGAAACCGTCTCCGAATTCAACACCTTTAACTGCCGGAATTGAAAAAAGGATTGATGAAAGCTTTGCCTCAACATTATCGAAAATAGGAGAACCTATCCCTGCAGGAATGCCTATAATGGCAGTTTCAACGATCCCTCCCACTGAATCTGAATTATTCCTTGCTCCCTCGATTATTTGAAGATACACTTCCCTGCAGGATCTGTCATTAACGGGAATATCCATGCTTCTGAGCATAAGAAGCTGGTCTTTTGTTATTTGGGTACCGTCAAATCTTAAATCGTGGGCATCATATATAGAATCAATATGTGAACCGATTATAATATCATACACATTGAGTATTTGTGCCGCAATGGCGCCGGCAAACACAACAGGCGCTGTCAGCCTGCCCGAAAAATGGCCGCTGCCTCTTTTATCGTTATATCCTTTATACCTTATTAAACCGGATAAATCGGCATGACCTGGCCGTAAAAGGTATTCCAATTCATCGTAATCCCGGCTTTTGCAGTCGGTATTTCTTATTATTGCGGCAACAGGTGTTCCGGTAGTTTTTCCATCATTTATTCCGCTTAGGATCTCCACCTCGTCAGCTTCATTTCGGCCGGTTGAATACACTCCTGTTGTGGGTTTTCTCCTGCCCATTTCCTTGGAAATAATCTCAAAATCGATATCAAAACCTGAAGGAAAGCCGTCAATAACCACACCGACAGCAGGCCCGTGAGACTCTCCGAATACTGAAATTTTTATATTCTTTCCGAAAATACTGCCCATAAAATTCTACCTCTTCTGCAAATGAAATAAAATTTTTACCGCTACTTCGCTGACACTCAGGATTACATATTGTGTTAAGCCCAGGCTGATATAATAGTTATACTCTGACATTGTAGTACGCTAAGGATGACACAGGCGTTGAATTAAGAATAACATGATGTTAAACTAAAACGCTACCTGTAATATTCAACTTCTCCTCCAAGCGAAATAAAATCATTCCAGAATTCCGGATATGATTTTTTTACGGCTTCGTACCCTTCAATTTCAACATCTTGCCTGCAAATTGCAGATGCGGCGGCTATAGCCATTACTATCCGATGATCTCCTGAGCCGAAAGCTTTTCCGCCGGTTAAACCACGCTTGCCGTTTATTATAAGGCCATCAGCTTTCTCAATGATATCAGCCCCCAGGTTATTTAGTTCCCTGCAGGTTGTCATAAGCCTGTCAGATTCCTTTATTCGAAGTCGGGCGGCGTTTACTATCGATGTCGTGCCTTCAGCAACTGAGGCTGCTACCGAAACAGCCGGGACCAAATCAGGACATTGTGATACATCGACCCTAATGCCGCTTAATTTGGTCCTGCTGAATTTGATTCCTTCATCGCCGATTTCAGGTATTGCTCCCATTTCTTGCAAAATATCCATGATAACTTTATCCCCCTGGCAGGAATCAATGTTCAATCCGGTTATAGTTATCCGGCCCGATATAACTCCCATAGCGCAAAAAAATGCTGCCTGGGACCAGTCCCCCTCAACCACATACAAAGGAAGAGCTTTATATTGCTGGTTACCGGGCATGATTATTTTTCTGTAATCGGCCTCGTGTTTAATATTAATACCGAACTCTTTAAGCACTTCCATAGTCATTTTAATATACGGCAAAGATTGCAAATCACCGGTAATGTTTATTTCGGAATCACCTTCAAGAAGGGGCAAAGCAAACAATAATCCCGACACAAACTGTGAACTTACAGCACCCGACAAATTATAAATTCCGGGGGTAAGCCTGCCTGAAAGAATAATCGGCATTTTGCCTTCATTGTCTTTATAAGTTATACCTTTTTCGGCAAACAGGTTTTTATAAATATCAAATGGTCTTTCTGTCAGCCGTCCGCAGCCGGTAAACGTAGAAGAAGAATCGTCAAGCCTGGTTATCGGCATCATGAAACGGGCTGTTGAACCGGATTCCCTACAATCAATAACTTTTTCTTTCGATGAAATCTTGCCGTTGGAATCAATGGTTATAAGTTTTCTGCCGATGTATTTCAAACTGTCCTCTATTTTTATTTCAGCGCCTAATTGGGATACGGCTCCTATCGTGGCGCTAATGTCATCGGACAAAACCACATTGTCTATTTTGGATGTGCCGGCAGCCATAGACGCACAAATAATTGCTCTATGAGCCATACTCTTTGAGGGTTGAGCCATTATCGTTCCATCTAAGGGCTTGGATTTAATCCTTAAGTATGCCATGGATTTTGTCCTCCAGCTCGTTAAGATCCATTTCAATAAGCCTGCCATGCCCTATTTTTTCTATACAGGCTATGGTTATTTTCCCGGAACGATTCTTCTTATCAATGGATATAGCCTTTAATATAGCTGAAATATCAAGATCCGGCCACTTAGCAGGAAGCCTGTACTTTTTCAAGACCTCAGTAATCTTTTCAGCTTCTCCTTTTTCTGTAATCCCCATTCTTTCAGTAAGCCTGGTGATATAAACCATCCCGATGGAAATCGCTTCACCATGTGATAATCCGGAGTAATTCTGAACTCTTTCTATTGCATGGCCGATTGTGTGCCCGAAATTCAATAGCTGACGAATGCCGTTATCCTTTTCATCCTCTTCCACAATAATTCTTTTGATATTGCAGCTGGCAGAAATATAATCCTCAAGATTTTTCGATATGGATTTTCTGTCACATTCATCAACAGCAAGCTGGTTATAAAGGTCCGCATCCCTAATTATTACATTCTTTATAAGTTCAGCCATACCATCTGAAAACCATCTGTCACTTAAGGTTTCCAAAAGACTGGGGTCGGTATATACCGCATCCGGCTGATAAAAGGCTCCTATCAAATTCTTGCCCTGGGGAAGATCAACCGCTACCTTTCCTCCTATACTGGAGTCCACCATTGCTAAAAGGGTAGTTGGAACCTGAATATATCCCATTCCCCTTAAAAACGTAGCGGCAGCCAGGCCGGCCATATCTCCTGTCACGCCGCCTCCTAATGCGACCACAATATCGCTCCTGGTAAACGCATTATCAGCCAAAGCATTGTAGATTTCATTAAGGGTAGCCAGGTTCTTGCTCTTTTCCCCTGCCTCAAAAATTATGGGAATAACAAAAAAGCCTTTATGTTTAAGGTTCTTAACAAATGTATTTCCATAAATATTAAAAACATTGTTGTCAGATACAACGGCAAGTTTTTTCCCGGAATGTTTTTCTTTAAAAATATCCGGCAATTGATTCAAAACACCGGATTCTATATGAATTGTGTAGGTTTTACCGCCAGTTTTTACGATCACTTCTTTCATGGGCAAACCTCCAATTCTTTTTCTTCTATCTCTGCCAGCTTCTTTAACTTAGGAATAATAGATGCGTATTCGGAAGGCGTTATGGATTGTTCGCCGTCACTTAAGGCGTGTTTTGGATCGTTATGCACCTCAATGATAACGCCATCGGCTCCGGATACCAATGCCGCTTTGGACATGGTCCCCACCATCCATGATTTTCCTGTTCCATGACTGGGGTCAACTATTACAGGTAAATGGCTGAGTTTTTTTACAGCGGGAACTGCGCTCAAATCCAGCGTGTTGCGGGTATAGGTCTCAAAAGTTCTTATACCCCGCTCGCAGAGTATGACTTTATTATTTCCTTCGTTCAATATATATTCGGCTGACATTAACCATTCTTCCAGGGTAGCAGATAATCCGCGTTTTAATAATACAGGCTTATTTGTTCTTCCCAGTTCCCTCAGCAAAACAAAGTTTTGCATGTTCCGGGCGCCTACCTGTATAATATCCACATCCTCCACAAACTTATCCAAAAGATCGGTGGACATGATCTCCGATACAATGGGCAAGCCGGTTTCGGCCCTGGCTATTTTTAAAAATTCCAGTCCTTCAAGTCCTAACCCCTGGAAACTGTAGGGCGATGTCCTGGGTTTGTATGCCCCGCCCCTTAGAAATGACGCTCCTATTCTCTTGAGCTCTTTGGCGATTGATACTATTTGTTCTTCGCTTTCAACAGAACACGGTCCTGAAATAACAACAAAATGTCCTTCGCCAATTTTTCTTCCGCTTACGTCAATTACGGTATCATCGGGATGGAACATTCTGTTGGCTTGTTTGAACGGTTCTGTTACTTTTAAGACATTTTGCACAATATCGTATGAAGAAAAATGCAGCCTGTCAAGCTTTGTGGTATCCCCTACAAGTCCTACGATGGTTGTATCAACACCAACCGATATATGAACATCCAGTCCCATTGATTTAATCCGGCTTATAAGCTCATCCACCTGTTCCCTGGGTGCGCCGGGTTTCAAAACCAAAATCATATTAAACCACTCCTACCATACTACAATTAATATCTTCACAGTAATATATATAAAATATTACTGATTAAAGAACTCATTATATATGCTGATAACTGCATTATCAGCATCAGCTTCGTTGACTCCAAGCATAATGCTTACTTCAGATGAACCCTGGTTTATCATTCTTATATTAATTTTATTATTTGCCAGTGCTTTTGTAATACGGCTCATTACACCCACAGTGCTTATCATTCCTTCACCTACTACCATTATAAGGGCCAGGCCGTATTCTATAACCACACTGTCTACCCGCAGTTCTTTAGCTATCCTTTCCATTATACGGCTCTTTTTATCGTCATTCATATACTTTTCCCGTACAATGATTGAAATATCGTCAATTCCGGAAGGCATATGCTCAAAAGGAATGCAGTCCTCCTCAAGAATCTGCAGTACTTTTCGCCCGAATCCTATTTCCCTGTTCATCATGTATTTATGTATATTAATTGAACAAAAGCCTTTATCTCCGGCAATTCCTGCAACCGGACAATCATTTAGTTTTCGGGTCGGAGTTATCATGGTGCCCGGAGAAGCCGGATTATTGGTGTTCCTGATATTTACTGGAATACCTCTTTGATATACCGGCTCCAGTGTTTCTTCGTGAAGCACCGAGAAACCTGCATATGACAGCTCCCGCATCTCTCTGTATGTCAGTTCCGAAATGGCCTTCGGATTTTTGATCAGTTTAGGGCTGGCAACAAAAACAGAGTCTACGTCAGTAAAGTTCTCATATACATCAACCTCCAACGCTGCCGCCAGAATCGACCCTGTTATATCAGAACCTCCTCTGGGGAAGGTTACGACCTCTCCCGACAATGAGTAACCAAAGAAACCGGGAAAAATAATAATACCTTCTATATCTTTCAGTTTTGTAAGGTTCTTGAAGGATTGAGGCAAAACCCTTGCATTTCCGTATTCATCACTCAAAAATAGTCCGGCTTCTTTAGGATTCATATATCTGGCCGGTATCCCCTGGCTGTTCATATAATATGCGATAAGCCGTGCCGCATTATCTTCGCCTGCCGCCTTCATGCAGTCTATGAATTTTTCTGCCGAAGTATAACTCATCGATACTCTTGTCTTTAAATTGTTCTAGATATATGTAACGATTTGCCCGCAAAGGTATAAGTATTAGGATATATCGGAATAAAGTGCGATTATAGAATTCAGAAAAGATAAATAATAGC
>Ga0134094_1002087_pt1 | contig 17841 bp, 15 predicted proteins | sample 5_1taG_FD_94458 | JGI IMG/M metagenome (GOLD analysis project Ga0134094, IMG submission 94458) | Switchgrass degrading microbial communities from high solid loading bioreactors in New Hampshire, USA - 5_19_20_110_A1 metaG | ecosystem: Engineered > Bioreactor > Semi-continuous > Anaerobic >... | reverse complement strand
CCTTCCTCATGCCTGTTGAGGACGTATTCACCATTACCGGCCGTGGTACTGTTGCTACCGGACGTGTTGAGCGCGGACAGCTCAAACTCTCCGAGGAAGTTGAAATTATCGGCTTGACCGACGAGAGGAAGAAGACCGTTGTAACCGGTATCGAAATGTTCCGCAAACAGCTCGACTATGCTGAGGCTGGCGACAACATCGGCGCACTCCTCCGCGGTATCACAAAGACCGATATCGAGCGCGGACAGGTTCTGTGCAAACCCGGTTCAATCAATCCTCACACCAAATTCCATGCCAAGGTATACGTCCTTTCCAAGGAAGAAGGCGGACGCCATACTCCTTTCTTCACCAACTATCGTCCCCAGTTCTATTTCAGAACAACTGACGTTACCGGCGTTATCAAGCTGCCCGAAGGCACTGAAATGTGCATGCCTGGCGACAACGTTGAAATGGATGTCGAACTGATCACTCCTATCGCTATCGAGGAAGGCCTCCGTTTCGCTATCCGTGAAGGCGGACGTACCGTTGGTTCCGGCGTTGTAACCAAGATTGCTGAATAATTTACAATTTTTCAAACCCTCCTTTTAACAGGAGGGTTTTTTCTTGTCCCTGTTTAAAATCCTCTGGTAATTTGGTAATTTATTGATATAATAAAGTGGATAACGTTGATAACAATCGCTATGTTGGAGGGATGGCCTGTGCCTGTCAAAAAAACTAGTTTGGCTAAAATCTTCATACCGCTGCTTTTCCTGATAACAGTTTTGGCTTCAGGCTGTGAAAAGCAAGATATATCCGGCAAAGGCTTCCGATTCCCTCTTTTAACAGAACCCCGCCAGCTTGACCCCCAGGTGGCAACAGATTCAGCTTCCATTACCTTAATCGCATCCTTGTTTGAAGGCCTAGCCCGCCTTGACGAAACAGGGGCTCCACAACCCGCTGCAGCAAGCTGGACGGTATCCAGTGATGGGTTAACTTACACCTTCAACCTGAAAAGCTCAAAATGGAGCGATGGCAGCGAAGTCACCGCTTATGATTTTTTATTCGGAATACAAAGGGCCGTTATGCCCTCCACCAACTCCCAGTATGCTGAGGAGCTTTTTATAATCAAAAACGCCCGGGAGATAAACCAGGGAAAAATGGATATATCCAAACTGGGAGTTAAGGCTGTGGACAATAAGACCCTTGTAGTAACCTTAACCCAGCCGGATAGCGGTTTTCCCGCCAAAACCGCCATGCCCCCCTATATGCCCTGCAAAAAAAGCTTCTTTGAGGAAACCGGCGGGCGGTACGGCCTTGAAGCGAAATATGTCCTTTCCAACGGCCCCTTTTATTTAAAATCCTGGGTGCACAATGAATCCCTGCTTTTAAACAAGCATGAAGGCTACCACGACGCCAAAAACATCCTGCCAGCCGCTGTCAGGTACGTTATCGGCAGCGTGGACAAACCTGTCTCCTATCTTGAAGAAGGCTTGCTGGACGCCGCCCAAATCCCCTCCGGTTCTGTAAAAGAGGCGGAGGAAAAAGGCATAACAGTTTTGACACACCAGGATTCAGTCCGCATGCTTTGGATGAACAACAGCATACCTGCCCTGTCAAATTCCTTTATACGCCGGGCTCTCAGGGATGCCATCGAGTGGGAAAAGCTCTACGAGCAGTTTGACAGGGATAACGATATCCCAGCCACCGGGTTTATCCCGCCAGATTCGGTAATCAGCCCAGGAACAAAATACCGCCCTTCGGCAAGCCCGCTCACTCCCGCAACGAAGCCTCAGGAAGCTGTCCAATATCTCAGCCGCGGCCTTGAAGCGGCAGGGCTTGAAAAAATGCCAGCGCTGACCCTTATCTGCCCGGAGGACGATTACAGCATGAATATCGCCAGGTATATTGTCCAATCCTGGCAGAAAAACTTGTCCCTTTATTTTAATATCGAAACCCTGTCACCTTCTCAGTTAGACGCCCGGGTTAAGGTCGGGAATTACCAGCTGGCCCTTTACACCTATACCCCGCCGGATTCCAGGGCAGTTGACGTTTTAACAGCATTTAAAACAGGGGCTGTAGGAAACTATTCCCGGTTTTCGGATTCGGGTTTTGACTCAAGATTATCCTCATTAAATCAGAACCCGTCAAAATCCGAGGTTGCAAACCTCGAAAAGGCCCTTTGGGACTCCTGCCCTTCGGTGCCCGTCAGTTTCGAGCTTACCTTTTTCGGAATCCCCAAAGGAAACAGCGGCATTCTAGTAATGCCCTTCGGCGGCGGAACCTTCGGCTCACTTTTTGATTTCCGCAAAGCCGGAAAAATCGAAAAATAATAAACATAAAAAAGGCTGAACTGCCGTTCAGCCTTTTTTATGTTTTAACGGTTAAGCAGGTAAAACCCCAGATTGAGATAAGCGAGAAACACTTTCCAGAAAATATAAGGAATCATCAGCAGGTATGCGGATGTGCGGATATACTTAAACCCTGTGACCACAAGGGATATTACCGCAATCAAAAACAGCATCCAGAAAAACGAAAACAGCCGCCAGCCAAGCCTGAAAAGGAAAAACATCCACAGCGCGCTTAATACCAGTTGAAATAAATACAGGCGCAGCACCCTTCCCCCGTCGATGTCATTCATATTCCAGACTAGATACGCCGCAATCCCAATCACCATATAAAGCGCCAGGCTGATTACAAAGAATGCCTTATTTGACGGTGTCAGGGGAGGCCTTGCCAGCTCATTTCCATTCGGTATCCCGCCGCCTAAAATCAAACCGAAAACCCCTATTCCAAGGGTCAGCATAACAAAAAATATAAATGCCTTAACCTGAAAGGTTCGCTTTGGGATAACGGTTGCATTCATTTCTCTGCCACACCTTTCCGATTACTGTGCTTACATCATCAAACCCCTTTTATAATAATTATGCCCTTTAAATGGCAATTATTAACTTTGGGTTTACTGAAAATTCCACGACAAAATTTTTGCCCATATCATTAAAAATAAATACATCAACATATAATATACCGCATAAACTTGAATAAGCTATTTTTCAAGGGGAGTGGTGTTATGCTGGCGGCATTGTGTGTTAAAGAGCCCCGGAGAAGGTTTTTAAGCCTGCGCTTTCGCCCGCCGTCAGTAAAAGCCGAAATCGCCAGCGCAGGCAGCGGAAAGTTTTTAAAAATCACAGCCGAAAAAGACAGGAAAGGCAGGCTCGACTGGGAGCAGGTCAGGAAAGCAGCAGGCAGGGAAAGCAGCCGACTGTTGTTGCCTTTGGATGTAGTTCCGCCAAAAAACAGCAGGATAAAGCCATTCTGCGGAGTCGAACTTTCCAGAAAGCTGATGTCACTGGCGGCTGTAGAGCTTTTAAAAACCGTATCCATCAACCCACGCCTTGTCTGCGTATCGGTTTATGACCCCCTGGCTATCATGCCGGACCTCCCCCTTTTGTTCATCCCTTTTGCGGCAGATGTCCGAGTCTTTACAAGCCGCCCTGAGCGCTATGCAACCCAAAAATACACCGCCATGCAGGAATACGGCGCGGTTCTGACGGTCACAAATGATTTCAGCAGGGTATGCAACAGCCTTTTAGTCCTTGCTCCCGATGTGAAACCCCAGGACTGCTCGGGGCTTCGCCATCTGGCACTGAACAACGGGTTTATCATGACTGCGGTAAGCGCCGAAACAAATCCCGAAGCTTTAAAAGGCATAGTCCACGGATATATACCTCGGGTTTCCCACCACCTGTTTTCCGCCATGCCCGCCGGATGCGATATAATGCAGTTCCTCTCCGGATTGTATGAGTTAAGCGGCGTGCGGGAAATCGGTTTAAAACCGCCGGAATTCCTGAAAATCGGCGGCAATACAGTATCTTTAAAAGACGCCGCACTGAGGTTAGCGGGTCTTGACATTGGAATTCCAATTTAGTATAATTAGGTTTAAGGCACATGGAAAAGATGTGCTTTAGTTTATTATTATGGTAATTTTTGCTTTAGGGTTTAAATAAAATAAAAAATACACAAAAATACACAGCCAAGGAGATCTTGCAGAATGAACAAGCAGACTGTTATCACTGACGAAGGTTTGAGACGCCTTGAGAAGGAACTTGAGGAATTAAAAACTGTAAAGCGCAAGGAAATTGCTGAAAGGATAAAAAATGCCCTCTCTTTTGGCGACCTTTCTGAAAACAGCGAATACGACGAGGCAAAAAATGAGCAGGCCATCATCGAAGGCAGAATCAGCGAAATTGAAAACCAGCTTAAAAATGTCAGGGTAGTTGACGAAAGCGAGTTAAGCACCGAAATTGTCCATATTGGCTCCCGTGTCCGGGTTAAGGATTTGGATACCGGCGAAGAGGAAACCTACCAGATTGTCGGCTCGACAGAAGCTGACCCGCTGGAAGGCAAAATTTCAAACGAATCCCCTGTCGGCAGGGAGCTTATCTCCCGCACCAAAGGGGATGTGATTGAAGTCGAGGTTCCTGACGGGCTGCTGAAATATGAAATACTGGAGATAATGAAATAAAACCCGGCTCTGCGCCGGTGGTTAATGGGCGCGGTGACCATTGGTTGCCGCCCTTTTCGCTTTAAGGCAATATTTTTGATGTTAAAACGAAAGGATAAGATATTGTGGAACAGGTAAACAACCCTAATGTAACAGAAAACACCCTTAACGAGCAGGAACTCAGCGAAGTCCTTCAAATGAGGCGGAACAAGCTGTTTGATTTGCAGAATGAAGGCAAGGACCCCTTCAAGATTACTAAATGGGACCGCACCCACATGGCTCAGGAAATAGTGGACAGGTTCGACGAGCTTGAGGGTCAGAATGTTACCATCGCCGGCAGGATTATGACCTGGCGAGATATGGGAAAGGCTACCTTCATCGATATCAGGGACGGTTCCGGCCGAATCCAGGTGTATATCAGGGTCAACGACGTGGGAGAGGAAACCTACGCAGAGTTCAACCGCTGGGATACCGGTGATATCATCGGCGTTCAAGGTACCGTTTTCCGCACCCGCAGGGGCGAGATTTCGGTACACGCCACAGGGCTTAAACTCCTTGCAAAATCCCTGCTTCCCCTGCCGGACAAGTTCCACGGGCTCAAGGACCCGGATACCCGCTACCGCCAAAGGTACATTGACCTTATAATCAACCCTGAAGTCAAGGATGTATTTATCAAACGCAGCCGAATTATATCCCTTATCCGCCAGTTCCTTGACTCCAGAGGGTTTTTGGAGGTTGACACGCCGGTCCTTCACACCGTTGAAATCGGTGCCACAGCCCGCCCCTTTGTCACCCACCACAACGCCCTGGACATTGATATGTACCTCAGGATAGAAACCGAGCTGTACCTCAAGCGCCTTATCGTCGGCGGGTTTGACAAGGTGTATGAAGTTGGCCGCATTTTCCGCAACGAGGGCATGAGCATAAAGCACAATCCCGAGTTTACCTCCGTTGAGCTGTATCAGGCATATGCAGATTACAAGGACATGATGGACCTTGTGGAAGAGCTGTATTCCTTCCTTGCAAAAGAGGTTTGCGGCAGCGAAATAATCACCTATCAGGGCACCGAAATCAACATGGCAAGGCCCTGGAAGCGGATGACCATGGTTGAAGCTGTGAAGGAATACGCAGGCGTTGACTATTATGACTGGAAAACCGATGAGGACGCCCAGAAAGCTGCCGACAGCAAGGGCGTGCATTACGAAAAGAATGCCTGCACAAAGGGCGACATCCTCGCGGCGTTTTTTGAAACCTTTGTTGAGCCTAACCTGATTCAGCCCACCTTTATATATGATTACCCGGTTGCGATTTCCCCTCTTGCAAAGCGCAAGGCGGACGAGCCGGAGTTTACTGAGAGCTTTGAGTTCTTTATTACCGCCAGGGAAATGGGCAACGCATTTTCTGAGCTTAACGACCCCATTGACCAGAGGGAAAGGTTTGTCAAACAGGTTGAGGAAAGGCGGGCTCAGGGCGCCAACGCCGAAATCGATGAGGACTTCCTTACCGCCCTTGAATACGGCATGCCGCCAACAGGAGGGCTTGGGTTCGGCGTTGACAGGCTGATAATGCTGCTTACAGACCAGTATTCCATCCGGGATGTCCTGTTGTTCCCCACAATGAAGCCAAAAGATTAACGGTTCCTAGCAAACAGGAGGCGGTGTAATATGGCAAGAGAATGGGCTCTCAGGGGAGTTAGCGAAGAAGAACTGCGCCCCCCTGAAAAACCGGAACCACCAAAGGATCCAAAGGGCAAGCTTGAAAATTTCTGGTACCACTATAAGTGGCATACAATTGCCGCCGTGGCTGCGGTAATTGTCCTGACCATTTTGATTGCCGACATGGTGACAAAAACAAAACCCGATTATAGTATAGTCTTTGCCACCCAAAACTACGTTTCATCTGCTGCCACCGATAAGCTTAAGTCAGAACTTGAAGCCTATGGCAGGGATATTAACGGGGATGGCAAAGTGGTGGTCCAGTTTGACACAATTGTATTTTCATTAAGTGATTATCAGGTCAACACAGCCAATCAAATGAAATTTGCCGCCCATCTTTCGGCCAAGGATATGCTGATTTTTATAGTTGACAAGGAAACTTATCAGAACGCGATTGCAATTCACGAAAAGGACGGTTATAAATTTTTCTCCCCCATCGGGGTGGAAGTAGAGGGGCTGGAGGATGGCGGCAGATACTGGAACTGGAAAGGCAGCGAGCTTAGAAAACTCCAGGAGATGGCCGGTTTGCCGGAAGATTTGTATTTTGGGGTTCGGGACATTTCAGGTTCCACGGATAAAAAGTCTAAAGAAGTGTACGAGCAATCAATGGAGCTGATTAAGGCTTTTCTGACAAAGAAGCCCCTTGAACCCACCGGCACAACCTCTGCAAACAAATGATTTCAGAAAGGATTTTTTATTATGAGAAGCGATTTGATGAAAAAAGGCGTTTCCCGTGCGCCTCACCGCTCTCTGCTTAAGGCCCTCGGCATTACAGACGCTGAAATGAAACGGCCCTTTGTTGCCGTCGTCAGCTCAAAAAGCGACTATATCCCGGGCCATACCCATCTGGATACAATCACAAAGGCTGTTGAGGCCGGAATACGCAATGCGGGAGGAGTCCCTTTCACCTTTAACACAATCGGGGTTTGTGACGGCCTTGCAATGAACCATAAGGGCATGAAATATTCCCTTTGCTCCCGCGAACTTATCGCAGATTCAATCGAAGTCATGCTTACAGCCCATCCGATGGATGCTGTTGTGTTCATACCGAACTGCGACAAGATTGTCCCCGGCATGCTGATGGCAGCCTGCCGTTTGAACCTGCCTTCCATATTTGTCAGCGGCGGCCCGATGATGCCCGGAATTAAAGGAGAAAGGCGGCTGAGCCTTACCGATATGTTCGAGGCTGTCGGCGCATGCACCGCAGGGCGCATTGATGCAAATGAGCTTTACCAGCTTGAAAACACTGCCTGCCCGGGCTGCGGCTCCTGTTCCGGCATGTTCACCGCAAATTCGATGAACTGCCTTACCGAGGTCATCGGCATGGCGCTACCGGGCAACGGCACAATTCCCGCCGTGGAAGCTGCCCGTATTCGGCTTGCAAAGGAAACCGGCGAACGGGTTATGGAGCTGCTTGAAAAAGACATCCGCCCCCTCGATATCCTGACACCCGCCGCTTTTGAGAACGCCCTTAGGGCGGATATGGCAATAGGCTGCTCATCCAACACCGTTCTTCATGTTACCGCTTTGTCTTACGCCGCAGGATGCCCCATTTCCCTTGAATATATCGATGAAATCGGCAGGACCACTCCACAGATATGCAAACTTAGCCCCGCAAGCGATGTCTTTATCGCCGACCTTAACCAGGTTGGCGGAATCCAGTCAATGCTGAAGGAATTGGACCGCGCAGGGCTTATTAACCGCGATATTATCACTGTCAGCGGTACTGTGGCGGAAAGGTTCGCAAACGCCCCGGATGCCGACGGGGAGATAATCCGCAAGCTGGAAAACCCCTTCAGAAAAGACGGAGGAATCGCAATACTGTTTGGCAATCTCGCCCCCGAAGGCGCAGTTGTAAAGCAGGGCGCTGTTAAGCCCGAAATGATGGTACATAAAGGGCCGGCACGGGTGTTCAACAGCGAGGAGGAGGCAAACGAAGCAATCCTTGGCGGCAAAATCAAACCCGGGGATGTTGTGGTTATCCGCTACGAAGGGCCAAAAGGCGGCCCCGGCATGAGGGAAATGCTCTCCCCCACCGCCAATATTGCCGGCATGGGCCTTGACGACTGCGTCGCCCTTATAACAGACGGGCGTTTTTCCGGAGCTACCAGAGGCGCATCAATAGGCCATGTATCCCCTGAGGCAGCCGCAGGCGGCCCCATTGCCCTTATTGAGGAAGGGGATATCATCTCGGTGGATATTCCGAACAGAAAGCTTGAACTGCTGGTTGACGAATCCACCCTTGCAGCCAGAAAAGCGAAATGGGCACCGCCCGTGCAGAATCTCACCGGCTATGCAAAAAGATACGCACAGCATGTTACCAGCGGTTCCACCGGCGCAGTATTTGACGATTTGCTTGAAGAAGTTAAGAAATAAATTTTAAGGCCAGGGAAATTCCCTGGCCTTTTTGCTTTTAATAATAGGATAAACCCGTATTTTACATACGGGAGATAAACCCGAAATAAACCAGAACCAAAAGCCCCAATGCAATGCGGTAGTAGCCGAAAACCTTGAAATCGTGCTTTTTAATGTAGCTCAGCAAGAACCTGATGACAAGTATTGATACAATAAACGCCACCACAAAGCCAGTTAGCAACACCAGCCACTCGGTTCCGCTAAACAAGAGCGGGTATTCGCCAGCGTAGTTTTCCGAGCTGTCCAGGGCGAATTTGAGCAGCTTTATTGCGCTGCCGCCAAACATGGCTGGGATAGCCATAAAGAAGGAAAATTCCGCCGAAACATACCTTGAGCAGCCTAAGAACACCGCGCCAAGGATTGTTGCCCCGGACCTTGATGTTCCGGGAATCAGGGCAAGCATCTGGCAAACGCCTATCCAGAAGGCTGTTTTGTAGTTTAGTTGTGAAAAATTCTCAATTTTTGTCTTGTGCTTGCTGTTTTCCAGCCACAGGAACATAAACCCGTACAGAATCAGGGTCGCCGAAATAACATAAGGAGTCGACAACACCCCGTCTATCTGGTCATCAAACAAAACCCCGATAACGCCAGCAGGAACGCTGGCAATAAGCACTTTCAGCCAAAGGAACAGGGTTTCTTTTTTCTCCTCGGCGGTTTTCTTTGGGGAAATCGGGTTGAGTTTATGAAAATACAGCACCAGCACAGCCAAAATCGAGCCAAGCTGAATAAACACCTTGTATACGTCGAAAAACTCCTGATTACGCACAGAATCCGGGCTTACAGTCATATGTATAAACTCGTTTAACAACAGCATATGCCCGGTGCTGCTGATAGGCAGCCACTCGGTTATGCCCTGTACTATCCCCATCAGGATTGATTTAAGAGTTTCGATAATCACCATAGATATTTTCCTTCCATAATTCCATGATATTTTTAAGCCTTGTAAAAAATTGCTATTTATATTACAATTAGTATGCTGCGCTTGGGCTTTAAAAAATATACAGTAAAAACGGGGAAGATTTGAGCCTTCCCCGGGTTACATCAATATAATATGGGATATATTAATTGTTTATGCCTTTAGTCCCAACGGTAATCAAGTTTTACACTGTTTTCGCCGTCAGCCTGTACCGTAATCGCCTTTGGAGGATTGTCACAATGCTCAACCAGGATGGTTGCCACATTGTCTTCGACATCCCGGCGGATTGCGTTGCGCAAATCCCTGGCCCCCCGCTTGCCGCCATAGGATTTGTTCGCCAGCGCCTGGCAGGCTTCCTGGGTCCAGGAAAACTCAATCCCCCGCTCTCTCAATGGCTCCACAAGCTCTTTCAGCATCAGGTCCGCCACCTTGCAGTAATGCTCAAGGGTTAAGGGTGAGAAATATACTACCTCATCAACACGGCTTATAAATTCGGGGCGAAGGAACTCTGACAGTGCTTTCATCGCCCTATCCTTTGACGCCTGGGCATCGGTTTTTCCAAATCCCATGAGGCTTTCCCTGATTTGGCTGCCTGCGTTGGAGGTCATTACAATAACAGTGTTTTCAAAGTTTACCGTCCTGCCATGGGCATCGGTCACCCTGCCCTCATCCAGGATTTGCAGCAGGATGTTCAGCACATCCGGGTGGGCTTTTTCTATTTCGTCAAACAGCAGTACAGAATAGGGTTTTCTGCGGACTTTTTCGGTCAGCTGCCCCGCTTCGTCATACCCGATGTATCCGGGCGGGGAACCAATCAGCCTTGAAACCGAGTGCTTTTCCATAAACTCGGACATATCAAGGCGGATAAGGGTTTCAGGCGTATCAAACAGCTGGTTTGCCAAAACCTTTACAAGCTCGGTTTTCCCAACCCCCGTGGGGCCTACAAAAATGAAGGATGCAGGCCTGCGGCGGGTGGTAATTTGCACCCTGCTGCGGCGGATGGCGGCGGCAACAAGCTTTATTGCTTCGTCCTGCCCGATTATTTTTTCGCTAAGGTATTCTTCGAGTTTGGCAAGCTTGGTAAGCTCGCTCTCCCTGACCTTGGAGGCAGGTATTCCTGTCCAAAGCTCTATGACATAGGCGAGGTCGTCGGTGGTAACCTTGGTTCCGGTTGCCTGTTCTTTGATTTCCTCAGCCTGCTTTTCGGCCTTTAAAAGCTCCGACCGTGTGAATGCCAGCTTTTCGTAGTCTATATTATCCTTGCTGAGTTCTTCCTCCTCAGCGCGCTTCAGTTCGGATATTTTCGCCACCAGCTTTGAATACTGGTCGGCAAGTTTATTTCTGAGGGCAGCGGCGGCGCAAGCCTCGTCAAGCATGTCAATCGCTTTGTCCGGAAGGAACCTGTCATTGATATACCGCTCGGACAGATTAACAGCAGTCCTTAAGATATGGTCATCGATTTTTACTCCGTGGAAATTTTCGTAGTAGGTTTTAATCCCTTTCAGGATGCTGACGGTATCTTCAATAGAAGGCTCCTCCACGGTGACAGGCTGGAAACGCCTTTCAAGGGCTGCGTCCTTTTCAATATGCTTGCGGTACTCGTTAAAGGTTGTGGCGCCAATCACCTGAATCTCGCCGCGGGACAGGGCGGGTTTTAATATATTCGCCGCAGACATGCTGCCCTCGGCGTCCCCCGTGCCCACAAGATTATGAACCTCATCAATGAAGAGGATTATATTCCCTTCCGCCTTTACTTCGTCGATAAGGCCCTTTATCCTGCTTTCAAACTGCCCCCTGAACTGTGTGCCAGCCACAAGGGATGTAAGGTCCAGCAGGTGGATTTCCTTATCAAGCAGGCGGGCAGGGACATTTCCGGAGGCAATCCTGAGGGCAAGCCCTTCTGCGATTGCGGTTTTGCCGACACCGGGCTCGCCTATAAGGCAGGGGTTGTTCTTGGTCCTGCGGGATAGTACCTGTATAACCCGGTAAATCTCCCGGTCACGCCCCACCACGAAATCTATTTCGCCATTTCGCGCCCTGGCGGTCAAATCGGTGCAATAGGTGCTGAGGAACTTTCTCCTCTTCTCCTTTTTCTTCTGGGATTTGGATGCCTTATCGTCGGCACTATCGTTTTCCACCGAGCTTTTGCCCTCTTTGGCGGAGCCGGGGAAGTTGCCAAACAGGTTTTGTAAAAATGGAAAAGTTGCGGCCCCTCCCGGCGTAAAGCCGTCCTCTTCGGAGTTTGGATCCATAAGCTCGCCCAACTGTTCTTCCATCTGCTCCATATCCTCTTCGGTGATGCCGAATTTTTCAAGCAACTCATCAACAGGCTTTATTCCAAGTTCCTTGGCGCAAACCAAGCAAAGCCCGTCATTTACCGATTTATCCCCGTCCATGCGGGTGATAAACACAACCGCAGGGCGTTTTTTGCATCTGGTACAAATCATACTAATTACCATGCCTTTCCGCGCCTAAGATAAGTAACGCGCCCCGGAGGGCGCTAAACCCTCGGCGCAAAGCACCGATGTGGCGCAAAGCACCGATGTGGCGCTTAGAAGTGAGAGATGAAAAACATTATATATCTAATATATCGTCAGATTCAATCGATTCTTCAGAATTATATCCGGTGTTTTTATCTTCCAGTTTTGCCGCCTTGTTTATGCGGAAGAATATGGTGGTATATTTGATAAAGGCAAAAAGCATAAGCAAAGCCACAAGGATTATAAGGGATGCCAAAAGCCATTGGGGCATATTGGGCCAGCCAACAATGGAAATCATGACACCGTAAAAAGTGAATGTGGAAATTTTCCCAAACCAGCGGGCCCCCTGAATTTTAAGGCCACGCCGAAGGAGCAAAAACCCGCCTATTGCCTGGCAAAGTTCCTTAATCAGGCAGATTACAAGGAGCGAGATTACCACGCCTTTATATTTGATAGCAAGGCACACAACCACGGTTACCTGGGTCAGCTTATCGGCCAGAGGGTCCAAAATCTTTCCCAGATCGGTAATCTGGTTAAATTTCCTTGCAATAATTCCATCAAGGGAATCGGTAATGCCTGAAAGTATAAATACGCCAAACGCCAGATACAAATAGGCAGTGTTTTTGCCGCTGTTAAGGTAAAGATAAACAAAAAGAGGCAACAGGGCTATCCTGAACAGCGACAGCGCGTTTGGCACATTCATTTTTAGCTCGATATTGAAAAAATGCATATATGATATCTCCGTCCCCTCTGCAAATCTGATGCAAGACGGCTGGCTACACAGATTTTGCGTCAAACATTGAGTAGAATTTATCGGTTATGGGATTAATCTTCTCAATTGCTTCAACAACAACAGTGTCCTTTACTGTTGCACGGGTGATTTTTCCGTCGGATTTGGAAGTCGAAGCTATTAGGCTGATGACAGTTACAACAGCGAACACCAGCACAACTCCCCGCACCGCGCCAAAAATCGCACCAAGCAGCCCGTCCGCCTGGCGGAGCACTGGAAGTTTGAACACCTTGCCCACCACCGAGGCGACAACGCCCGCCACAATCATCAACACTATAAACAGTATGAAGAATATAAGAATCCTGAGAAGGGATATCGCCGCGGGGCGTATTACGGTTGACTCAATAGCCTTTGAAATCTGGCTGGCAGTACCGCTAAGGGAGCCCTGTATCCTGTTTTTTAGCTGGCTTGCTGTACCCAAATCGAAAATCGACAGCACATTGGTAACCGAATCCGGAAGGTCCTCAAGCACTCCACCCAGGGCGGCTTCCACCGATTCGGAGCCTGCCTGGGTTATTTTTTCCTCAATTTGTTTTTGTATTGAACCGGAAAAGATCTGGTCATACAAACCGGCAGCTATCGGGGTGCTAAGCCCGGATGCGATAACTGCGGCAACGATGCAGCCAATTACCTGTATCACAGATTTGAAAAAACCCCGCCGGTAACCAAGGAAAATAGCCAACAGGAAAATTATTATAACCAGACCATCCAGGATATATGCCATAAATCCCCAGTCCTTTCATATAAAAATCTCTTTATTTAATGCGGCATGCTGCTAATTTACCTTTAAAATCAAAGCTTATTATATGCCAGTATAACACATTTCCGGTTTTAACACAACCGTACTATTCAGCAGTATAACCGCTTTTTTCCCTATTTTTGGTCTAATAATGGGAGCAATACCTATGGTAATTCGGACTCAGCTATTGATGTTAGCCCCAGGACCATCAGCTTCCTGCCCATGGTGCTGATTATCCGGCCATCTTTGACGGCTTCCCCCAAATGGGATTCGCCCTTTATATCAATGCGGTACATATGCTCCGAGGTCAGCATGACAACCTGCGAGCCATAGGAATCCATGCTTCTGAATGTCCCTTCAAAATCAGCTTCATAAGCCTTGTCCCCGGAGGAGTTGACAGTCATAACCGTACCGCCGTCGCTGCCACCATAATTGCTTAAAGCCACCGATACAGCGCTGTCGCCTATCACATATCCTGCAATCTTCCTGTCATTGAAGCTGTGCTTTTGTTGTATTGTTCCACTTTTGTTAAACACCCAGACAGCGCTATCCCCAACTGCCGCGATGGTGCCACCCGGGAAAAAGCCCACCTTGAATAACATCAAACCGTCCTGGCTGTATTGTGCGACAGGGTCTTTTTTGTTAAATTCAAAAATCTTCAGAAAAGATTTCATCGCACCGCCTTCCGCGGTAACCCCTACAACAGCGAGAGAATCTTCATTGGGGCTTATGGCTACATCCAGGATTATCAAACTGCTGTCATACCAGCGGAATATCGGCTCTTCCCCTCTAAGCTTGTATACCGCCACCTCAGAGGTATATCCCCTGGCTGAATCGGTAGCCACGGCAAAACTGCCGCTGCTGCCGACATCTACACTGGTTATTCTGTTCTCTAAGTTAAGCTCCCTAACCGTGGATACCCGTGTTTCCAGCCTTATCCTGTTTCCGCCGGAATCGGCAATCAGGATATACTTGCCGTTTGAGCGCATTATCGGTTTTGAAAAACCGTGGGACCTTCTGAAAACCTCCCCGCCCTTGCTGTTGAGCAGCACAAGGGAATTGTTTGTTAAAAGCGCCAATCCGTCCCTGGTGGATTGCATGTTGATAACAGAACTTCCAGTTATCTCAAAGGGAAACCCGTCACCACTTTCCCCGCCTGCCAGCTTCTCATTAATCCATACCAGCAAGTACTCCGGTTCAAGCCTGTCCCAATTGACATACACAAATAAACCTGCGGAGACCACCACTGCTGTAATTACAAGCCTGAATAATACTCGGAGTATAGTTCGTCTGCGCCGCCTGTGCCGTCCTGGCACAACAGAAAGCTCGGCTGCATCAGAATGGCTGTCATTTTCGCCATTATCCAAATGCCTGCGGCGTTTTGAGCCGCTGTCATATTTTGTAGCCACGAGCTTTCACCTTCTTATCCTATATTATTCACCCGCAAACGGGCAGGCAATCCTTTTTTAAAATTTTATCATGGAAAAAATATATATTCAATCAGTAAAACACCTTGTCCAAAAACAATCCTTTTGCTGGGGCTGTGGCACCGGCGCATTCCCTGTTTTTGGCGGCGATTACTGAGGGTATGCAGTCCTTTTCCCTCTTTCCTGCCGCGATTTCCAAAAGGGTGCCCACCATTATGCGCACCATATTGTATAAAAAGCCGTCCCCCTCTGCGGTAAATACCACAAGCTCGCCGTCCCGCTCCACGCTGCACCTGTTTATGGCCCTTACAGTGTCCTTCACGCTGCTGCCTGCGGCGCAAAAGGAGGAAAAGTCATGCCTTCCGAGGAAACCGGCAGCAGCTTCGTTCATCAAATCCACATCAAGATGCCAGCGCAGGTGAAGGGAGTATTTTTCCCAAAAGGGGTTTCTGGCGGGGGAATTCCATATATAGTACCTGTATCTCTTTCCCACAGCAGAGTACCGGGGATGAAAACTTGCGGGAACCTCGCTGCAGCCGTATACGGCAATATCATCTGGCAGGTTGGCGTTGAGCGCCGAAATCATGGAGTTTCCCCGCAACCTGGATTCGGTATCAAAAGTGCAGCAAAACATATTTGCGTGAACACCCGCGTCGGTGCGGCTGCACCCTGTGACTCCAGAGCGCACCCCTGTCACCTTTTCGATAGCATCCTGCAACGTCTGCTGCACGGTTACTGCGTTTTTCTGAACCTGCCACCCGTGATAGCGGGTGCCGTCAAACCTCATTGTCAAAAGCAGGCGCTGCATTCTGCACCACGCCTCCTTAAATAAATTAATTTAACTGAATTTACAATACCGATTTAAAAATAAAGTTCAGCCCAAGCAAACCAGCGGCGAAAGCCAAAACCACCACAATTGAAATATAATCCGGAACCCGCATTTTCATCTGTTTCATCCTGGTGCGCCCTTCGCCGCCACGGTAGCACCTGCATTCCATGGCTGTCGCCAAATCAAAAGCCCGGCGGAAGGACGACACAAAAAGCGGCACGATAATCGGAATCAGTGCGCGGATTCTCTGCATCAGCCCGCCGCTTTCGAGGTCAGCTCCCCTTGCCTTCTGGGCGGACATGATTTTGTCGGTTTCCTCAATCAGGGTAGGGATAAACCGCAGGGCGATGGTCATCATCATCGCCAGCTCATGGACATTGAGCTTAACCACCTTAAGAGGGCTTAACAGCCTTTCCAGGGCATCTGTCAGGGTGGTGGGGGAAGTTGTATAGGTTAAAAGGGAACTGCCCGCAATCAGGCAGATAATCCTTATGGCGATGAAGGAAGCGGTGGTAATCCCTTTGGTTGTGATTTGTATAAACCCCCATTTAAACAGGGTGGTCCCATCGGAAATATAGAATATATTAAGAGCCGAGGTAATCAGAACCAGCGGGATTATGGGTTTTATGCTCTTGAATATAAGCTTTACAGGCAGCCGGGACAGGATAATAACAAATACAAGAAAAGCGACAGCAAGCCCCAGCCCCACCCAGTTTTGTGGGATAAAGACTGAGAAAATATATAAAAATATCAGGACCATTTTAACCCTTGGGTCCATCCGGTGGAGGAAGGAATTCCCGGGGAAATACTGCCCTAACGTGATGTCAATCATTATTTCCCACCTCCCGTTTAAGCAACGGCAGCAGGCGCTCCACAGCCTGTTTTACCGTATAGGCGTTGTCCCCCACATTGTACCCCATACCTCGCAGCTGCATAAATATCCTGGTGACAGCGGGGACAGACAAACCGATGGACTGCAGTTCCTCCGCCCTTGAGAATACTATCTGGGTTTCGTCAAACATGGCGACACTGCCCTTGTTCATCACCAGAACCTTTTTGGTGGTTCTGGCTATGTCCTCCATGCTGTGGGAAACAAGGATAACTGTTGCGCCGTTTTCTTTCTGGTATTCGGCTATCTGCCCCAGTATCATATCCCTGCCCTTCGGGTCCAGCCCGGCGGTAGGCTCGTCCAGAATAAGTACCTCGGGCTGCATTGCCATAACCCCGGCTATGGCAACCCTGCGCTTTTCGCCGCCGGACAGCTCAAAGGGGGATTTCTCCAACAGCTCGTCTTTAAGCCCTACGAACCTTGCGGCAGTCCTGACCCTTTTATCTATTTCATCCCCGTCAAGCCCCATGTTGGAAGGGCCAAAGGCGATATCCTTATATGCCGTTTCCTCAAAGAGCTGATGTTCGGGGTACTGGAAAACCAACCCTACCTTAAACCGCACTTCTCGGATTTTTTTTGGGTTTTCCCATATATCCCTGCCATTTAGCAGCACTTTCCCCGACGTGGGGCGCAAAAGCCCGTTTAAATGCTGAACCAGAGTGGATTTTCCCGACCCGGTGTGGCCGATAATCCCCACAAAATCGCCCTTTTCAATTTTGATGGAAATACCCTTGATTGCGTCCTTTTTATATGGTGTTCCCGGAGAATAGGTATAGGACAGCCCCTGTGTTTCAATTATCGGCATAGGTTTCCTCCAACAGCATTGATAGCGCAGCAACGCACTCCTCGGCGGTCAAAACGCCTTCGGGAAGCGGGATGCCGTGTTTTCGCAGCTCATAACAAAGTTCGGTGGGCTGGGGTACATCAAGCCCCACCTGGCGGAGCTTGTCCACATGGGAGAAAACCTCCCTGGGGGTGCCATCCAGCAAAATCCTGCCGCTTTCCATCACCACTACCCGGTCGGCGGCAGCCGCTTCATCCATGTAGTGGGTTATCAGCACTATTGTAATGCCCTGCTCCCGGTTGAGCCTCGAGATGGTGTCCAGAACTTCTTTTCTGCCCTTTGGGTCCAGCATGGCGGTAGGCTCGTCCAGCACGATG
>Ga0134094_1002083_pt1 | contig 17852 bp, 15 predicted proteins | sample 5_1taG_FD_94458 | JGI IMG/M metagenome (GOLD analysis project Ga0134094, IMG submission 94458) | Switchgrass degrading microbial communities from high solid loading bioreactors in New Hampshire, USA - 5_19_20_110_A1 metaG | ecosystem: Engineered > Bioreactor > Semi-continuous > Anaerobic >... | reverse complement strand
TTTCGTAATCTGTCCCATTTTATCAGAACTTTTAAAAAGATGGTGGGTATGTCTCCAAAAAAATATGCCAAAAGAGGCTGAAAGATTATTTGTTATCCCTGGCACGGATCTCGGTCCGGCGTATTTTCCCGCTTATTGTTTTGGGAAGCTCATCTACAAACTCAACCACCCGGGGATATTTGTATGGTGCGGTATGGGTTTTTACATAGTTCTGAATTTCAAGTTTCAGTTCTTCCGAGGGCTTATACCCCTTTGCAAGTACGATGGTGGCTTTCACAACATTGCCCCGTACGGGATCGGGAACGCCTGTTACTGCACACTCCAGAACCGCAGGGTGTTCCATTATAACGCTTTCCACTTCAAAAGGTCCTATGCGGTATCCTGATGATTTGATGATATCGTCGGTCCTTCCGACATACCAGAAATAACCGTCCTCATCCCTCCAGGCAGTGTCTCCGGTGTGGTAAAGACCGTCCTTAATAACCTGGTTTGTTCTTTCTTCGTCACGGTAATAGCCCAACATAAGCCCCAGGGGTTTTTCATTTCCCAGACGAAGAACAATCTCGCCTATCTGACCAGGTTCCACACTGTTTCCGTTTTCATCAACCAGATCAACATTATATGCGGGGGATGGTTTTCCCATGGAACCCGGTTTGGGTTTCATCCACTTAGCGGTAAAAAGCGTAAGTGTGGTCTCGGTCTGCCCAAAGCCCTCAATAAGTTCTATCCCGGTCGCTTCCCTGAACTTGTTGAAAACTTCGGGATTAAGTGCTTCCCCTGCAGTGGTGCAATATTTCAGGGAAGAAAGATCATACCTGGACAGATCCTCTTTGATAAGGAAGCGATAGATTGTGGGCGGCGCACAAAAAGTTGTTACCTTATATTTTTCTATACGCTTCAGCAACTTGTCAGGATCAAATCTGTCAAAATCATAGACGAATACCGTTGTGCCTGCAAGCCACTGACCATAAAGTTTCCCCCATACGGCCTTGCCCCATCCCGTCTCGGCTACCGTAAGGTGTAACCCGTCAGGATCTGTATTGTGCCAGTATACGGCAGTTATGATATGGGCCAGGGAATAATAGTGATTATGGGCCACCATTTTGGGCATCCCGGTAGTTCCGGACGAAAAGTACATCAGCATTATATCTTCGGCTTTAGGCCTGTCTTCTCCCGTCGGGGGCACGAATTCGGGAGCGTTCCTCAGCCCCTCTTCAAAACTGAGCCAGCCATCCCTGGTCTTTCTTGTTATTATCTTAATGGACAGAGTGTCGGTTTCTTTCTGGGCCACATCCACATAATCCGCAACTTCGCCGTCAGAGGTGCAGACCACAGCCTTAATGCTGGCGGCATTGATCCTGTACACCAGGTCTTTGGTCAGAAGCTGATTTGTTACCGGAATGGCTATGGCGCCTATCTTGTGAAGAGCCATCATGCAGTACCACCATTCATAATGGCGCTTTAAAATCAGCATTACAGCATCGCCTTTTTTGATGCCGAGGCTCCTGAAAAATGCGGCAGCTTTGTCACTGTATGTTTTCACATCTGAAAAAGTTATGAATTTCTCTTCGCCTTCGTCATTGCACCAGACCAATGCCAGCTTATCAGGATTTTCCCAGGCCATCCTGTCCACTACATCATAAGCGAAATTATAATATTCATCCTTTTTGAAATCGATTTTTGTCAGTTCGCCTTTTTCATTGAAAGTTTCAAAAATAAATTCCTTATATAATCCGGACATTAACCCATCCTCCCGTTCTGATCCCTGATTACCACAGCCAGAAACAGACATGGTTCTCCATTTGTGGCAATCATGCCGTGTCTGTGTGTTGCGTCATAATAAACCGAATCGCCTTCATTCAGAATGAATTCATGATCATCAATTTTCATCCTGAGCGAGCCTTTAAGGACAAAATCAAATTCCTGCCCTGAATGGCTCCTCTGCAAAATCTCCTGCCGCTCTGCAGTTTCATCATAGGGAGCCTCCACGAGAAAAGGTTCTGCATTCCTGTTTTTGAAAAGATATGCCAGGCTCTGATAATTAAACCCTTTTCTTCTCTCAATCTGCAATCCTTTGCCCTTCCTTACCAGGTTGTAGACAGACAAGGTAGGACTGGTGCCCGTGATAAGTTCACTGATATCCACACCAAGTCTGGCTGCAACTTTATACAGGAAAGTAAAGGAAAAATCCTGTGTCCCCGACTCATAAATCTCGTATTCCTGCTCGGTCATTTCAAGGAGCTCGGCCATTTCACTGACCGTAATCCCAAGATCAATCCTCAGTCCCCGTATTCGTTCTGCAATTTCCTTAATCTTGTCACCCATCGGAAACCCTCCTGTCCTTTTTGTATATCAAAAAAGCCCGTCTCAACAACGAAATGTTGCTGGGACGAGCTTGCAACCCGTGGTACCACCCATTTTCGGCTGAAAATTCAGCCCTCTGATTCAGGTTCAGTTAAACCCTAGCCTGTAACGCGGCAGACGCATTATCCTACTGCTATTTCAGACAATGAACTCCGGAGTGATACCTGTGAAAACTTATTCTGTCTGCTTGCACCAACCGCAGACTCTCTGCAAGAATAAACTGTTCTCACAGACGTTCCTTCATCGTTTGTATTGGTATGTATAATTATAAATTATAATAACTGTTAAACCAGTTCATGTCAATAAGGAATTATGGTATAATATGTGAAATAGATTCAGAGGGAGAATATGGATATGGACACTGTAACAAGAAAACCGGCCAGATGGCACTATTTGATCATTGGCTCGCTCAGTATGCTTTTTTCAGGAATCATTTATGCCTGGTCAATTCTTAAAACTCCTTTCTCAGATGAATTTGGATGGACTGCATCACAGCTTGCCCTTAATTTTACACTCATAATGTGTTTTTTCTGTATGGGCGGTATGGTTGCAGGAATGTTGATCAAAAAAAACTCTCCCAGGGTTATTGTCATAGTCTCTGCAATACTTGCCTGCGCAGGGTCTATTCTGGTCTCCGGAATGTCGGGCCGGAATATTTTGATGCTCTACATATCCTATGGTTTTTTATGTGGTTCTGGCATCGGCATGGCATATAACGTGATAATTGCCACCGTCAATTCATGGTTCCCCGACAAAAAAGGAACTTCTTCAGGTATCCTTATGATGAGCTTTGGAGCGAGCACTTTAATTCTCGGAAATATTGCGTCATATATGTTCAGGGCTGATAATATCGGCTGGAGAACTACATATATGATTTTGGGAATGGCAACGGGAGCAACGCTTCTTGTTGCAGCTTTTTTGCTGAGATTCCCCCCTGCTTCCGTACAACTTCCCAAATCTTCGCCCAACAGGAAATCAAATACCGGGGAAGACTTTGAAACCAGGGACTATACCACATCCGAGATGATAAGACGATTTACATTCTGGAGATTCTTCCTCTTCCTTATTACCCTTGCTGCCACCGGCAGCACTGTAATCAGCTTTGCCAAAGACCTTGCCGTGAATATCGGTGCGGCAGAAACCCTGGCCATAACCCTTGTAGGCGTGTTATCGGTATTTAACGGTCTTGGAAGAATAATTTGCGGAGTAATGTTTGATCTTGCAGGCAGAAAAAAGGCCATGCTTTTTGCAAACATTGTCACGATATCAGCCCCAACACTTCTGCTGATCTCTGTTTTGACCAATACATTAATTACAGGCATCCTTGGCCTGTGTCTGACAGGTATGTCATACGGATGCGCGCCAACCATAAGCTCGGCCTTCATAAGCTCCTTCTATGGAACCAGGTATTTCTCACTGAATTTCAGCATAGCAAATACCATGCTCATTCCGGCTTCCTTTACAGCCACCCTTGCCGGAACATTAATAGGAAGCACGGGGTCATACGTTGCTCCCATGGTATTGCTCATAGTACTGGCAGTTATATCGCTGTTGCTGAACCTTAGTATAAAACGCCCGTAAAAAAACGATATTCTGCTGTCATTTATGATGAATCTTTTAAATACAAAGTCAATTATTATAAGGCTGCTGATATCAGAAAAGCCTGAACCCCGGGAAAGGACATATTATAATTTTCCATAGAATGTCCTTTCTTTTTTATGTGAAAATTCTGTTTTCATTGGCTTATCCCTTCTTGTGTTCCGGACCGGGAATGAAGTATCAATTTTTTTATTTTTATTCAGAGTACTGTCATATAAATGAAATGGAGTCGTTTATATTGCTTTGAACTATTCTGTACTGTTGCATATTTATGCGTAAATATTGTATAATTATTAGAAATTATTGATTTTTTATTCTGACAATCCGCTGCTAAGTCTTTACTCGAAATGGTTTTTTTTGTATCTTAAATGTAGTACTGTCCAGGAGGTAATTGTTGTGACTTTACAGGAAATTATAGCCCTTGATAAGAAGTACTATATGAATACATTCGGGGACAGACTGCCCGTTTGTTTCGTAAAGGGAGAAGGCATAAAGCTCTGGGACACAGAAGGAAAAGTTTATTACGATTTTTTGGCCGGTATAGCAGTAAATGCCCTGGGTCATTCCCATCCGGCTGTTGTGAATGCAATCATGGAACAGGCCCAAAAATTGATTCACTGCTCAAATTATTACTACATAGAATCCCAGGCAAAACTTGCACAGCTCATCGCTGAAAATTCATGCTGCGACAGGGTTTTCTTTGCAAACAGCGGCGCTGAAGCCAATGAAGGGGCGATCAAGCTCGCCCGCCTGTTTTTCAGAAAAAAGGGCTTCCCCGAAAAATTCGAAATCATAACACTCGAAAAATCTTTCCATGGCCGTACCCTTGCAACATTGGCCGCAACAGCCCAGGAAAAATATCAGAAGAATTATTCCCCATTAACCCCCAAATTCCTGAGTGTTCCCATGAATGACATAGATGCCCTTGAAAAGGCTATTACAGAGTATACCTGCGCAGTAATGCTCGAGCCCATCCAGGGGGAAAGCGGAGTAAATCCCGCTGACAAGGATTATATCCGTCAGGTCAGGGAACTCTGCGACCGGAAAGGAATAATATTAATCTTTGATGAAGTTCAGTGCGGCATTGGCAGAACCGGTAAATTGTTCGCTTATGAGCATTTCGGTGTCGAACCTGACATTTTCACATTGGCCAAGGCTCTGGGCGGCGGTTTCCCAATAGGGGCCCTCTGTGCGAAAGAGCCTTTTGCAAGCGCCTTTGAACCCGGAGACCACGGTTCAACCTTCGGCGGTAATCCTTTGGCCTGCAGTACCGCATATGCCGCTCTTTCAACAATAATAAATGAAAATCTCAGCGAAAACTCTGCCATAATGGGTGAATACCTGATCAGCAGATTAAATCAGTTAAAAGATGAATACAGTTTCATCAGGGAAGTACGGGGGAAAGGCCTCATGATAGCCCTTGAATTTAATACATCAATAGCGGTGGAGGTTAAATTGAAAGCTCTCGAAAAAGGCTTTCTTATCGGAAGCGTTGGAAACAATATTGTACGTATGCTGCCTCCGCTGATTATTACAAAGGAAGATATAGATTTATTTATCTCGGCTCTTGATGATATCCTCAAAGAATATTACTGAAGCTCATACCCATAAATAACAATTTTTTTGGCGCCTGGATCAGGCGTTTTTTTATGCAACATGACAAGCATACCTGCATACAATTGGAATGCAGAAGTTTTTATGAATGGTGATATTATGCCCAATAACTATAATATGTTTGACAGAATTGGAGGATCTATTCAAAAGAAAAAACTTGAAAAGGCTCTTGAGATGTTTCACAATGAAAGCCCCCAGGAACTCAGGCGCCGGGTGGGAAATATTGATACCCGCGAAATTCTCGAAAAATTGGAGGAATATAATCCTCAGAAACTAAGGCAAATGGGGATAAATATCGAAGAATTGCGCGGTAAAATAACTGAAAAAGATTTTGAGAAATTAATCCAGATTCTCGGACGGGACGGAGACTTAATAGTCCAGAAAATAAAATCCTTATTAAAATAAGACTGGAGGCGTTCTTATGGCTGATGACCTCGACAGAAAAATAAAACAAATTGCTGACATGTTTGGGGTTTCAGATACAAAAAACCTTAAGAACATCGTGGAAAGCTTTGCTGCCTCGAAAGAACCCGTCCAGGAAAATGAAAGCAGTTCCCAGGATTATAACAGCGTACAAAGCAGCAACACCGGTTACTATCCCCCTCCTGGTTATAGTCCTGCAAAAGGACCCCATTTGGCTGATTTTCTTTCCAAGGCGAATGAAATGGTGAACATGTTCAATAATTTCAATGATTCCAGAATTACCCTCCTGAATTCGGTACAGCCCTTTTTGAAGCCCCAAAGGCAGCAGCGGCTTAACAGCGCCGTGCAGCTTCTGAAAATAATATCAATAGTAAACGGCCTTTCCCGGAATAACCAAAATACGCAGGGGTGAATATTAATGGAACCAAAAGAGCTAAACTCAATACCGTTTCCTTATGAAATTGATGAATATCCGAAACATAAGGCCGCGCACCACAGAAGTCCTCCACTGCCGACATTTTTCAGGAACCTCCAGCAGGACGACATCATTCTCATCCTCCTCATTTTGCTTTTACTCGCAGAAGGAAGCGATTGTGATTATCTTTTGGTTGCCATATTGATATTCATCTTCCTGGCCGGATTTGATGGTAATTCCCCTGGATTTTAAAATTGTTGAATAATTTTTGGCCTACTGCAAATGCTTTTTTATGAAAACTCTGTTTGGAGGCAATCATGAAAAAGCATATAAAACTTGCATGGGCCTATTTTATTACTCTTTCTCTGTTGCTGGTTACGATAACTGTAACCAATACATTGAACGATTATGACCAGTACAGTGAAGCTGTAATCTCCTATTACGGATCAAGCGGTCCGGAAGTCAGGGAAATTCAGAAAAGGCTTAAGGCTTGGGGATACTACCACGGTGCAGTGGACGGCAAGTACGGGTACCTGACCTATCAGGCTGTACGGCTTTTCCAAAAGAAAAACGGGCTTAAAGTTGACGGTATTGCGGGAAAACAGACCCTTTACGCCCTGGGGCTTCCTACAGGCGAATACAATCCCGCAGAAAGACATATTGATCTGCTGGCACGCGTCATTTACGGGGAAGCCCGGGGTGAGCCTTATGAAGGGCAGATCGCCATTGGAGCAGTGGTATTGAACAGGGTCAAAGACTCGAGATTCCCAAATACAGTCCCTGGCGTTGTCTATCAGCCGGGAGCTTTTACCTGCGTAGATGACGGACAGATCAATCTGACTCCCAATGATACAGCTTACAAGGCAGCAAGGGACGCATTGAACGGATGGGATCCCACTTACGGCTGCATCTATTATTACAATCCCGCAACTGCAACAAGCAAATGGATCTGGAGCAGGCCCATTGTAGTAAGAATAGGCCGTCATAACTTTTGCAAATAATTTTACAGTTCAGGTACAGGCGCGAGGAACCCCATTCCTGACCTTCGACTGCTCTCCAGGGGTATCCTTGCGCTTTCTGTTGCCTCTCTTCTACGCAGTAAGCATGATGTTCAGATCTCATTTCCTCCGAAGCCTTCGGCCGTTCTTCGGAGGAAGCCCTTGCGTCCGCTTTTTTATGTTACCCTGATTTACAGGAACATGATGTTCAGATCTGAATGCAATCCGCAGGAGCAGTTGAAGTTGTATGCGAAAAGCGAAGTTCGAGCGAGGGAAAATCACAGGATGTGATTTTAGCTGGCGCACGCATGGACGCGTGATCGCCCAGCGACCGCGCGAGAGCAAGCTTGAGCATTTTACAACTTCCTGCGACGAGGACGCAGGAAGATCTGAACATCATGTTTCTTCTGCAAGCATCTGTTTTGCCTGCAGGACATGATGTTCAGATCTGGATGCAGTCCGCAGGAGCAGTTGAAGTTGTATGCGAAAAGCGCAGCTCGGGCAAGGGAAAATCGCAGGACGCAATTTTAGCTGGCGCACGAGGGTACAAAAAAGACAGGGAACCGATCCCTGCCTTTTTATTTATAAACTATTTGTAGACTGATATGCCCGGACTTTTTCCTGTTTCGATGACCATGTTCACAGGGGCATATTTATTCCTGTAAAGCTCAATTCTGTCGTTTTCGATTATCAGGCTGACACTGGCCGTAAATCCGGGAATTCCTTCTGAAACCACAATTTTTTTGTTGGGCGGAAGCTTTTCATTCACGCTTGTAATAATTGGCGGCGGAACTTCTTCTTCTCTTTGCACAATCAGGATACCGCTTCGCAATTGTTTGTCAGAGACCATATAAAAAGCAGCGGAATTTCCGTCGTATTCAGTAATAAGCATGAGCGGAGAAGATGTTTTGTTCAACATTACAAGATTGTCTCCATCATTTTCTATTACGGCTTCCAGCCCTGTCTCAGTAAATGAAACCGGGTAAGGAGAGGGTTTGCGTTCCAGCACCTCAATGCCTTCTATTGCCAGAGCTGATTGATAGATTCCCGATGCAATCCTGTTCAATATGTCTTTTTCGTTGGGGTTTGTAAACTTTGAAAAATCCAGCATATTCCTCAGATCAATCTCTTCATTGTTTTTAAAAACTACTCCATGAAGAGCACTCAGATATTCTTCCGCCTCATTTTCGGAGGGGAAGGGAATTTCGGCCTTTGACACTATTACACTGAACTCATCTTCATATTTGTCACCGGTGTAGCTTGCGGCAAATACCGGTGAAGAGCCTGTGCTTATATTAAGTGGCTCGTTACGCGAGGAATTAAGGTGCTTTTCCACTTCCTTTTCCAGCATTTCATAATCTGTTTTTATGCCCGGTTTTTGCGGAGTATAGACCAACGTCTCACCCTGAATATCGTACCTGTCCTTTACAGGCTCTGTTTCGAAGGCTGAAAAAACAGGCTCGCAGACTTGCCTTAACTTCTCTGCACTGAAAGTAATGACGGGATTTATAATATATTCCTTTTCAGAATTCATAAATAGCTGGTTAAATCCATTTGCGGGAAGAACAGTCCTGATGGCTTCAATGGTTTTTTCGGTATCAACTCGTGCTTCGATATCCGTATATGGTATTGTGAAGTCGCTCTCATCGATACGAATAGTCAAAGAATATTCGGACAAATCAGAATAATATTCATCTATTGCAGCTTTAGCCTCGGCCAAAGACAATCCCTTAAGTTCAAGCTCTCCGATTTTTACATTGTATATAATTGTTTCGGTTTCCACTGCCGAAAGGGCCAGGAAACCCGTACCGGCCCCGATAATAATCTGGAAAATGATGATGCAAAACCAAAAGTATCCTTTGTTCAGCTTTTTCATTTGTATCATCCCCATTTATCAGAAAACGGGCCAGACAAGCCGGCCCGAAAGGAACAAAAGTGTTTAATCTTCATAGTTCATAACAAGTTCTATAAGTTTTCCGTTCTCTTTAACAGCCTGAATTATTTGTTCGGTGATAATCTCTCCCTCTGCGGCAATAACCTGACCGTAACTGCCATATATGGTCTTGGTCACTCTTTTGCCAAGCAGGTATTCCTGCTGCCTTTGTTCAAACAATTCCGCCGCTCTTGAACCTGTACCGATTTCTGAAGCTTCAGCTGTCAATTCAGGTTCTTCCTTGTCTATTTCTGAGATATCAGGCGTATCAAACAATGAAGATTCAGGCATATCAGGAGTGAAGCCATCCAAAGCATACAATTCATCCACATCTCCTGCCCATACCCCGTTATCGGAAGCTGTTTCATGGGTATCTGATATATCCGGAGCTGAAGAATAAATTATCGGCTGGCTATTTTTTTTTTCGTCTTCTATGGCGCTCGGTGTCTGAATTAATTTTTCAATAAAATCATCATTGACCACCAAAAGATCTTTACCGAAACTTATTATGCTGCTCCTCGGAATTATACCTGTGCTTGTATCGCTGTTTGAAGGTATAAATTCGACACCGACTATACTGTATGTATCTTCATCATCGATATAGATGTCTCCTGCCTGTCCCAGGAGGCTTCCTTTTCTGGTGAGAACTCTTGTGCCTCTGACTGTTATATTTTTTTGCATCAGTTCTATGGCTGCGGGGATTTTAACTATGTCGCTGATATCGTCAGGCTGCTGTATGGTAAGGGCGTATTCTCCTATTCCCAATACCCTTTCTGCAGGAATAACGCCTCCGGAAAGCGACCTGACGCCACTGTCAATAACGAAAAAATCAATTGTACCTTTAGAAGCATTAATGATGACATTTTTGACCTTGCCTATCTCATTTCCATCAATAATGCTTACCACCGGTAAACCGATAATCTGCTGAGCAGTTTTCATTCTCAGCTACCCCCTTACGGATATATATGAATAATAATGCATAATAGTAATATGCCACCAAACAATATAATAATATCAGTTAAATTGAAAGATATCAACGAATATTGGCGAATTATTTTATAAATTTTCCAAAATAATCTCTTTTATTTCACTATTCAACAATTTTTCACCTGTTCTGTCCAGTAAAGCACAGGCAAGGTCCCTGCGGTCAATCTTTTTGTACAGGGAACAAAGATCTGCCACAATAAGCGTCATTACTTCCCTGTCCGCATCAAAAGCAAGGGCCCGTTCATAAAAGGAAATTGCCGCACTGTAATTCCGGGCAATCTTGTTGTCCATAGCCTTATCAATGGCTTTTGTAAGAGTCAGGGACTCCTTATCTGCATCGGCAGCATTTCGAACTGACAGTTCCACATCAGTCTCAATTTCTTTTTCAAGTTCAGCATCCGGATACGGAATTTGCGTTTCGGATTCCGCTTCATGTTCGATATCAGTCATCGAGGCGTGCATGCCGGCTTCAGGCTCATCATTTGCTGCATGCGCTTCAGCTTCTGTTCCCGCACTTATATAACGGGTAAGCTCGGCATCAGGATCAGAAATGTCAGCTTCAGAAGCACCAGGTTCCGAACTCCCGCTGTGCTCCTTATACCGTGCTGAATTTACCATGACATCTTCCGGTTGTAAAATTATCTGACTGGTTTCATTCTCAGGGATGCTCCCAAAAACCTCATCTGATGCATGGCCGGTCCCAGGCTCTTCAATCCCCGAAGCCGCAGCCGGGACATCATCCGTGATAATATCTTCATCCCTGACGGCACAAATTTCAAGAGCTGCATCCCCGGCAGAACTTATGTACCCGGAGCCGCTTAACTGAAGCGAGACCTCAGGAATTTCCCCGGCCGGATGGGCCATATCTTCCCGGTCGGCGAATTCTGCACTGAGGTCATCTGTATTTGTATTTTGCATTTTATTGTCAACAATTCTGACTTTTATAAAGAAAACAGCAATTGCTAAGCTTATGACAATGAGAAGTGAAAAAGATGCAGCGCCGAAAACCGGAAAATTTAATTTTTGAACCATTGTCCGTGCAAGCGGAGGGATAAGAATTGCACAAACAATGGCCAATATCGTACAGAATAAAAGATTATTTTTATAATCCCCTTCCGGCTGTTTTTTTCTTAAGTAATAACTGAGAAAAAGGGCAACCGATAAGATAATTGCCGTAACTATCACACAATAATATTCGTACATCAGTATTTTCACTCCATCTTTTGTAAAAAACTATGGCTGTTAACTATATCGGTTTTTCTTTAAATTTATATTAACATAGCTGTAGCCCGTTTGGGTTGCAGCAGCAGGCCTCAGGATTGCTTTCCGAAATAATCGTCTATACCCATTTTTATTGCTTTGGCCAGCTTTTCCTGATACTCAAGCGATCTGAGCAATTCCTCCTCTTCCTTATTGGACAGGAAGCCGCATTCAACAAGCGCAGTTGGCACCTTTATATCCCTGAACAGGACAATCCTTTCTTTTTTAAGCAAAGCCACACGTTTGTTGCCTGGGTCAGCATTGGCTTTAATAGAGTTCTGAATGCATTTTGCAAGCCTTTCGCTGTCCACTGAATTCGGAGGGTAAAAAGTCTGGGCCCCTCTGTACTTGGAATCCTGAAAAGCATTCATGTGTATGCTGACTGCTATGTCAGCATTGCTCCCGTCTATGATCTTTCTTCGCCTTGTAAGATCCTGTTTCCTTTTTTCATATATTTCAGTGGTGCCTTCCTTGTACTGCAGCACATCCTCTGTCCTTGTCATTATCACGGTATAGCCGTCCTGTTCAAGATAGTTCTTTACAAGCTGGGCAATCCTGAGATTCAGATCTTTTTCCGTAACCCCTGTATAATCGCTAACCACACCGGGATCTTCCCCGCCATGGCCCGCATCCAGAACAACTACGGCGCTGCCGTTATTCTTTGATGTTTCAGCGATTGGATTTGCCCCACTGTCAATACTGAATATAGCTATGGACAAAAACAGCATCAAAAGAATAAGAACAGCATTTTTTCTTTTAACTAATATAATCATGGCTAACCCCATCCTGTAGTACTACTCATTTACTCTAACTATATTCACATAAGGGTTGGCCATATAACTAAATCAGGATGTTACTTGTTCTGGTTTTTTGATTTTCTCAGTTTCCCCAGTTTGTTCCTGATAAACGCAATCAGGTAAAAATCCTTATGTCCAGCATAATAGCCAAGTCCTGCCATGAGAATGAGCAGAACATATGATATGGCATAATGGACCGGCTTATTCCCTATACTTTTTGCAAACCAGTAAAGGGGTCCGCTAAAGCCCTGGTAAAGCCTCTTATGCAAAGTTGAAAAATCCTCGGGAAGCCGGAGTGAGAACAGTACAATCAAAATCAGAATAAGTGGAACTACTCCAATAAATCCATAATAAAATCCCTTGAACGGAGAAGGATTGATGTTATACTGGGGCCTTTTTTCCTTAAAGGCCAGTTTGCTCATTTCAATATAGATGGTTGGCACCATCAGCAGGAATATAATAATTGAATAAACGAAAATGGCGGGTTCGTTATTATTCTCAAAGATAGTCAGCACCGGCATGAGAAACACAGCAAACACTATTACCGCCAGTAAGTAATTGGTTGTAATCTTAAGTCCTCTTTTGATCTGTGAACTTAACTTGTTGTCCATAATTATCATCCCGTCAAAGAAATTGATAAAATCTCGGTTTGCCTTTCTGCATTACTTTCCCTATCAATACCATAACAAAAATATCGGCTTTTGTACACATGGTCAGTTGATATCTTCCGTCTGTCCATGTATACAGCCTCTTATATCAGAACATTTTTATCTGGATATCCTCTTTGTCCTCATTCTTTAAATAAAGCCCTATGGCGGGAATATTTGCCCTGTAATATCCCGGATCCTTAAGGCTGGCTTCCTCCAGGGGCAGAATCTTCCTTAAACTGCTTCCCTTTTTGGATTTAAGAACCTGTACACCCTGCGAATCCCTGGTCACCTTGGCGTTAATCTGGGACGTATTGAATACCAGTACTTTGTCTATTGTGCTGAATGCGGCAAAATCCTTGTCCTCAGCCAGGAAATGTATGTCCACCAAAGGCGAAAGATTGCTGTAAGCATTTGTGAGTTTTTTCCTGTTGGTTTTTGTGGCATAACTTGAAACGGGAATTTTGGCCATCTTTCCGTTTTCATAGGCAAACAGGAAATATCCCTGGTAGTCATCTGTAGCGTGTATTTTTATTATTTTTTCATCCTCATCAAGCCCCAGGATATTTGGCAGATAATCCCCCAGCAAACTTGTTTTGCTTTCTGAAAGTTCGTGGGTTTTTAATTTATACACCACGAATTTGTTCGAGAACAATATCAGGTCGGTTTTGTTCCGGGTTTCGATTTCCTGAATTATAAAGTCCTCGTCTTTCAGTTTATGGTCGCCTGAAGACCTTAGGGACACCAGCGGTATTTTCTTGATATAGCCCTGGCTTGTCAGGAATATTCGTACATTGTAATCCTCGATGAAGCTGTCCTCGGTCACTTCTTCAATATCATCCTCGCTTATGATCTCGGTGCGCCTGGGCTGGCCGTATTTTTGGGAAATCTCCTCAAGCTGGCTGCAGATTATGTCCAGCACCCTGCTGTCCCGTCTCACGATATCCTTCAGGTCTTCAATTTCGGCTTTCAGTTTTTCAATATCAGCCGTCTGCTTCAGAATATACTCCTTGTTCAGATTTCTGAGTTTTATCTCGGCAATGAACTCAGCCTGCGCCTCGTCTATGTTGAAGCCTTTCATAAGGTTGGGCACAACCTGGGATTCCTGCTCTGTATTGCGGATAATGCTTATAGCCTTGTCTATGTCAAGGAGTATCTTTGCAAGACCCTGAAGCAGGTGCAGCCTTTCGCTCTTTTTATTTATCTCAAATTCAGATTTTCTCCTGATACAATCCATGCGGAACAGTATCCAGTGATCCAGGATTCCCTTGATTCCGAGGACCATGGGCTTTTGGTCAATAAGCACGTTGAAATTGCAGGCAAAACTGTCCTGAAGGGGTGTCAGCTTATACAGCTTGTTCATGATTTCGTCCGGATCACTGTTTTTTCTTATATCAATGGTAATCTTAAGCCCGTTCAGGTCGGTTTCATCCCGGACATCTGTTATGTCTTTGATTTTCCCGTTTTTGATTATTGCCGCGATAGCCTCTATAATGGCCTCAGTTGTTGTGGTATAAGGAATCTCATATATCTCAATGCAGTTATTCTTTTTGTCGTATTTGTATTTTGCCCTGAGCCTGAAGGAGCCCCGTCCTGTTTCATAGATTTTGCGCATCTCGCGTTTGTTCAGTATTATCTGGCCTCCGGTGGAAAAATCGGGAGCCTTGAGGTACCTGAGCAGGTCAATGTCATCCTGTTTTATATACGCAATTGTGGCCTCACATACTTCCTTCAGGTTAAAACTGCAGATGTTGCTTGCCATGCCTACGGCTATTCCCTGATTGGGATTTACAAGAATGTTGGGAAAGGTACACGGCAGCAATACAGGCTCTTTCATTGTGCCGTCATAGTTGTCCACAAAATCGACTGTATTCTTGTCAATATCCCTGAACATCTCCTCACAGATGGCATTGAGCTTTACCTCGGTATACCTGGGTGCAGCATAGCGCATATCCCTGGAATAAACCTTTCCAAAGTTTCCCTTGGACTCTATCAGGGGATGAAGCAGCGATTCATTGCCTGTTGTCAGCCTTACCATGGTTTCGTAAATTGCCATGTCGCCATGGGGGTTTAATTTCATTGTCTGACCCACCACATTGGCAGACTTGGTTTTCTGGCCTTTTAACAATCCCATTTTATACATTGTGTAAAGCAGTTTTCTGTGTGAAGGCTTAAGCCCGTCAATCTCCGGAATCGCACGGGATACTATTACACTCATTGCATAGGGCATATAATTGATTTTTAATGTTTCAACAATGGGCTGTTCGGTATATTTACCCTCCATACTCTGCTCCTTTCGAATTCAAGACATATAATCCAGAAACCTGCCAGGATTTTATGACACATCTATCAGATGCATATACTCATGTCCGTGGTTTTGTATATATTCCTTTCTTCCCTGCAGATCGTCTCCCAGCAGAATATCGAAGAACTTTTGCGTTTTTTCCGCTTCATCGGGAGTTACTTTAATAAGCCGCCTTGTTTCCGGGTTCATGGTAGTATGCCACATCATGTCCGGATCGTTTTCTCCAAGACCCTTGGATCTCTGGACCACTACCTTCTTGTCTTTAAACCTGCTCAGGATCTCTGCTTTTTCCTGCTCATTGTAGGCGAAATAGCTTTTTCCGTCCACTATGATCTCGAAAAGGGGAGATTCGGCTATATATACTTTGCCCTGCTCAATAAGTGACGGTACCAGCCTGTAAAGCATGGCCAGTATCAAAGTCCTGATCTGGTAACCGTCCACGTCAGCGTCGGTGCAGATTATAATCTTGCTCCACTTAAGGTTGTTTATATCAAAGGAGTTAAGCCCCTTTGCATGTTTGCTGCGTATTTCCACCCCGCAGCCAAGCACCCTGATCAGGTCGGTTATGATCTCACTTTTGAATATTTGGTCGTATTCAGCCTTAAGACAGTTCAGGATCTTTCCGCGAACCGGCATAATGGCCTGGAAGTTGCTGTCCCGTCCCATTTTTACCGAACCCAGGGCTGAATCGCCTTCAACAATATACAGCTCTCGGACCGACACATCCCTGGACCTGCAATCCACGAATTTTTTGACACGGGTGGACACATCCATGGAACCGCTAAGTTTTTTGCGTACGTCAATCCTTGCCCTTTCAGCGGATTCACGGCTTCTTTTGTTGACAAGCACCTGATGGGCTATCTTTTCAGCCTCTTCCCTGTTTTCAATGAAATAAACTTCCAGTTGCTCCTTCAAAAACTCGGTGATGGCTTCCTGGATAAATTTATTGTTAATGGCTTTTTTTGTCTGATTCTCATAGCTGGTCATGGATGAGAACGTATTGCTGATCAAAATCAGGCTGTCCTCTATATCGCTGAATGTTATCTTGCTCTCATTTTTGTTGTACTTGTTGTTGGTCCTCAGATATTTGTCCATCTCTGATACAAACGCCGCCCGTACCGCCTTGTCGGGAGAGCCTCCGTGCTCAAGCCAGCTCGAATTATGATAATACTGAATCGTATTGACTTCATTGTTGAAACAGAAAGCAATCTGCATCTTGACCTTATATTCAGGCTTGTCCTCACGGTCACGGCCGCGGGCCGAACCCTCAAACAGTCGCGGCCGGGTAAATCCCCTGCCTCCGTCCAGTTCATGGACATAATCCAGTATACCGTTTTCATACAGGTATGTCTCTTTCAGCCCGCTTTCCTCATCATAAAACTCAAATGTTATGCCGGCATTTACAACGGCCTGCCTTTTCAGCACATCCCTGAAATATTCAACCGGGATGTTGATATCGGTAAAAACTTCCCTGTCAGGCTTCCACCTCTGGATGGTTCCCGTATGTCCATAATCGCACCTGGTCTTTTTCAGACCGCCTACATTGTAGCCCTTTTCAAAATGCAGTTCATATTTGTACCCGTCACGGAAAACAGTTACATCCATCCACTCGGAACTGTACTGGGTGGCACAGGCTCCAAGCCCGTTCAGGCCAAGGGCAAATTCATAGTTTTCCCCGGTATGGTTGGAATACTTTCCACCTGCATACAGCTCGCAAAATACAAGCTCCCAGTTGTAACGCCCCTCTTTCGGGTTATAATCCATGGGGATACCTCTGCCTCTGTCTTCCACCGTAATTGAAAGATCTGAATGGCGTATGACTTTTATAATATCTCCGTAACCTTCCCTGGCTTCATCAATGGAATTGGAAAGTATTTCAAAGAAGGAATGCTGGCAGCCTTCCAGTCCATCTGACCCGAAAATGACAGCCGGCCTCAGACGCACCCTGTCCGGACCTTTCAATGAGGTGATACTCTCATTGTCATAGCTTTTCTTTTGTTTTCCTGACATATTTTCACTCCTGTTAGGTATATTTTGGTTTATCCTTTAATACCGTATATAAAATCTTCTTTATTTAATATAAGCAGTGAAAACCAATGATATTTAACACTGCTGTGATTTTGCTCTGTTTGAGCATTGACGTAAATAATTATGAATTGTCTTTCATAATTAATATCGAATACTGACAAAATAACATAAAATCCGGACTGATAATAATGATATCAGGCTTTCCTGAGCTTTCCCACAGATATTTTAGCAAACATTAGTTCTTAACGCAAAACAAAAAAACTGTTGACAAATCATGATCATGATTGTATCATTGTATTAAGCGCTTAATACAATGATACAAGGAAGTGAAGAAAATGGCCTGGGATTTGAAACCCGACCAACCGATATACACCCAGCTGATTGAGAAAATCCAGCTCAGGATTATTTCGGGTGAATATCCTCCAGGTTCGAACCTTCCGTCAGTCCGGGACCTGGCAAATGAAGCCTCGGTCAATCCCAAC
>Ga0134094_1002082_pt1 | contig 17858 bp, 13 predicted proteins | sample 5_1taG_FD_94458 | JGI IMG/M metagenome (GOLD analysis project Ga0134094, IMG submission 94458) | Switchgrass degrading microbial communities from high solid loading bioreactors in New Hampshire, USA - 5_19_20_110_A1 metaG | ecosystem: Engineered > Bioreactor > Semi-continuous > Anaerobic >... | reverse complement strand
CTTTCCGCCAGAAAACCGCCGATGAAGGTATAAAAAATAACAAATAAAGCTCCGGCAATCATCATGTAAACATAGTCAAAGCCAAACAAAGTATTGAACAGTTTGCCGAAAGTAACGAAACAACTGGCGGCATATACGCTAAAAAACACTAAGATAAACAAGGCGGCAATAGTCATAATCACCTTTTTATCTTCTTTAAACCTTCGACTGAAAAAATCCGGAATAGTGATGGAATCACCGGCAACGTGGGAATAAATTCGCAGTCTCTTGGCTACAAACAGCCAGTTTAAATAAGTACCGATCGCCAGTCCGATTGCCGTCCAAGCGGCATCGCTGAGCCCGAACCAATATGCCACCCCGGGAAGTCCCATTAAAAGCCAACCGCTCATATCCGAAGCCTCGGCGCCCATGGCCGTAACCCAGGGATTTAAAGACCGTCCTCCGATCAGGTAATTGCTACTGCTTTCACTGGCTCGCTTGGCATAATACAGGCCAATGCAAATTACAACTGCTATGTACAAAATCATAGCAATAAATATTTGGACATTCGCTCCGCCCACATTTATTCCTCCTAAAATTATTTTTATATATCAGAAATAATATGACTTTTCTATTATATATTTTAAAGCCAAAATTGGAAATGATTTTGGCTGGATTTTTTATCAATCCACCATTTCCGTCCAATAAAAAGACATGCAATTCCTTTACATCATCAAGTTGGTAGTATTTTAAATCGATTTATTTATTATACATTATTTGTTAACTTGGACACAAGACGTTCTTTCTACTTTAACTCCAAAAACGGGATAAAAGGAAATTCCGAGATAATAGAAGCAAAAAGCCTTACAAAAAAAGAAGAGATGCCTGCAAGAATGAAGACATCATCTCCAAATTCGATTTATTTATTCTCCGTTTTAATTAGGGAAGAGCTATTATCTGATTGTTCTTTTAATTTATTATTTTAAAAGATTACCTCGCAATTAAATACATAAATACATAATAAAATCGAAGAAGGCATCTTCATATTTCTGCATAACCGGAGCCATCACTTTTTCTTCTTTAAATGAGATTTCAGGATGAGCGGCCAAATATTCAGCCCAGGTTTGATAATATTTGGTAGTAATCATCGAACTTCCTCCTCAAATAATCATTTAATATTTAGGTATTAATAATAGGTATGATTGATTACATAATCAGCCACGGCTTGCAAGTTTTCGGGGTTGATATTGTCCAGTGTTAACGGAGTTTTATCCAGCATAAAGAAATATTTCCCGCCCGGAGCCATAATATCGATCAGCTCTTTCGCCCTGTCCACACATTGCTGTTTGGTATCGGTCTTCAAAGAGACAAGCGGATACAGGCCGGTAATAATATGTTTTTTGCCCAGCTTTTCTTTAATCACCTTAGGATCTCCATACTCGAACCATAAAATAGTATTCTCCGGCAGTTCATAGAGATAGTCGAGATATCTCATCATGTGTCCCTCAACATACAGGAAGGAGGGTGAGCCTTTCTCCCTGATTCCTTCCACCGTCCGTTTTAAAGTAGGCCAGTACAGTTTTTCAAAATCCTCGGTCCGCATATAAGGCCCCATATGCAAGGGGATAAACTTTGCCAGGTACTTACCGCAAGGACTTGTGGTTGCCATTTTAATCATCAAAGGCGTTAGCGCTTCCACTGCCGCTTCCACTTTTTCCGGTATCCTTCTGATATCAGCTAAAATACCTTTGAAACTCCTTAATTGGTCTGTTAAGAGGTCAAAAGGTGCCTGGCACATGCCGGCAAATAAAGGGAAGTTGGCGTACCCGTATTTTTGAGCCAATTTACCATAAACTGCTCCAACAGTCGCAAATTCGTCATTATATGCTTTATAGGCTTTGGCCATGGCGGCGGCTTTATGGACCGGGTCTCTGGCCAATTCAGTGTATAATCTGGGTAATACCCTCTCTACAATGCAATCGTAGGGAGAAGCGATCATAGCATCATAATCTTCAACATCCATGCCTACTACTTCCGGATGTTGTATAAAGCCGGTGGAACTCATCACAAAATTTCTAGCCCCTAAAAGCCTGTAAACCGAGGGAAAACGAATCCCAAATAAAGGCAAAATGTCCGATGGAAAGTCCCGGCAAGCCTTATCGCCAACTTCATCGAACACTTTAGCCAATTGCCATTGGGCTTCCGTTAAATCCAGCCCCGCATATTCAATGCAAAACTCATGGGTTAGCAGGTTGACCATAGGCACTCTTTTGGGAATTTTGCCGTCATAAACGTCTTGGAACAATTGTGTTCGTTCCTGACTTAATTGTGCCAGATCACTCATGATTCTCTCACCCTCCTTAAGATATATAAATTACATATTTACCTTTGCCAATATAAAAAAACAGAAAAAAGAGATTCGAAATTATTAAGTTGTATATACAAATTATATGATAGCCTTATTGTAAATTTTTGTCAATACATCTTTATATACCCATTACATGAAATATATTACATTAAGGCAATCAGAGTATCATAATATAGGAACGGCTATTCCAAAATAATATTAAAATAGAATTCGGTATTGAATAAAAAAAAATAATTTGGTAAGATTTTAAAAAATGAATATTAAACGGCCTTAGGTGCCTCTTTTGAGGAGAATAGGGAAACCGGTGTAAATCCGGTACGGACCCGCCACTGTGAAGATGAGACACTCGCAGATCCACTGGCCTTTGCTGGGAAGGAGCGAATATGTCGATGAGTCTGAGTCAGGAGACCTGCCTAAGGTTGAGAAAGTCTTTCCTTGGGATTAAAGGGAAGCGGCGGAGATGATGGCAAAGTCCCGACCACATTGCAATGTGGCGGGACTTTATTTTTTAAAACCAACTCATTATTAATACTATACTATTTGGAAAGAGGTGTTGACCATGACTATTTCAAAGTATCACCAACAGCATGAAGTCTGGCAGAATTTAAAAAGTGCGGATTCAAATGTACTGGAAGCCATGCTCCAAAAGATTATTGATGGCATTGAAGAACCTGACCGAGAATCGGCTGCGGCCATGGAACGACGCTTAGACGCCAAAATCAAACCGCGTAAGAGTTTAGGAGTTTTGGAGGATATAGCCCAGCAGCTGGCCGGCATTTATCGAACTCCTCACCCTAAGATCAAAAAGAAAGCCGTTCTCTTAATGGCCGGAGATCACGGCGTAGTGGCTGAAGGAGTCAGCGCCGCCCCACAGGAAATCACGGCTCAAATGTTCTATAGCTTCTTGGCCGGAAAGGCGGGTATCAATGTCCTAGCCCGGCATGCAGGAGCTGAAGTTATCTGCACTGACGTGGGAATGGTTCCTCCCTTAAACCCTCCTGAACTTATGACCAATCGCATAAAAAACGGCACCGACAACATAATGCATGGCCCGGCCATGACCAGGCGGGAAGCCCTTCTGGCAATTCTGACGGGGGCCAAAATAGCAGCTGAAACAATCGATTCCGGATATAACCTGTTGGCAACTGGTGAAGTGGGCATAGGCAATACTACTCCCAGTTCCGCTCTGATTGCAGTTTTTACCGGGGAGAAAGTTGAAGACATAACCGGCAGCGGCACAGGACTGAAAAATGAAGCCTTAAGGCACAAACAAACAGTGATTAAAAAAGCGATCGAGATCAATAAACCAGATCCCGAGTCACCGCTTGATACCCTGGCCAAAATAGGGGGACTGGAAATTGCAGCTCTGACAGGCGTAATTCTTGAAGCCGCTTATCAGCACGTACCAATTGTTTTGGACGGTATAATTTCGACAGCGGCCGCCCTGGCAGCGGCCAAACTCGCCCCACGGACAACCGCTTATATGATTTCCTCACATAACTCAGAGGAACCCGGCCATTGCTTAGCCCTTAAGTATCTTGGCCTTCAACCCAGGCTGGAAATACATATGAGACTGGGAGAGGGAACAGGGGCAGCCCTTATGTTTCCAATCGTGGAAGCTGCCCTCAAAATAGCCGATGAAATGGCGACCTTTGAAGATGCCGGGGTAACAGACGGAGACTTTTAAGACTTGTGTTCGCCTTCGACAGCCAAGGCAATTGCTTTGGTGGCATGAACCGTACCTTTGGGATGTTGCGGCGGAGCGTAAATGGAGTACAATTTTAACGGTTGCCAGCCCGTATTATAGATATTGTGCCATTTTCCTGCAGGTATAAATATGGCAAAACCCTGGCACACCGGGGCCTGAAAATCCAACTTATCTTTTCTGTCTCCCATTCTTACAATTCCTTGGCCTTCCTCAACCCGTAAAAATTGGTCAAGACCGGGATGTATTTCCAAACCAATATCTTCACCCACATTGACGTGCATCAAAGTAAGCTGTAAATGATTGCCGGTCCACAAGGCGAGACGAAAAGCCGTATTTTGCCTGGCAGCCGCTTCAATGTCTACTACAAAAGGTTCCGGTCCATAATCCCTTAACCTAAAAACTTGTTCCGGAAAGATAGGATTATATATGGGGGAGGGAACTTGGTTCGAATATGAATTATGGTTAGACCAAGGATATGATCCATAGTAACCATGCATGCTACTCATTCCTTCCTTGTATTTAAGATCAATTTTTTAAATATCCTATGTTCGAAGCTGAAAAAGTTTACTAAAAACAGGCTCCGGAAACGCTTTCAACACTTTAGGTTAATATTAAATCTTACATTTGTTTTCAAAACAAGTATGAAATTGGCGCCAAGTGGCATAATAGAAAATAAATAAATATCGGAGGTTATGGTATGGGAGATAAAAATCCTAAGAAGGCCGAAAAAAAGAAGAAAAAGAACAAGGATAAAGAAACTGAGCCAATGCCTTAAACGTATAAAATGAAATAAAAGTAGAGTTAGATAATTCCCCGGCAAGGGAAGTTCTATCTCTACTTTTTTTATTATCCTGCAAAGTGGTAAAGCAACCTTATTCTTTTAACAAAAAAGAATTGTAAGAAAAATAAAGCCGTTATATTATAATATTTACAACATTTTTCTATATATGGAAGATTTATACCATTATTAGTTTGCTATATGGTATAATTATCCATACATAATATAAATGCGAAAAAGTATTTTCACTATAACCGGTAAGATAATAATGTTCCTTCATTTTACTTAAAAGGAGGGAGGCAATATTAAGTTTTTTAGAAGCATATTCAACAGGATTTACCTGTTTTTTTCTATTCTTATTGTTTTCCTTATCGCCATCATCTGTACAATCGTATTTTTCATTCTGACCCAGGATATACGTGTGAATAAAATCAAAGATATGAATAATATCGCTGTAATGATATCCGAGCAGTTGAATTTGCGCGTCAAGGAAATGAACCAGATATCCTATGGTGTTCTGGCTAATACCTATGTACGGCAGGCCCTGCTTTTTTTAAACGGTTATAATTACGATAATGTCAATTCCAGAATTTATCTTGACGCTTATGATATGATTACCGACAACTTATTCACTATTTCACTTCCTTTTCCCGATATCGATAGGGTTAATGTATTTACTGACCAGAATATATTTTTTTCCAACAAGTACTTTAATAACAGCTCTGCAATCATAACAGAGCGGCTACTGGCAAGAGTTAAACCGAGAGACATGCCAATCGACAATAACGCCGAATTTATACTTGTCGGTCCTCATTTAGACGAATGGGTTGAATACAATCGGCCCATAGTGTTTTCATTACAACGAATTGTAAAGGGATCACAAGGAATAATCGGCTTAATAGAAGTGCAGTCCAAATATGAAATTATCAACGAGTTATGCAATATTGACAATAATGGCTCAGGACGGATTTACATTATAGATAAACAAAATAATATAATTTATCCTTTTACCAAAACAGCACGGGATAGAATAGGTTTTTACCTTAAGTGGTCTGAAAAAAACAAACACAAGAACAATGATAATGTTGTGGCCAATATCTATGATGATTATACCAAAACCAAGCAGGTTGTTGCCAGCAAATACTCCGATTATACCGGTTGGACAGTAATCTATGCGCTCCCGGAAACCTTTATCACCAGACCGATTTACAGAGTTCTGGGGTTCTTCATTGTTATTGGCATCTTAGGTGCGTTACTATCATTTTTCATAGCCTATATCATTGCGTCATATATATATACTCCCTTGAGACAATTAAAACATAAAGTAGAAAATTTCGATTATCATAGCTTTAGTTTTAAGGACAATGATATCAATTACAATTTCAGCAAGGCCGATGAAGAAATTGCCTTATTAAACAATACTTTTGACACTATGGCTCAGAAATTGAAAAAATCGGTGGAGGAAACCATTCAGACAAGATCCAAAATACAGAAATCATATTATAAAATCCTGCAGTCTCAAATTAACCCCCATTTTCTATACAACACAATTTCCATCATCTCAATTATGGGAAGAAAGTTAGGCGACAAGAAAATCCCGGATATCTGCAAGAAACTCACATACTTGTTGAAATACTCATCGGATATTAACGAGGATTATGCCACTGTTTTGGAAGAGAAGGATAATCTTTCATCCTACCTTGGTTTACTAAAGTACAGGTTCGAACACCGCCTTGAATATGCTATCCAAATTGACCCCCGTTTGGACAATTATTTGCTTCCCAGAATGACACTGCAACCTTTCGTGGAAAACTGTTTTAAACACGGATTATACGGTATGAAAGAGGCTATCAAGATTCAAGTAGAAGGAAGAGTGCTTGACCAGGGATGGGAAATTGTGATTCAAGATAATGGAAGTGGGATAAGAGAAGATGTCTTAGCCAATATCAATGAAAGCATTGCTCTGTATCACCATTCAGATACTTTACTAGATGATAACCAGCAGCGTAAAACAAACGGTTTAGGCGTTTTAAATACCTTTATCAGGCTCAGAATTCTCTTTGGGGACAGGCTTACATTTAAAATCGGTAACCGACCTGAAGGGGGAACGGAAGTTGTTATACGAATAAAAAATGAATAGTTTAACAAATTAAATTATTCATTTACTGATGACACGCTGAAGATAGGAGCGGAGACGAGATGATCAGAATCATGACAGTTGATGATGAGCCTTTCTTTATAAGCGACTTTAGAGAGACTATAGAAATGATCGGCGGGGACTACCAGGTTGTTTGCGAAGCCTATGACGCTCAAGATGCCCTCCAAAAGATTATGGTTTATAAACCCGATATTGTATTTATCGATATAAAATTGCCCCGAGTAGATGGTATTAGCCTCTTGAAAAAAGTCAGAGAACAGTATGCTTATGTAATCCCCATTATCCTAAGCGGTTATTCGGATTTTAACCTGGCCAGGGAAGCCTTAAGAGCGGAAGCCGAGGACTACCTCCTTAAGCCCATCGACAAACAACAATTATGTACCGTGCTGAAAAATAAAACCGATAAAGTCATGTCCTTGCGCAGGAAAGCCCAACAAGACCTTCTTTCCTCCTGTCTGAAAAACACCGATATTACAAATGATGTTATAAAAGCTCACTTCAATCACCACTGGTATTATCTATTAATGATTAACGGGGATCCTAGTAAACTGGACCTAAACAAATTAGAGGAGATTGCCGGATGTTTTTTGGCCGATGCTGAAAACTATTGGATTATTAATCAGGGGGCTGCTGAGGATAATTTACTTATCTTATTTGGACTAAACCGTAACAAGAATTGTGTTTTGAAGGAGATTGCAGCCATGTTATTACAAGACAGCAAAAACAATATTTCTTCCATCATCATAAGCGATCCATTTTTTGAAATAAAATCATTAAGCAGCATTGTAGAAAAAATGAAAGCGGAAAAGGAATTTAAGCAGGTTTTGGGACAACCCCTTACAGCACTTTACGAAAACATACAATCCTCCGTGAGCAAAGAACTGTATTACTTCATAAAAACCGAGCATGAAACTAAGCTTCATACAGCTTTATGGACCCATCACTGGAGTGATTTCCGGCAGCTGCTCTGGGAAACACTGAAAACTTTTCAGGAAAAGAAGCTATCAAAGAACTTTATTAAAAAATTCCTTTTTAGATTGACGATCGAAGTTGAAAAAAATTACCCCCTCCGTCCTCAATTTATTGAGTTGGATATTGGTAACAATATCAAACAAATAATCGAAAAAGCTACGGATTTTGAAGCGCTGGCTAATGAGTACTTAAGTTTTTTAATGAAAATATTTGAAATCAATGATGTTAACGAATTGACTGATGAAGAAAAATTGATGTCCTTAATTGAGAACTATTTGGAAAAAAATATTACCAAGAATCTTAGCGTCAATAAAATATGCAAACATTTTCGCATATCCCAACCCAAAATGAACCGAATAGTCAGGAAATACAAAAATATGTCCTTTGTCGCTTATTTTACCTTGCTAAAGATTGAACAAGCCAAAAAGATTTTAATCGAACAACCCAAAATGCCCATAAACACTTTGGCCTACACGCTTGGATTCAGTGATAATCTATATTTCAGCAAGGTTTTTAAAAAGATGACTTCCTATACTCCCACCCAATATAGGGAATTATTCAGCATTGAAAAAAAACAATCCGGTTGATATAGAATTTACATATATCTGTTTAGATATTCCATTTATATTAAGGACCAAAAGAATTATAATTTTCACAATAGTCTGAAAATACAAATTATTTACTAGGAGGGAAATTAATGACCAGAAAAGCTTTATGTATCGCTATAGCAGTGATGTTTGCAATAACAATGCTGCTAGGCGGATGCGGAGGTTCTGCTCAACAAACCTCTAAGGATTCAGGAGCAGGAGAAGCTGATAACGGTAAAATTTATAAACTGACTTTTGCAGGATTTTTCGCAGCAAACAGCCCATGGCACACCACGGTGTACCAACCTTGGGTGGAGGAAATTACCAAGAACACAAACGGGCGCGTAATAATTGAAGATTATCCCGGAAGTGCTTTGCTTCCAATCGGAAAAATCTATGACGGAACAGTTACCGGTACTGTAGATATGGGATTTGATTCCTTGTCCCTCGTCGATGGAAGATTCCCGCTATGCGATTTACTGAGCAAGCCCGGACACCCATTTGAAAGCGGTGAATGTGCTTCCCGTGTATTCCAAGACATGATAGATATCTTAAAGCCGGCAGAACTACAGGATGCTGTAATCTTGTTTACCATGGCTTCTGGTCCTGGCAATTTCCATACCGTTAAACCCGTACGTAAATTGGAAGACCTGGCAGGTATGGAAATTCGTTGTATTGGAGCAGACGCTCCTTGCGTAACCGCATTGGGAGCTAAGCCTGTTTCCATGTCCCACGCGGATTCCTACGATGCCTTGCAGAAAGGAATTATCAATGGAAGCTTAGGGCATAACGACATCCTGCCGGCATGGCATATTGCGGAAGTAACCAATTATACAACCATTACTCCTTTCTTGTATAACTCCACATTTACTTTAACAATAAATCCTGATGTCTGGAATTCTTTGCCCGCTGATATCCAGGAAGGAATCAAAAAGGCAAGTGAAAAAATCTTTGAAGAACGCTCAGTCCATTTCATGGATGAAGAAGCTACAAAAGGCCTTGAGTATGCGTTACAAGAAGCATCAGGACATGAAATTATATATCTCTCACCAGAAGAACAACAAAGATGGATAGAAAAGGTAGCATTTATTCTTGACGATTATGTAGAAGAACTGAATCAAAAAGGACTACCGGGCACACAGGCCAAGGAACTTATGTTTGAACTGGGCGAGAAATACAATAAGGTCCATGAAGAATGGTTAGCTCAGCAAGAGCAACAAGGGAAATAGAGAACGCTGTGAATCAAGTCGCTAGCGTTGTGTATCCGGTAAAGCTGCCGGATACACAACGATTTTGTTGATAAGGAGTGAATCTATGAACAAGGTAATAGAAATTACCAAAAAAGTTTTCAGTAAATTCGATGTGGCCGCCGCAGTAATACTATTTGCCACCTGCCTGCTGGTTGTGGTCAATGTTATTACCCGTACCGATTTGTTCAAAGCGCCTGTTTTTGGAGCATATGAAATCGTATCTTTTCTTACCCTGATAGCAATTAGTTTTGCTATAGCTCACTGTTCAATTGCGGACGGACACGTCAGGCTTACCTTTATAATCGACAAACTCTCCGCAAAGGTACGCAACATTATAAATATAATACTGCTTATAGTCGCTACAGTTAATTATATCCTTATTACTTGGAACCTCGGAAAATATATGTTGGAAAGAGCGGCATTTGGGGAAGTTGCCAGCGTTCTGAGGATCCCGATCCAATATATTGTAGTCTTTGTTGTTTTTGGGTTTTTCCTGCTTCTTATTGCCCAAATTATTAAAATAATTGAGTTGATAAGATCTTGGAAAGAGAATTAATTTTACAAAATATTGGATAGTACCTAGAAAGGGGTAGATTATGGATTCTACAATTGTTGGTATATTAGGTTTAGTGATTTTTCTTATTATGTTATTTTTAGGTATGCCTGTAAGTTTTTCCATGCTGTTTTCAGGCTTCTGGGGGCTGTGCTATCTTCGTTCAGCCGATGCAGCTTTTAACTTGGTGAGTAAAGATATCTTTATACAGTTTTCCGCCTATTCACTTACAGTTGTACCTATGTTTGTTTTTATGGGGTTTATTGCTTATCACTCCGGAATAGGGGCGGGCCTTTTCAAATTATCTTATAGGGCTATCGGACACTTCAGAGGAGGGCTCGCTTTAGCAGCCCAGGTGGCCTGCGCCATATTCGGGGCTATTTGCGGATCGCTGGCGGCCAGTGTAGCCACCATTGGAACCATTGCTTATCCGGAAATGAAAAAATTTGACTATGCCGATTCCTTGTCAGCTGCCAGTATTGCAGCCGGAGCGTCAATCGGAAGCCTGATTCCGCCCAGCGTATTGTTTATAATCTACGGAATTTCAGCGGAGCAATCCATAGGGCGGCTTTTTTTGGCCGGTGTTTTTCCGGGAATACTGCTTACACTCGCAAACATGGTCGTAATCTATATTTTGTGCAGAAGAAATGCCCAACTCGGACCTGCCGGAAAGCGTTCAACTTTCAAAGAAATCGTGGCTACGCTTAATGAAGGCCTCATAGAAGTAATCATCGTTTTTATCGTATCTTTAGGCGGTCTGTTTATCGGTTGGTTCAGCCCCACGGAAGCGGGTGCGGTGGGTGCTTTAGCCTTACTCATTGTCACCGCTATTCAAAAGAAGATGGATTGGCCCAAGCTTAAGGCAGCATTGCTGGATACCACAAAATTAAGCGCCATGATCTTCTTGTTAATTGCAGGGGCCACAGTATTTGGGCATTTCTTCGCCCTTTCCCGTATTCCAGCCAATCTCGCTACATGGGTCACGATGTTAAATGTTCCGGATTTTGTAGTACTATTATGTATTGTTTTGATTTATTTCCTGCTTGGCATGTTCATCGATTCCCTGGCCTTAATTCTGTTGACTGTTCCTATTTTCTATCCGCTTGTTGTGGGTTCAATGGGATATGATCCGATATGGTTCGGAGCAATCATCATATTGGTGGCAGTAATGGGTGCAATTACCCCACCGGTAGGTTTAAATCTCTTTATTATGAAAAGTGTCGCTCCCTCCGTTGCAGTGTCGTCCATATTCAAAGGCGTCTGGCCTTTTGTATTGGCGCTTTTGATCTGTATTATTCTAATTATAATATTCCCAGAGATTGCAATCTGGCTGCCCCAGGTTGTTTACGGCAGTTAATCCCAGGCTTGAACATTTCATCTCTTAGTTCACCAAATGAACTTCAAGAAACTGAAAAGACAACTGTCCTCAGTCCGGACAGTTGTCTTTTTACTACCCTAATATAAAAGAATAGGGTAGAAGGGGGAGCCTATTAAAACTGGCCCTACGAGAAAAACTCTCCTCACACTGATTAAATTAAAGGGCCGGCTATTCCCACAGGTGGCCACTAAAAACTTACATTATAGCCGCTACTGGCCATACCTAACCTTGTACTGACCCTAAGACTTAAACCGAGAGAATAGTTAAGATCATATAAAGTTTCTGAAATAACCTTTGACAAACCAGATTTAATATTTTCCGCTACCGACTTTAAGTAATCCAAATATACAGGTTTTAAGTACTTCGCTAATATTGATTTTCTTATACCAAAATACTTATTTTTTGCAATCTGATAAGAAAGATCAAAATAATGGAATAGCAATTGGTCATGAGCACCACGAATATTTTTGAACGAATATTCTGAAATCTTTGCTCGTAGTAAAGTTTGTTCAATCATCACAATTTCATCACATAAATCTTCAAGTGAAACATCGTTGTCGTCAAGGCACAAATTAATAATCTCTTTATAAATATTGTTATAACGTTGCTGATAGGACTTAATTTTGTCATCATTATCGAGGCAGTCAACCAAGTTGTTTTTAATTATTTCACCAATAACATCAATTTTGGTTATTCTTTTTTCATTGGCGCTCGGGCTGTTCCTTATAAATTCAAGTAAATTTTTATTATTCATTTATCATTCTCCTTTATTTGGTTATATAGGGATTGCTGAACTGTTTAATTACAGTTCAAATTATTCAAAAATGTTTTCGAATTCCCTAAAACCAAATCTGCTAATTTTCCTAGATAATAACTAAGGAAAAAGGAGTACAATTGATAAACGATTTAGTGGTAGCCCCAGTACAACAACCCCATTTGGCCCAAATCAATTAACTTTAGCTGTTTTCTCCTTATTACGGAAAGTTAAAGAGATCAAAATAGTAATGACAAGAAGGATGCCTGAGACGATATAGGCCATATCATAATTTTTACTGGCGTCAAAAATTGCAGCCGCCATCATGGGACCGAGAACACCGCCGCATCCCCAAGCTGTCATGATTAATCCGTAATTGGCACCGAAATGTTTCATACCATACAGATCCATGATTGTTGCCGGGAATACGGAGAAACTGGCCCCGTAGCAAAATCCCGCCACCGCGATACCTAAAGCCAACAGAGCGACGTTGGAATAAAAGGTGAAAACCAGCATGTTGATAGCCTGCAGGCCAAAAATAATCCTCATCAGGTTAACCCGCCCAATCTTGTCGGATATGGCACCCCCGGAAATCCTGCCGGTAGCATTGAATACTGACAATAGAATCACTAAATAGAATCCGCCTTCCCATGAAATCTGGACCTTGGCAATATTGGCGGCGTGAGCAATGATCATCAGGCCGGCCGTTGAGGAAATCATAAACATGATCCAATACCTGTAGAAACTGGAAGTCTTAATGATATCTTTAAGGCCCATATCCCTGACGGGTGTGCTTACAGTTTTCTTAGCCTGTTTTTTGGGCGTTCCGCTGCTAACCGGCACATATCCGGCGGGAGGGTTTACCAGGAACTGAGACAGGATCAGCATAAGGACTAGGGCTCCAATCCCCATGTAAATAAAAGTTTTCTCGATGCCTACAGCATTAAGCAACCCATTGGCAAGGGGAGAGTAGACCACAGCGGAAATACCGATACCGGCGACGGATACTCCCGTCACCATTCCTTTTTTTTCCGGCGGAAACCACTTGACAGCCGGGGGAACGGTAGACACATTGGCAATCCCAATGCCGGCCCCGGCAATAACGCCAAAGGAAATAGCCAACATGACCGGATTGAGGAACACCCCTGAAAGAATAATCCCGACTCCCAATAGAATGGAGGCAATGGTAGCCGTAATTCTTGGCCCTTTGGTGTCCTGCAGCCTCCCGAATATGGCCATGGCTATAACAAAGGTCACAGTAACGAGGGTATAGGGTAATGAAGCCTCTTTACTGGTCCAATTCAGATCATTTATCAAAGCCTTACTGATAATACTCCATATATAGAGAATCCCAATTATTAAATTTATGGCGAAAGATACGCACAGGACAGCCCAGGCCTTTCGGCGCGACGCTTTCTTCATGTTTTTTCCACCTTCGTAGTATTATTTTTTATCCACATTGTGCAAATAATTGCTTGGCTTTAAACAGTAAACAACCGCCGCTACACTCGCCAAATTCGCGCTTGTAGCAGTCCCTACACTCCTCCGAGGTCCAAAGCTTATGGGCCGGTCTATCCACAGTATTTATATAATGGTTTCTAAGCTCTCCGATGCTGCGGAAATCACGGATATCCCGTTTTGTGTATTCGGACAGACCAAAGCACCGTATAGCGCGCAGATCTGGCAGGATGTCGATTACCGGTGTGCAGTTGTGAGTCTCGCAGACAATGGAGCGCTGCCAAAATGACTCCGAATATCTCCGAGATAACGCTGAATAAAAGACTTCTTTGGCTGCCATCATGCTGTCATGCTCATCCTTGGTCAGCACGCAGGGGGGTAAAAAGTTGCAGTCGAATCCCGTTAATGTGCCACAGCGGATCATATCGCAAACAAACCTCATGGCAACATTTTTCATTTCTTGAAAATATTCCAGAGGATTTTTTCCTTTTAGGTCACCTTTTTGAGGTACGGATATGGACAGCCTGATAACGTCAAAGCCTATCTCCCGAACAAGGGAAATCACATAGGAATAGTCAAAATCCGGTTTGTAAATATTCACGCTCAGGCGGAATCTTCCGTCGCCAAAGTGCTCTTTCTGAAACTTAAGGAGGTTTTGGCGCATTTTTTCAAAGGCTTTCGTGCCCATATCCTCAGGAGAGTTACAGTTGACGAGCATGCGGAACTTTGGAGAGTCAAGTATATCCGGTGCCAAGCGGTCCAGTTCCACTGCGTTTGTAAAAATCATAACAAGATCGGAACGAGGGTCCCTAATCGCAATACGCATGGCTTCGTTTATATGTTTATAAAGCAGAGGTTCACCACCGATAATGCCCACCTGACGGTCACTATTGTCGCTCAGAACAAAATCCAAAGCCTTCCGGAAATCCTCAAGCGTCATTTCTTTAGGAGACTTATTAACAAATTCTTCCGCAAAACAGTAGGGACAGCGGAGGTTGCAGGTTTCGTTGACCATAATATTTGCCATTATAGTTTCTCCTTTTGCGTTGAGAGATTAAATTAATTATAAACTTAATTTTTCCAAAAACAAATGCAATTTAAGATAAGGAGCCGCCCAAAAGGGCGGCTTCCTTTATGAAGACCAATTGCTGTCCGCCGGGTTTAGAGAGGAATATCACCAAGATTGACATCAAGCTCTGTGGCGTCAATATTATCGATGACTTTTGACTTATTACCAGCTTTGATTTCCAGTTTGTACTTGCCGTCCGGCAGGTTTTCAAACCAGAAATCACCAAAGTGGTTGCTGGTAACGCTGTAGGTCTTACCTTCGCCGGTAAGTTTACATTCAGCACCGATAATAACTTCGTCCTCAACCGGATCGAACAGGGTCCCCGCGATAAACTTCTTAGGTAAGCCTTTATAGTAGACGCGTGGTTTCATTTTATCCGCAATTTCCGGCTTGTAGAACTCAGCATCTTTTATGAATTCTTTTGCTTCTTCGGAGTCTTCATCTACAATCCGGATGCAAAGAGTGGGGCAGTTGTCGGAACATCTGGTTTCTTTCCAGCCTCCGTCAATCAGATGTGCGCAACCTGTGCATTTCTGAGCAATGTTCAGGTCCTCGTTGAAGTAAATCACATCTTCATACGGGCAGGCTTCTACACATCTACGGCAGCCGGTGCATTTTTCGGGATCAATGATAACCAAGCCGTCGTCTCTCTTGTAGATGGCACCTGCGGTGCATACTTCCTTGCAGGTGGGGTTGTCGCAGTGCATGCACAACCCTGGTCTGTAGGCGACTTTTACCTTGGGAACCGTACCACGAACCTTTTCATGCAGCTTAAACCAGAACTGTCCGATCTCTGGCTGAGGCTTGGCAATTGGGGTCCAATCGTTACCCACATGCTCGTCCTTACAGCCTATTTGGCAGCTGTAGCAACCGTTACAAATCCTGCAGTCAACCAGAAATACTTTTTTTCCCATTATTCGTCCCCCCTTACAACCCAGGCGGTAGCTTTCAATCCGGAAGCACGGTCATATTCGCGATTCCAAGCCTCGGGATATTCTGTTTTCCATTTTTCGTATTCTTCCATGGTGACTTTTTGTACTTCAACTAAGAAGGAGGTAGTCGCCTGGCCTCCGGCATGTCTGGAGGTGAGTCCACCCGGCGAGATAAGGTTTATCGCGCCGCCGCGGTCTAACTTGCCAGGGATGATTATGTCTGTCCGCGCACCATGGTCGACGGAGACAACTCCCGGCATGATACGTTCCATAACCAGGGCTCCGCATAACACAATACCGCGCTCGTTAAACACTTTGACGATATCGCCGGTCTTGATTCCTCTGGCCGCCGCGTCTTTGGGGTTAATCCAGCAGGGCTCATAGAGGTAACCGTCGAATCCTCTGATCTTACCGGTCATGGCTTCTTTAGTCCACGGGATATCGTCAGCCTGAGCATGAACTCTCCATCTAGGATGGTTGGTGATAATCAGCAATGGGTAAGTCCGAGCTCTTGGGCTGGAAAGACGTTCGTCGTGGGTAATACCTTTCTCGATCCATTGCGGGTAAGGAGGACGTTCTTCGTCGTTCGGGAAATATTTCTCAAGATTGGTTGAACAAAACTCCAGTTTTCCAGTCGGCGTCGGCAAAGGATTCTTTTCAGGATCCTTGTAGAACTCGTACAGACCGGCAGGGAGTTTCTTCCAGTTCTTAGAAACGGGGATTACCATGTAATCCTTTTCTTTGAACTCTTCCCATGGAACGATCTTATCAAAGTTCATTCCCTTATAGACGCCTTCTACATATTCTTGAACCGTCCTGCCAATGGTTACTTCTTTTTCCAGGCCGAGCTTCTTGGCTATCTCAACAACAGCTTCGAAGTCACTCTTCGACTCACCAATCGGTGGAATAGCCTGTCTCATATTAATCATGGTCTGGAAGTGTTCACCGTCGCGGACACAAGGCATAACGTCGTCCACTTCAAGCGTTGTATTCGTAGGCAGGATTATATCCGCATAGAGGCAGTCATTTTCCAGCCATGGGTGCTGAGCCAGAACGAATTCGATCTGCGGGCTGCGGATGGTCATGCCGATATCGAAACCGTCGCCCCAGCAGGTCTGACGGCAAGGGGTATCCGTCCATACCATACGGATCGGAACACCGTCGTAATCGATTTTTTCATAAATTTTTTCGATGTCGGTGTCGTCATGAGCAAGATCCTTCTTATCCGAACCGGTAAAGCGAAGATCTCCTTTTTTGCACGGGTAGGTATATTTTATCACTTGGTCAATGGGCTCTTCCTCATGGCCGCCCGTACCCCAGAACTCAATGGATTTGTCAGTGCCGGCCTTGATGGCTGCTTCGATTAGGGTCTTCGGAATCAATTGCTTACCCCATGCCTGAGGTGTGCTGCGGTGCGGGGTGAAAATTCTTTCATAGAGCTCAGGATCCTTAGCTTTTAAAGTTTCAAAGGTTCCCGAATACTCTTGGAAGCCTCCAGCTGTATCGGTGCTGGCAATGTCATAGTTCAACTGATCCCACGTAATGTTCTTCGGCATACCCAGGTAAGCAATCTGAGCATGGTGTACACCCGGTTTGCCCAGGCCTTGCATTCCTAAAAGGATAACCTCAAGCCGCGCAGGTTCTGTTGAATATGGACCGCGGATATATCCACCGCCAAAGTAATGGCCCACTGTAGTTCTCTTCTTGGCCCAGTGTCTTGCCAAGGCTTTGATTGTGTAGGATGGGATTCCGGTCTTTTCGGAAGCCCATTTCGGGGTCTTCGGAACGCCGTCCACTTTACCCAAGACATAAGCTTCAATCTTGTCCATACCAACGGTATGTGTTGCGACATACTCTTTGTCGTATGTGCCTTCGGTGACCCACATGTAGATGATAGCCAATTGTAGTGCCGCG
>Ga0134094_1002080_pt1 | contig 17869 bp, 14 predicted proteins | sample 5_1taG_FD_94458 | JGI IMG/M metagenome (GOLD analysis project Ga0134094, IMG submission 94458) | Switchgrass degrading microbial communities from high solid loading bioreactors in New Hampshire, USA - 5_19_20_110_A1 metaG | ecosystem: Engineered > Bioreactor > Semi-continuous > Anaerobic >... | reverse complement strand
CAAGAAACGAATTGAAGAGAAGAATCTGGATCTGCAGCTTAATCTGGCTGAAGACTTCCCCAGCATTTTTGCCAACCCGGTGCAGATGCGCCAGATGATCGATCACCTGGTTGAGAACGCCGTCAAATATACGCCTTCCGGCGGGTCTATCAAAGTGACTGCGGGAGTGCATCAGGACCAGGTCATTTTTCAGGTGAGCGATACCGGCATTGGCATTCCGGCCATCGATCAGCCGTTTATTTTCGATAAGTTCTACCGCGCCTCAAACGCCAGTCTCGATATTTCAGGCACCGGCCTTGGCCTTGCGATCGTTAAATCCATCGTCGAAAATCACGGTGGGCGCATCTGGCTCGATTCGGCTGACGGCAAAGGCGCGTCCTTCACAGTCGTTCTGCCGCTGCTCAAGCCGTAAACAGCCCATACATCATCCGTTCCACCCGGGCCGCTGTTTGTTTATCCGGCCCGGGTGTTCCTTTTGTTTTCCCATCTTGACACCTCATCAGAATTCTATATAATCACATAGTGTAATAAATACACCAAGTGGCTTGCCGATTGGAGCTTTTATGAGCATTTTTAATGGACAACGTCTCACCAATGAGACCTTCAAACTGGATATCGAGCGGATGCGTAAGGGCTGGTACAGTGATAAGTATTTTGTCAATATCGCCACCGTTCTTACCGAACTGGCGCGCAGAGGTTACACCTACCAGGGAAAGGATGCTCGCCTTCCGGCGGGCATTTCTCTGGAAGATATTAAAAATGGCGATATTGAAGTGGAGATGCAGTGGTTTACGCGCCGCCCCGGAAAGACAATCGTCGTCGGCGTCGATAAAGCGCTGACCATGCTGCGTCACTGCACCGGTTACTGGGAAGGAGATAAATTCATCGACACTTCAGACCGGCTTGAAGTCTGGGCGGTTCAGGACGGCACTTCCGTGACCAGTGATGGAGACCCGCTCAATGTTAAACCGGTCATTCGCGTCCGCGGTCGCTACCGTGATTTTGCCATTCTCGAGACCCCGACCCTCGGGATCCTTACCCGCGCGAGCCGGGTGGCAACGAACGTGTACGAGGTTCTCGTCGCGGCTCGCGGCAAACCGATCCTGTTCTTCCCGGCGCGTTTCGATGTGCATGAAGTGCAGGCGGCGGATGGGTACGCGTATAACATCGCCGTCCAGCGCTTTAATTTAGACCACTCCGGGACGATTGGCCCTTCTGTTTCGACCGATGCCCAGGGAGATTGGTGGGGCGGAGCAGGCGGCGGGACTGTCGCTCATGCAGCGATTGCTTCCTTCCTCGGTGACACTGCCGAAGCGATGCTGGCATTTGCTGAAGTGATGCCGGTCACTGTTCCGCGCATCGCGCTGGTCGACTTTAATAATGATACCGTTCGCGATTCGAAGATCGTATGCAAAGCCATGTTCGACCGCTTCCGCGCCTGTGTCGAGGAAGGAAATGAAAGAGATGCCGAATGCTACCGGCTGTACGGTGTGCGGTTGGATACCAGCGGCTCGCTGCGCGACAAATCTGTCCCCCCATTGGGCGACCCCTTGCTTGATTTGGGCGTAAACCCCCGTCTTGTGTTCTTAGTCCGCCAGGCGCTCGATTCGGTTTGGGAGGAATGGGACCTGCCCGCCAGGTGGCGTGAGATTGCTCGTGAATACTGCCAGTCGGTGAAGATTGTCGTCTCCGGCGGCTTTAACCCAGAAAAAATCCGCCGTTTCGAGCGGTTGGCTGTACCGGTCGATATCTATGCGGTCGGCTCATCGTTGTTTGACAATCACGGGCCGACCGTCACAGATTTTACGGCGGATGTCGTGCGGATTAAAGTGCACGGAGAATGGATTGATATGGCGAAAGTGGGCCGCCGGTCGCTGGACAATCCTGAAATGGAACGGGTCTGGTAAGCCTCAGGCTCTTTCTAAAAGGATTGCGACCCAGTCGCCCATTTGCCGGGTCTCTACCTGCCGCAGCCCGTGCGCTGCGGCAGAATTGATTACATCTCCGGCCTGTTCATCCAGGATGCCAGACAGGACAACTTTGCCGCCGGGCGTGGCAAGGTCTGCCAGGCCCAGGTCAAACAGGCGGATGATTACCGGGGCAAGAATATTCGCCAGCACCAGCGGAGCCTGCCGGATCGAAAATTCTCCCTTGCTGATGTCGGCCACGCTGCCGACATGGACTTCGATTTTCTCCAGCACGCCGTTCGCCTGGGCATTTTCTTTGGTGGAGCGGATTGCGGCATTGTCGATATCCACTGCCAGCGCCTTTGATGCGCCCAGCTTCACGGCCCCAATGGAGAGAATACCCGAGCCGCAGCCCACGTCGATCACCGGCTGGCCGGGCGTTACAGTGGTCTCGAGAAATTCCATGCACAACTGCGTGGTCGGGTGCGTGCCCGTCCCAAAAGCCATGCTTGGGTCAATCTTCACGGCAATTCTTCCCTGGTTTGGGTCCTCGACCCATGCCGGCAGGATCAGCAGCCGTTTCCCGATCTGAATTGGGTGGTAATGGCTCTTCCATGAAGCCATCCAGTCTTCATCGTGAATGAGCGTGAAGACCGGCTGGGGAAGCGGCCTGATCTGTCCCAGGTGCCAGAGGGCTTCTTCAAGGCGGCGGCGCGTTTCTTCGGTTTGCTCATCAATCGCCATATACCCAAAGACCCGCGCAGGGCCAAAGGCTGTGCCTTCGTCTTCTTCGTTGACGAAGGTCACGCCGCTTTCGACGACGACCCCATTCGATACATACCGGTTCATCACCTCAGAGACGGCTTCAGCCAGCTCTGGGTCAACGGTCATAGAAACTTCCAGCCAGTGCGGCTGTTGTTCATTTGCTGTGCTGCTGTTATCGACCGGCGATTCAGCCACCTAAGACCTCCTTGAGCTTGTCGAGGAAGCTGCGCTCTTGCGGAAGAACTTCGCTTCCCAGGGTTTCGGCGAGCTGTTCGAAGAGCTTGCGCTGCTCGGCAGTCAGCCGGGTTGGTATTTCAACGTCAACAATTACGAGCTGGTTTCCTCGCCCGCTGCTGCGAAGATGCGGCACGCCTTTATTGCGCAACGTAAAGACTTTCCCCGGCTGCGTTCCCGCCGGAATGGTCAGGCGCTCAGTCCCGTCGACGGTTGGCACTTCAACTTCAGCGCCAAGCGTCGCCTGGGCGATATTAATGCTCAGGTCGAGCAAAATATCGTCGCCTTTACGGCGGAAGAACTTATGCGGCCGAACACGGATCTCCAGGTAGAGGTTTCCATTGGGGCCTCCATAGAGACCGGGCTGCCCTTCACCGGCCAGCCGGATCTGCGTACCTGTGTCCACGCCGGCAGGAATGGAAACTGTTTTCCTGACCGTGCGCCGCTCGAGCCCGCGCCCGCGGCAGGTGTGGCATGGGCTGGTGATCACCTCGCCCTGGCCGTTACAGGTGGGGCAGGTCGTTACCTGAACCATCGACCCGAGGAAGGTCTGGCGCACCTGGCGCACCTCACCGCGGCCTTCACAGGTGGCGCAGCGGGTCGGGCTGGTGCCCGGTTCTGAGCCGGTTCCGCGGCAGGTGGAGCAGATTTCGTCTCGTACAAATTCGATTTCTTTATCCAGGCCAAAAATAGCCTCTTCGAACGTCAATGTAACCGTCTGGTTCAGGTCTGCGCCGCGGCGAGGGCTGTTACGCATCCGGTGGCTGGCCGTGCTGCCGCCAAAACCAAAAAACTGCTCAAAAATATCGGTGAAATCGACGGTCGAGAAATCGGGCGCTCCGCCCATACCATTTAAACCAGCATGACCGTAGCGGTCATAGGCTGCCCGTTTGTCAGGGTCAGACAGTACCGCATACGCTTCATTGATCTCTTTAAACCGTTCCTCGGCGTCGGGCGCTTTGTTTACATCAGGATGATACTTGCGAGCAAGCTGGCGGAAAGCGGATTTGATTTCGTCTTGACTTGCCCCGCGCTGGACGCCGAGAACTTCATAATAATCACTGTTTGCCATATATTCCAGTTATCTGGTCAGTACGGGCGGGCACATCCCGCCCGTACTGACCATTCTTTCTTATCTTAACCTCTATCTGGGCTATGCGTTGCGGAATTCACCGTCGACAACGTCTTCGCCGGAGTCTCCGCCCTGGCCAGCGCCCGGAGAGCCATTACCCGGGCTGCCTGCCTGCGGACCGCCCTGAGGCTGCTGCTGGTACATGCTCGCGCCAAGCGCCTGCAGGTCCTGACCCAATTGTTCCATATCCTTGCGGATCTGGTCAACGTTTTCGGTGTTCATTGTCTGGCGCAGGCGGTTAATGCTTTCTTCAATCTTCTGCTTCATATCAGCCGGCACTTTGTCGCCGTTCTCGCGCAGCAATTTCTCAGACGTATAAATGGTGTTGTCAGCCTGATTGCGAACCTCGATCAGCTCTTTGCGGCGCCTGTCTGCTTCTGCATTTGCTTCGGCTTCGCGGCGCATTTTTTCGATCTCGGCCTCAGTCAGGCCCGAAGAAGCTGTGATGGTGATGTTCTGGCTGCGCCCGGTGGCCTTATCCTGCGCGGTGACCTTCAGGATACCATTTGCGTCAATATCGAAAGTGACTTCGATCTGCGGCACGCCGCGCGGGGCCGGGGGAATGCCGTCCAAAATGAAGCGGCCTAACGATTTGTTGTCAGCAGCCATGGGGCGTTCGCCCTGCACGACGTGGATCTCCACCTGCGTCTGGCCGTCAGAAGCCGTCGAGTAGATCTGGCTCTTGCGGGTGGGGATGGTCGTGTTGCGTTCGATCATGGGCGTAGCGACGCCGCCCAGGGTTTCCACCGACAGAGAAAGCGGCGTGACGTCGAGCAGGAGAATGTCTTTCACCTCGCCGCCCAGTACGCCAGCCTGAATTGCCGCGCCAATCGCAACGACTTCATCGGGGTTGACGCCCTTGTGCGGCTCTTTGCCGAACAACCGGCGAACAGCTTCCTGAACAGCCGGCATGCGGGTCATACCACCGACCAGAACAACTTCGTTTACGTCAGAGGGCTGCAAGTCAGCATCCTTCAGCGCGCGGCGCACCGGTTCGAGCGAGCGTTCGATCAGATCGGCAGTCAACTGCTCTAAGCGGGCGCGGGTCAGGGTCATGACCAGGTGCTTGGGGCCGGTTGCATCGGCCGTGATATACGGCAGGTTGACTTCCGTCTGCATCATCGACGAAAGCTCGATCTTCGCTTTCTCAGCCGCCTCGCGCAGGCGCTGCAGCGCCTGGCGGTCGTTATTCAGATCAATGCCGGTTTCTTTCTTAAACTCGCTAATCAGATAATCCATTACCCGCTGGTCGAAGTCGTCGCCACCCAGGAAGGTGTCGCCGCTGGTCGACCGGACCTGGAAAACACCGTCGCCCACATCCAGAATGGAGATATCGAACGTACCGCCGCCCAGGTCATACACGGCGATCACTTCATTCTTTTTCTTATCCAGGCCGTAAGCCAGTGAAGAGGCAGTCGGCTCGTTGATGATTCGCAGCACTTCCAGACCGGCAATTTTGCCTGCGTCTTTGGTGGCATTGCGCTGCGCATCGTTGAAATATGCCGGGACGGTAATGACGGCCTGGGTAACAGGCTCGCCCAGGTAAGCTTCAGCGTCAGCTTTCAACTTCGCCAGAATCATTGCTGAAATTTCCGGCGGTGAATATTCGCGCCCATCTAATGAGACGCGCACGTCACCGTTCGGCGCGCTGCCGACTTTGTAAGGGATGCGCCCCTTCGTGCGGACCACTTCAGGGTCGTCCAGCCGGCGGCCCATGAATCGTTTAATTGAAAATATGGTATTTTCGGGATTCACAATAGCCTGGTTGCGGGCTGGGCGGCCAACAATTCGTTCATGATTCTTGTTTACTGCCACAACCGAAGGGATCAGGCGCTCACCCTCAGCAGAAGGGATGACAGTTGGCTCGCCGCCTACCATCACTGCTGCTACAGAGTTCGTTGTACCCAGGTCAATGCCTATGATTTTTCCCATAAATTCTATTCCTCCAGTGAAGGGTTAGCCTCGAGCTACGCGCACCCTCGCCGGACGCACGATCCGGTCGCCAAGCGTATAGCCCTGTTGTATGACTTCGATAATTTCACCACTCTTGTGATCTGGACTCTCCTCGTAAGTGATCGCTTCATGGCGGTTCGGGTCAAATTCTTCCTTTTCCGCCGGGATGCGTTCAATACCCTCACTTTCGAGGATGTTCTTTAACTTGCGGTAAATGAGTTCGATCCCATTTGCCCACGCGGCATCCGGTCCGTCCTGCGGGCGGACTTTCAGAGCGCGTTCCATATCGTCCATGACGGTAAGATACTTTTTGATAATATCAATTTTGATGTTCTGGGCAAGTACTTGCTGGTCGCGCTCAATCCGCCGCTTATAATTTGCAAAATCAGCACGCTCGCGCTGCCAGCCTTCGAAGTACTCTTTCCCCTGGTTTTGAACCTGCTCTAGCTGCTGGGTAAGCTGCTGGAGGGCTGCAACAGGATCCATTTCGGGTTCTTCTGCTCCTTCGACAACTTCTCCTTCGATGATCTCCTCATCAGAAGGCTCACTGCGCATTTCCTGCGCTTCTTCGTTCGACATGTCTTCTCGCTTCTTCTCTTCTTCAGCCATAAGACCTTCCTCTCAAAAGGCAGTTGCACGTTCGGTTCCAAATTGATCCTATCAGCTAATATCCTCAAGCAGCGTCTCATGTACGAGATCGCTGAGTAGATTCGACAGAAAACGCATGGTTGAGATTGTTCGCCCATAAGGCAGCCGCATGGGCCCTAAAACGCCCAGCGTGCCGGTCGCCTGCCCCGGCAGCCCGTAAGGCGACAGAACAACCGCGAAATTCCGCAGCTCATCCCAGGTGCCCTCTCCACCAATCAAAACTTGCACGCTGTTGGCAGCTGCACCGGGCGCGCCGCCAACGACGGTGTCTGGGTTGGGGCGGAGAACGGCTCTGGTCAGCAGGTCTTGCAGGGTCGATGGTTCTTCAAGCAGCCGCAGCGCACGGCGGGCGTCCTCAGAACTGGAAAACTCAGGTTCCGAAAGTACATTTGTCAGCCCATCCAGATAAATTTCGCCGGATATGGATGACTGTGCCTGTTTTGTGTCTTCAATGACAAAATCGATGATATCGAGTTCAAGTCCCTGGAGCTGCGACCGGGCGGCTTGAATTGCGTCCAGATCTTTTTCCAGCAGAAAAGCCGTCAGCCGGTTGGAGGCGGCGGAAAGCTGTGCTTGCGACACCGGTTCTGAAAGAGTCAGCAGCCGCTGCCTGACCTCGCCGCCAAACAATACCAGCACCATAAGCACCTGCCGCCCGCGGGTCGAAATGAGCTCAAGATGCTTAAACCGCAGCGTTTCAGGATGTGGCGCTGTGACCACCGACGCCGCTCGCGACTGGCTTGCCAAAACTGAGGCTGCCAGGCGCATCCACTGTTCAACGTCGTGGCGTGTCTGGTAAAACTGGTGCCTGATTGTCTGCCGCAGCGTTTCCGGTAAAACCGTTTCTTGCAGCACGCGCCCGACGAAATAACGGTAGCCTTCTTCTGTTGGCACGCGTCCGGCTGAGGTGTGCGGCTGGCGCAGGTACCCCTGTTCGGTCAAAACGCTCATTTCATTCCGCACGGTTGCGGAGCTCATATCCAGGTGGTACTGCTCTACCAGATAACGCGACCCAACCGGTGCGGCTGTGCGTGTATATTCACGCACAACTAATGCCAGGATTAACTTTTGGCGCTCCGTTAAGTCGCTCATAAAACTTTCCGTACTCCAGGTCATCTTACAAATGTTTAGCACTCTTCACGTTCGAGTGCTAAAAATCTGGCAATTATCATAACATGCCTGAAAAATCGCGTCAAGCGCGCATTGCAAATACTAATAATTCTCTGATATTTGTCGGATGCTGAAGCTGGTTATGGAAATTTCGAGCCGCCGGGCCGCAATTTGCAGAAAAAAACGTACAATCATGAATCATGTAGAAGTTGACTGCTTAGGTAATATTCCTTACAATTACCCTATGGTTACCCAAATGACCGCGATCACCCAGATGATTGCCGGTTTCTTCCGCACAGACCATGATCCTCCGGCTGCCTCGCAGCTTGCCTGGGTTGTGGCTCTCGATTGAGCCGGGTTGGTAGCAGTTTTCTCGATTTAAAGAGTCTCTCCTCGACGAGAAGGAGTTATTATGACAACGAACTCTTTTCCATCACGCCGTGCGCCTGTTTACCAGGATGTACCAGACGAGAAATGGAATGATTGGCGATGGCAGCTCAGCCACCGTTTGAATACCGTTGATGATTTTGAAAAAATCTTTCCGCTCACCGACAGCGAGCGCCAGGCGCTCAGCGCCCAGGGCCTGTTCCGCGTGGAGATCACGCCTTATTTTGTTTCACTGATCAATCCGGAAGACCCCAATGACCCCATTCGCAAGCAGGTAATTCCGACTGCGGGTGAAATCCAGCCGTTCACCGGTATGATGGAAGATTCGCTGGCTGAGGACCGCCATTCGCCGGTGCCCGGCCTGGTTCACCGCTACCCCGACCGCGTGTTAATGCTGGTGACCACGCAGTGCGCGTCGTACTGCCGCTACTGCACCCGCTCGCGGATCGTCGGCGATCCGTCTGCGACCTTCTCCAGGCAGGAATTTGAGATGCAGTTGGAGTACTTGCGGCGGACGCCGCAGGTGCGTGATGTGCTGCTCTCCGGCGGAGACCCGCTCACGATGGCCCCAAAGATCCTGGAAGAATTGATCCGGCGTATCCGGGAGATCCCGCATATCGAAATCATCCGCATTGGCAGCCGTGTGCCGGTCTTTATGCCTATGCGTGTGACCGATGAGCTGTGCGATACGCTGCAAAAGTATCACCCGCTGTGGATGAACATCCACGTCAATCACCCCAACGAAATCACCGCTGAGCTGGCTCAGGCAACCGATAAGCTCACGCGCGCCGGGATTCCGCTTGGCAACCAGTCGGTTTTGCTTGCCGGGGTAAATGACTGCGTCCACATCCAGCGCAAGCTGGTTCACGACCTTGTCCGGATCCGCGTGCGGCCTTATTATCTCTATCAATGCGACCTCGTCGAAGGCGCGGGGCATTTCCGCACGCCGGTCTCCAAGGGAATTGAGATCATCGAAGGGCTGCGCGGGCACACTTCAGGATATGCCGTGCCGACCTACGTGGTTGACGCCCCGGGCGGCGGCGGGAAGATCCCGGTGATGCCAAATTATCTGATCAGCCAATCAGACCATAAAGTTGCGCTGCGCAACTATGAGGGCTATATTACCGCTTACGAAGAGCCTGACCATTACCAGCCTCACAATCCTGAGACTTGCGAGTTCTGCCGGTCGCAGCGCAAGGAGCCCGGCCAGCAGGGCGTGTTAGGCCTTCTCGAAGGCGAAAGTATGTTCATCAAGCCAGAGGGGTTTGATGAGCTTCACAACCGCGGCGGAGGGCTTCACCGCCTGCGCATGGACAGCTCAAAATGGCAGCCGCTTGGGATTGGCAGCCCAAGCCGGGACAAAGATGAATCTTCTCCCGAACTTGAAGCCGGCCCAACCGAAGAATGATATAAAATAAAAGGAATCGCACCGCTCGCCGGTGCGACCTTCTTGATGGTGGCCAGCTTCACTTTGTTGGGCTTTTTACAATCTCTTGTGCCAGTAGATTGAACAGCACCTCTTGAAGGATTATTTTAGGAGGGCTCGATCATGCACTATAGACGCCTGGGACGTTCAGGCTTAAAGGTCAGTGAGATTTCATTGGGCGCGTGGATCACCTTCGGCAGCCAGTTGGATCATCAGGCTGTGTATGACCTGATCCACGCCGCCTATGAGCAAGGTATTAACTTCTTTGACAATGCCGATCTGTATGCAAATGGTCAGGCGGAAGAATTAATGGGTGAGGCGATTCGCGATATTCCGCGAGAAGCGCTTGTTCTTTCAAGCAAGGTCTTCTGGCCGACAATGCCTGGGCCGAATGGACGCGGCCTCTCGCGCAAGCATATTCACGAATCCATTCACGCCTCGCTGCGCCGTCTCAAGACCGATTATGTTGACCTGTATTTCTGCCACCGCTTTGATCCCGATACGCCGATCGAAGAAGTGGTCTGGACAATGAATAATTTGATCCAACAGGGAAAGATTCTCTATTGGGGCACTTCGGAGTGGGAGGCATCTCAGGTGACGCAGGCGATTGGGGTTGCCCGCCAGTTGAACTTAATCCCGCCAACGGTCGAGCAGCCGCAATATAACTTGTTCCGCCGCCGCAGGGTTGAGATTGAGCTTTCGCCGATCTGCCGCGAGTTTGGCCTGGGCCTGACCACCTGGAGCCCGCTTTATTACGGCATTCTCTCCGGAAAATACAATGAGGGTATCCCTGAGGGCAGCCGCGCTTCGATGGATGATATGGCCTGGATACGCGACCGGATCACGCCTGAGCGCCTTTCAGTCACTCGCCGGCTGACCGGGCTGGCCTCGAGCCTGGGAATCACGACTGCGCAGCTTGCGATTGCCTGGATTTTGCGCCGCAAGGAGGTAAGCAGCGTGATCACCGGCGCAACCCGGATCGAGCAGCTTGATGAGAATATCTCTGCCGCCGATTATCTCGACCGCATGACGGATGATGTTCTCGACCAGATCGAGCAAATTGTTGCTAATCTTCCAGAATAAAACGAATGTTAAAAAACGATCCCGCCCCAAACGGCGGGATCGTTTTTTAACCGATTCTTCGCTAACTTCTCAGTTTTGCGCCGAGTTCATGCTCTAAGCGCCGGATAATTCGCTGCCGGATCTGCTTTGCATCCGCGTCGTTCAGCGTGCGGTCTGGCGCCTGATAGGTCAGGCTGTAGGCAAGGCTCTTTTTGCCTTCGCCAATTGCCTCGCTGCGGAAAACGTCGAACAGGCGGACGTTTGCCAGCATCTTTCCACCGCCCTGCCGGATCGCTTCTTCTACGCGGGCAGCCGGAATATTTTCTTCAACGATCACAGCAATATCTTCCAGGACGGGTGGGTGCGTAGGCACGCTCTGGCTTTCATACCGCCAGGGGATGACTGAAATCAGCTCGTCGAGGTCGATGTCTGCTGCCAGAACCGGCGCGGGGCCAAAATCGTACTTCTCTTTGACCAGCGGGTGAAGCTCGCCAAACACGCCCAGAACCGTCTCTCCGGCGATGACCTGGGCGCATTTGCCCGGGTGGAACGAGGGGTGCTGTGCCGGTTCGTACTGCACATTGTTGACGTGGAGCATATCCAGCATGGCTTCAAGGATTCCCTTCAGGTCAAAGAAATCCATAGTCGACTTGTTGGGCTGGTCCCATGTAGGCAGCTGGCGCAGACCGGTCATGGCAATTGCCAGGCGCACGGGTTCTTCTGGGAGCTGGCCTGGGCGAGGAATGAATACCGGGCCGATCTCGAAGAGCGCCAGCCGGTCGCGCAGGCGTGAATTTCGCTCAACTGTGTCGATGACGCCTGCCAGCAGCGAGCGGCGCATGACAGACCGTTCGGGCGACAGGGGATTCTTCAGTTGAATATATTCCGGCGGTTTCTGCCCTGCGCCGTCCGGCAGCAGGTTGGCCTCGCGTTCGGGCGAAGTCAGCCGGTAATTGACCACCTCTTGCAGCCCCAGGTCAACCAGCGCATCCCTGATTCGCTCCTCAAGCTCGAGCTGCCGGTTCCCGCGCTGCGCCGGCAAAACAGTATCTAATCGCGTGGCGGGGATGTTGTCATACCCGTACATGCGCGCCACTTCTTCAGCCAGATCCGCTGTGCCGATCACGCCCCCGCCAATATCCAGCCGGATGGGCGGGGTCTTTGCAAGGACGGTATCACCCTCTACCCGGCAGGTGAATTCCAGGCGCGAGAGCAGGTCGGCAATCTGCTGCGCGTTCAGGTCAATGCCAAGCAGCCGGCGGATGTCTCTCGTCGTCAGGCAAACTTCCGGGTCCTTTGCCGGCTGCGGGTAGTTATCGATCAGCCCCTGGTGAACGACGCCGCCGCCCCATTCCAGCATGCGTTTCAGGCCAAGCTGAACGCCGTAGGGAGAAAGCTCCGGGTGAACGCCTCGTGAGAAGCGCCAGCCGGCTTCGCTCGTCATCTTTTGAGAGGCCATCGTGCGGCGCACGTTGATGTAATTCCAGTTCGCCCCTTCCAGCAGCACGTTGCGAGTCTTGCCGGTCACTTCGCTTTCGAGCCCGCCCATCACGCCGGCGATTGACAGCGAGCCGGCTGTGTCGCACACCAGAACGGTGAAGTCATCCAGAGTCCGCTCAACGCCGTCCAGCGTGGTGAGTTTTTCTCCCTGTTGGGCTGTGCGGGTGATGATCGTCGGCGGCTTTCCGCCGGCCCGTTCCACCAGCACGTCATAATCGAACGCGTGAAGCGGTTCGCCAATTTCCAGCATCACATAATTTGTCGCGTCGACGATGCTGTTGATGGGCCGCATCCCGGCGAGCCGCAGCCGCCGCTGCACCCAGTAGGGGCTTTCTTTCGGCTCTACGCCGGTGATCAGTCCCAAAACAAAGCGCGGGTTTAGCTCAGGCGCTTCTATCTGGATGGCCGCCATGCCTTCGATGGGCTGTCCTTTGGCCTCATAAGCGGCATCTGGTCTGCGGAGCTGTTTTCCGGTCACGGCTGCCAGCTCTCGGGCGACCCCAAGCATGCTCGCGTTGCGGATCATGTTTGGCAGGATGTCTACCTCGAAGACGACGTCGCCCATATATTCAACCAGCGGCATGCCTGTTGGGGCATCCTCGTCCAGGATGATGATTCCCTCGTGCTCTTCGGATATGCCCAGTTCTTTCTCTGAGCAGACCATCGAGAACGATTCGACCCCGCGGATTTTGGCTCGCTTGAGCGTTGTCAGCACCTGACCCGGCTGGTGACCGTCGTAAATTTGCGCGCCTTCTTTGGCATAGGCTACCTTCAGCGGTTTTTCCAGCGGGCCTTTTCCCTTGTACTCAAACAGGTTTGGCGCGCCTGTCAGGACGATCTGCTCACCCTGACCGTCTTGCAAGCGGCATAAAACCAGCCGGTCCGCATTCGGATGGGGCATAACTTCATCGATCTGCGCGACGACGATTTTGTCCGGTTCCCAACTCAAACCGGTTACCTTGAACTCCTGCCCGCTGTTTGGATCTGCAGGCAGCCCCACCAACCGGATTTCTTCCACTTCAAGCCCGATCATGGTCAGCGTGCGGGCGACCTCCTCAGGCGTCATATCAATGTCAACAAAATCTTTTAGCCAGGAAAGAACTACTTTCATGATTACCTCTGCGATCTAGAACTGCTCAAGGAACCGCACATCATTCGCGAAGAAGTAGCGGATATCAGGGATCTGATAACGCAGCATCGCGATGCGCTCGACGCCTACACCGAAAGCAAATCCAGAGAATTCTTTCGGATCGTAACCGCCGTTCATAAGAACGGTCGGGTGAACAACCCCGCTGCCAAGAATTTCAAGCCAGCCTGTGCCTTTACAGACTGCGCAGCCTTTTCCGCCGCAAACGAAACACTCTACGTCCATCTCGCTGCTCGGCTCTGTGAAGGGGAAGTAGGACGGGCGAAAACGCGTGCGGACATTTGCGCCGAACATGCGGCGGCAGAAGTCGATCAATGTGCCTTTCAGGTCGGCGAGCGAAATGTCATGATCAACCGCAAGACCCTCTATCTGGTTAAACTGCATTTCGTGACTGGCGTTCGTCTGCTCGTAACGGAAGACCATGCCGGGAACAATCACCCGCACCGGCTCAGGCGCAACTTCGCGCATGAAGCGGGCCTGTCCGGGGGATGTATGCGTGCGCAGGATCTGCCCGGGGGTTATGGTGTGGAAGGTATCCCACATATCACGCGCCGGGTGGTGCGCCGGAATGTTCAACAGCTCGAAGTTATATTCATCTGACTCGATTTCTGGCGACCGGTAAACCTGGAAGCCCATATCGCTAAAAATCCGGATGATCTCGCGCATGGTCTGCGAGACAGGGTGCATCCGACCGTAAACAGGCCGCCGCCCGGGCAGCGTGACATCAAGACGCTCAGTTTCGAGCGACCGCTTCAAGGCAGCGTCTTTCACCGCCTGGGTTTTCTCTGCCAGGGCTGCTTCCAGGGCTTGCTTCACCCGGTTCGCCGCCTGCCCAATCTGTGGGCGCAGTTCTTTCGGGAACTGGGGCAGCCTGCTAAAGACCTGCATGACCTCTGAGTTTCTTCCCAGATGCGCGATCCGCCAGCTGTCCAGCTTTGACTCCTCTTGAACAGCGTCCAGCTCAGCCAGCGCGCGCGCCTGTATTTCTTCTAACTGTTTGAGTTGGTCGACTTGCTCCGTCATAGTGCCTCCAAAATGTTTTCGCCTTAACAAAAAAATCCCATCCCAATAAGGGACGGGAAAAATTCCCGCGGTACCACCCTGTTTGGCTGCATGGCGCAGCCCGCTTGATCCAACGGCCTGAATTCTCAGGCGATTGGCTGCCGTGATAACGCCCGGCTCGCGGTTCAGACTACTTGCCTTGCGGCGTTCCCCTGAACGGCTCGGGAGGGAACTTCAACCGGTTTTCACCGGGCGGGAGTTTCAGCATGAGCTTTTGCTGCAGGCATTCGCTCACTCTCGCTTCTCTGGCGGCTTCCGCCGGCCTACTTTCCTCCGTCACTGCCTTTCGTAAACAGTTATTTACCTGTGATGTTTATTATGCCAAAAAGGTTCGATACCGTCAAGAGATGCACGTTTGAAGATATCCGGCTGCAGACGCCAGCTCGCAGCCGGATATCCTCAATGGTGAACTGTAAACACACCTGGGAGTGGATTAATCGGTCACCAGCGTCCCGACCGGAGCGCCGTGAAGGGCCATGTTCAGAGCTTTTTCATCCCACAGGTTGAGCACCAGGATGGGGAGTTTGTTTTCCATGCAAAGCGTCAGGGCGGTCGTGTCCATGACTTTCAGGCGCATGCTGATTGCATCCAGGTAAGTGATGCGGTCAAACCGCCTGGCGTTTGGATTGCAGTTGGGGTCGCTGTCATAAACGCCGTCCACATTGGTCGCTTTGATCAGCACATCCGCGCCGATTTCGGTGGCGCGCAGGGCTGCGGCTGTGTCGGTGGTGAAGTAAGGATTGCCCGTGCCGCCTCCGAAAATGACGACGCGGCCTTTTTCCAGGTGGCGGATCGCTCGCCGCCGGATATAAGGCTCTGCAACAGAACGCATTTCAATTGCAGTCTGAACCCGCGTGACGACTTCCAGGCTCTCCAGCGCATCCATCAAAGCGAGCGCATTCATCACGGTTGCCAGCATGCCCATATAGTCGGCAGTCGCCTGATCCATACCGCTGTTTAGCCCAACCCGGCCCCGCCACAGGTTGCCTGCGCCGATTACGATTGCCAGGTCTACTCCCATTTCTCGGACGATACGAACACGTTTTGCGATATCCAGTGCGCGCAGCGGGTCGATGCCAAAACCTTCTTTTCCTGCCAGGGCTTCTCCGCTCAGTTTGAGTAAAACTCGGTGGTACTTCAGGCCGTTCATTTAATCTCCTGTGTTCGTGTGAGTAAGAAAAAGGCCAACCTTTCGGTTGGCCTTGAGGCTTTTACTCAGATGCCTCACCTAACTGCCATCGCTGGAAACGCCGGATAACGACGTTCTCACCCAGGGCTACCAGGGTCTGGTTGAAGAGCTCCTGAATGGTGATTGACTCGTCGCGGATGTACGGCTGGCGCAGCAGAACGGTTTCGTCCTTGTATTTGTTGATATAGCCCTCGACGATGCGCGGGACGATGTGTTCGGGCTTGCCCTCTTCGCGAGCGCGGGCAGTAGCGATCTGTGTTTCGCGTTCGAGAATTTCAGCCGGAATATCCTCATCGCGGATATAGAGCGGGGAAGCTGCGGCGATCTGAAGCGCGATCTCGTGGGCAAACTTGCGGAAGTTCTCAGAGCGAGCGACGAAGTCGGTCTCGCAGTTGATCTCTACCATAACGCCAACCCGCCCATTGCCGTGCGAGTAAAGCTCAACCACGCCTTCCGATGCTGTCCGGTCAGCGCGTTTGGCTGCCATTGCCAGGCCCTTCTCGCGCAAATAATCGAGAGCCTTCTCGAAATCTCCATTTGATTGCTCCAGGGCTTTGCGGCAGTCAAGGATGCCGGCGCCGGTTGCTTCGCGAAGCTGCTTGATCATATCGGTCGTAATAGTCATGCCTGATTCCTTACCTTTGTATAAAAACTCTGTATTTAACGAAATGTTTCCGACAGCGCTACTCGTGCAGCGAATTATTCTTCAATCTCTTCTTCGTCTTCGAACTCTTCTTCTTCCTCTTCGAACGGCTGGCGGCCGCCTAACTTAGCCAGGGTTGCTTCGCCAAGCAGGTCTTTATCATCAATTTCTTCGTCCAGATCAATGGCGATCTTCGGCAGGCGGGCGCGCTGAGCAGGAACGGAAAGCACCTCTTCCATTTCTTCCGGCTCTTCTTCCTTGCGCATTGCTTTGCCTTCGAGTACGGCGTCAGCGATTTTACCGACCAGCAGTTTAATCGCGCGGATGGCGTCGTCGTTGGAGGGGATTACATAATCAACGCCAGACGGGTCGCAGTTCGTATCAACCAGAGCAATGATCGGAATTCCCAGCTTGTTTGCTTCGCGTACCGCGGTATCTTCGCGGCAGACGTCAACGATAAAGAGGTAATTGGGCAAGCGCTTCATTTTGCGCAGACCGCTCAGGCGGATCTCCAGGCGGTTGATTTCACGGCTGACCATCAGACCTTCTTTCTTGGTCAGGCGGTTGATTTCACCGCTGTCGCGCATCTTCTCAAGGCGCTCCAGCTCCTGAACGCGCTGTGCCATGGTGGTCCAGTTGGTCAGGATGCCGCCCATCCAGCGTTCGGTGACATAGGGCATGCCGCAGCGAACTGCCTCGTCGCGGACGGTTTCTTGCGCCTGGCGCTTGGTTCCGACGAAAAGAATCGTGCCACCCTCAGCAACGCAATCGCGGACGACATTGTACGCGGTATTCAGTGCTTTTACGGTTTGCTGGAGATCGATAATGTGGATGCCATTGCGCTCTGTGAAGATATACGGGCGCATGCGCGGGTCCCACTTGTTCGTGCGGTGACCAAAGTGAACACCGCTTTCCAATAGTGCTTTCATTGAAACAACAGTAGCCATCTATAGAACTCCTTTTGCGTTTTTCCTCCGCCCCTTCGTTCAAATCCCTCACTGTCAGGCAAACTGATCCTGGCAGATATATCTGCAAGCCAGCACGCAGGATTCGTCAGGAAGCGTGTGTAATGAGAATTGATACTTACCGGGTTTCCCGGATTAAGCGGAGCAAGTATATCATGAGTGATTTAGATCGTCCAGTTAAGGATGAAATTTACGGGCATCCAATCGTGTTGCGAACTTCGCTGCTGGCCTGTTCCCATTCAGGCCCGGTATAACTGCCGCCCGCCAGGTCATCCCATAATTTGCACATCCGCGCATCGATCCGGCTGTCTTTTTGGAAGGCTGCCAGGCTGAGATCGCGGGCATCTTGCCAGCGGCCTGTGCGCGCATAGCCTTCAATAAATGGAATCCACTCGAACGCCGTATTCGAGCTGGAGACGTTTGGAGAAAAGCCCTGGTCGCGTGCCTGGTCGCCCAGTGCGGCGGCGGTCTCCCAATCGCCCAACTGCTGCGCCAGCGAGGCTTTCTGGTATAGATAGCACCAGCCGTGTTCAGGTTCTGGGCCAAAAATTGCTTCAGGCGGCAGCCCGGGCGAGCTTTCTGCTGTGATACGGGAAAGATCCGAATTGGACAAAGCTTGCCGGACAAGCGGCGACAGCCCGGGGGCATCCACATCGTCTGGGCTGAGAACGTGCAGGCAGTCGTTCTCTTCAGGGAGATAAGAAATCACAAATCCGTCTTTTGTGCTGCCGTTGAAGGT
>Ga0134094_1002075_pt1 | contig 17898 bp, 15 predicted proteins | sample 5_1taG_FD_94458 | JGI IMG/M metagenome (GOLD analysis project Ga0134094, IMG submission 94458) | Switchgrass degrading microbial communities from high solid loading bioreactors in New Hampshire, USA - 5_19_20_110_A1 metaG | ecosystem: Engineered > Bioreactor > Semi-continuous > Anaerobic >... | reverse complement strand
ATTGGGCATCTGAAATTTATTGTGCAAAGCGAGGGGAGCGAACAGGGGAAAATCAGCTTTACCGCCCTGGAATCGCCGGACTGGGAATCGCAAATCCCGGATATTACCGGAGACAGGGTCGATCTGCTGGTCAATGCACGGGTTGAGATGGGTGCTGAACCGCTTCAGGCCCTGTTCCGACAGGTTTTGGAGGAAAGCGGGATGGATTTCAGCATTCGCAGCAGCGCCGCTTTTCACCCAGGACAGCCGAAGCCAACTCACCGGATGCGCGGATCGTTCGAGTTATAATATAGTTAGTCACCCATTTCTGAGATCAAGGAAGAAACTTCAATGGAACCTGCCTTGCGATTTGCGATTGCCGGCTGCGGTGTAATCGCGCCGACTCATGCCCGCTGTATCGATGAACTTCCAGATGCGAAACTGGTCGCCGTTTGTGATATCGTCCCTGAAAAAGCTCGAAGGCTGGCTGACACCTACTGCGTCGATGCTTACACCGATTACAACGAGATGTTCGCTCGCGATGATATTGATGTGGTCTGCGTGCTGACGCCCAGTGGGCTGCATGCTCAATTGGGAATCGCGGCTGCGAAGGCCGGAAAGCACGTTATCGTTGAGAAACCCATTGACGTGACGTTGGAAAAGGCCGATGCGCTGATTGATGCCTGCCAGAAGGCCGGGGTCAAGCTGTGTTCGATCTCGCAGCACCGCTTTGACCCTGCGGTAATGGCGCTCAAGCAGGCTGTTCTCGAGGGGAAACTCGGGCGCTTGAACTTTGGCGGATCGCATACCAAGTGGTGGCGTGCGCAGTCCTATTACGACGGCGGCGACTGGCGCGGGACCTGGGCGTTGGACGGCGGCGGCGCGCTGATTAATCAATCGATCCATTATGTCGACCTGCTCCAATACATCATGGGCCCGGTCGAGGAGGTCCATGCTTACACGGGCACGCTGGCGCACGAGCGGATTGAAGTGGAGGACGTGGCTGTGGCGGCGGTCAAGTTCCGCTCTGGGGCTGTCGGGCTGCTGGAGGGGTCGACGCTGGCTTACCCAGGGTTCTGCGCCCGGCTGGATATCTACGGAAGCGAAGGGTCGGTCATCATCGAGAATGACCAGGTCAAAGAATGGCATCTGCGCTCCGGCGAACCATGCCCGGTTGAAGCAGAACCGTTCGGCTTTATCGGCGGGACTTCCAGCGCGGATATCTGGCATCACTCGCACCGGTGGCAGATCCAGGACATGATCGACGCGATCCGCAGCGACCGCGAACCGCTCTGCAACGGGATCGAAGGGCGCAAACCGCTGGAAATCGTGCTGGCCGTTTATGAGTCAGGCAGGACCGGTAAGACGATCCGGTTTGGGCAAGCGCTTTAACCGGGGTCGGGCTTCAAAAAATCAAGCGAACAATATTTATACGCTTCTGAACGGTGGATAATCTATATTATCCACCGTTATTTATGATATACTATATATATGAAGACAAGGAGCTACAATCAGCTTTGCGGGTTGGCCTACGCGCTGGATATCGTCGGCGAGCGCTGGACGATGCTCATTATCCGTGAGCTGTTTGCCGGACCGCGGCGGTTTACCGATTTGCAGGCTGGGCTGCCGGGAATCAGCACGAATCTCCTGTCTGAGCGGCTGAAGGATCTCGAGCAGAACGGTGTGATCTGCCGCCGCGTTCTTCCACGGCCTGCCGGTTCAACGGTTTATGAGTTGACCCCGTTAGGCCGCGGGTTAGAAAAAGCGCTGATCGAACTGGGGAAGTGGGGCAGCCAGTTCGTGCCATCTGCTCGAGATGACGCGATCATGCTGAACGCCGGTTCTTACGCGCTGACATTGAAGACCTTCTTTAGACCTGAGAAAGCCCAGTCGCTCGACGAGACCTATGAGCTGCACGTCGACGATGAAGTGCTGCTGGTGCATATCAAGGACGGTGAATTGGATGTGCGCCAGGGCGAATCGGGCAGCGCGGATGCCGTTTTGCATACGATCGTGCCGACCTATTTGGGGCTGCTGACGGCGCGCGTGAGCCTGGATGAGGCGGTTGCCGGCGGACTGGCGCAGGTTGAAGGAGACCCGAAAGCATTGGAGCGGTTCTTCGATATCTGCCGCATTCCGCTGCAGGATAATCGATCCACGCTTCAGGAACTGGTCCCCTGATACAGTGTGATTTGCATGCCGTCCGGGTCTTCGATGCGGGCGTTCCGGTCCCCCCAGGGTGTTTCAACTGGGGGGTGAATTAGCTTTGCGCCTTTTGCAGCCAGCCGTTCCAGCGCAGCATCCAGGTCAGGGACCTGCAAGGCAAAGCGAACCCTGCCGCTGACGCGGCGGCCAACTTCAATCTGGTCGACATCCGCAGCCTGCGCCTCATCGAAGATCTCGAGTGAGGCTTTGCCCATTTCGAACATCACCGCTTTGGCGTGGTCTGTCGACCAGTCTGCGGCCGGATCCTGTCCGAGCGCGTCGCTGTAAAACTTCATCATACGCTCAAAATCGACTGTGGTCACAGCCACGCGCATTTCGAGGATCGGGATTTGTGAGCTGTTCATAAGAACCGATGGCTACCTTCTTTCTCTTGTAGATGTCCCCCTTTCGCCATTATATAGAAATCCGGTTTGAATTGCTATATTAAACCAAACAGAACAGCGGCTCGCAGTCATCTGCGCAGCCGCCGTTCAATCAGGGGAGGGGGAAGCGAAGTGGACTTCACTTCTCGTTGAAAATAGTTACAGGTATATGTCCCAGTGAAGAAGCCTTGAACAAGGTCTCGTACCAGTGTAGGCAGTTTCTTTGGAAAAGCCAACCGCCGGGTGACTAAAAAATAACTGGTCAAGTGGACAGTTGGTAACTGTTTAGGTGGTCAGGATGGATCGGGAAGCCCGGCCCTTCTTGTCTGCTTCATTGCGTACATTGCCTGATCTGCCCTGGCAAGCAGCGATTCGATCGGCTGGGGGTTGTCCCATTCGTACACAGCTACCCCGACGCTAAAAGAGACCTTATAGTCGCCGTCTGCAGCGGACTGCTGCTCAAGCTCGGCGCGCAGCCGTTCGAGCATCACATTGGCCGAACAGCCGCCTGACTCAATTGCCAGGATCACAAATTCGTCCCCGCCAAACCGGGCGATGATGTCAGACGAGCGGAAAGTCCGCTTCAAGATGCCGGCGGCGGCTTTGATTGCCTGATCACCGGCGGCATGGCCCAGCCCGTCGTTGATTTGCTTCAGCCGGTCGAGATCGATATAAAACAGCGCTGCGTTCAACTGCATGCGGTCCGCCATGCGGATCAACTGGTTCGAGAGCACATTAAACCCACGGCGGTTGGTCAGCCCGGTCAGTTCATCGAGGAGCGACAGCTCGCGCAGTTCTCTTTCGACCGCTTTCCGCTCGGTGATATCGTGAATCACAATTAACGAGCCGATAAACTGGCTTCGTTTTTCACGAAGAGTCGAAAAGGTCACTTCATAGGTGCGGGCAGCCGCCCCGGTTGAAAGCGTTGTCTCGATTTTCGTTGTTTTCTCAAGCCCGGCCAGGAAGTCTTGATCGACCAGGCCTGGAAGGATCTCCCCGGCGGTTTTTCCGATTGGGGGCTGCTGCCAGTTGAAAATTTTCAGGGCAACCGGGTTTGCGTCAACCACCCGCCCGTGGGCATCCAGAACGATCACGCCGTCGTTGAGCATCTCAATCAGCGCGTCGCGGGCAATCGGCACCAGGTCGAACAGCCTGAAGCGGAGGATCGCATAGCAAATTGCTCCCGCCCAGACGATATAGGCGATGGCATTCAGGTCAAACCCCGGAAGATGCGGGAACGGCTGAATTCCTGCCAGGTAGAGGATGATCACAAGGTAGATGACCAATGCAGCCCCAATGATGATAGCAGTCTGCTCGCGGAAAAGGTACGAAGAATAAGCCCTTTTCCGGATGAGCAGGTAATTGGCATACGTCACGATGACCAGGCTGTAAATGACAATGGCCTGATAAAGGGGACCGCGTTCGATTTGCAGGAGGGCCAGCGGTCCGGCGGGTTCGAGCTCGACCGCGGAATAGATCAGCCGCAAATCGTCGTCATATAATTTCACCAGAAAGAGGACGGCGGGCAGGGCAAATAACAGGCCCAGCTTAGCCGGAGTCAGCCGGCTGCCTTGCCCGATGAATTGGACCACAAAGATCAGGTAGGTTGTCGGAAAGATCAGGATGCCCGCGTACTGGACCTTGCTCCAAAACATCGCGGTCTCGAGGTTTTGGCTGGCGAGTTCCATGCCGTAGCCCAGTACGTACACCGCGATCCCAAACATTAAGACCGAAAAAGCCTTTGCGCCCAGGCTGGAGCGGTGCTGCAATGCGTAAAGAGCGATGGCAGATAAGATGACCCCGCAGAACAGTAATGCGGCTGTGATAGGGGATAGATCCATTAATCGATACCGTTTGGAAGCAGTAATAAGGAGATGATTTAATCATAACATATTCTGTGTTGATTAAACCAACCGTACAGGACCAGGTATCGATTTTTTATGGAAAATATACACGGCTCGAGATGACCGTTAATGACCGGATGAATCAAAACAGATCCCCGGTGAAGCCATTTGCCTTACGGGTTTTTCCCGGCTGCGGCAGAGCTGTAAAGGGCTTGAGATCAGGGATGGTAAAGCCGGCCTGCTTCACCCATCTCGCGTTGCAATCCGCGCAGCCGGAAGCCCAGGATGAGCATCAGGATTCCAAAGAGGACTGCTCCTGTGGCAATGAGCCACGTCAGGCTCAGCGCGCCCGCGCCGGGGAACATGAGCAGCAGGACGCCGAAGACGATCAACAGCGCGCCGCTGAGGCCCATCGCCCACTCATTGGTGATCACGCGCCGCAGTTGAATGGCAGCGACAATTTCGAAAATCCCCGTTACGATGGCCCAGGCAGCGATAAAGGTCAACAGCACAATCCCGGTGATCCTGGGGTTGAAGAGAGTCAAGATTCCGGCGATGATCCCCGCTGCGCCGACCAGCATCATCGCCCACCAGCGCCGGTCCGTTCCGATCGCCGAGATCCCGGCGATGGCGGATAAGATGCCGTCTACCAGGACGTAAGCGCCGAACATCAACACCAGGGTTAAAAGGGCTAATCCAGGCCAGATCAGGGCCAACAAACCGAAGATGATGGCGATCACGCCGCGAAGGGCGATCGCCCACCAGCTACTTGTCACTCTGGTAATCTGCATAATACCCCGCTTTCTCTCATCGATTTCCTCGCTTCATTATGAAGAAGAGCGAAGAAGCAATTCAACGTAGGGGAATCCCCGGAACGGATAGGGAGATCATGGTAAGCGGGGTGGTGAAAAGCCTTCGTGGAGCTGCTGATCGGTTCGCAGGGCGATCTCGATCACATCACCGAGCGCGAACTGGCCCGTGAAAAAGCGAAATGCCTGCTCCCGGTCATCGTCGCCGCTGCCGGACATTAAAATTTGCTCGCAAAATTCGGCGATGTCGATGACGATTCGCTCGATTCGGTAGTATGCCAGCGCGAGAAGGTCGATCTCGGTGGAGCCGTAGCCCTGATAGAACAATTCTTCATTGCGGGGATCGGTCCAGGTCTCACCAATTCCACCGCCGATAAACATCAGGTCGCGCTCTTTCGGGGCCAGGATGGGGTTATCCCAATCGACAATGTACAGCGGCCCGTTTTCAGCCAGCAGCACATTTCCGGCGTGGATGTCTGAATGGCAAAGCACCGGCTCGAGGGGCTGCGACTGCATCTCGCCTGCTAGCTCCCAGGCCCGGTCAACAAGGTGACTGATTTCAGCCCGGTGGGCGCGCATGAAATCAGCCAGTTTTGCGGAAATCGGGTCGTCAAAGCGCGCCTGTTCGACAAGTGCCTGATACCGCCGGACCCGCTCGCGCCAGTGCGGCGAAAATGTCTCGCCTGCAACCTTTGAATGCAATTCGGGGGGCAGTTTAATGCTGTGGATGCGCCGCAGCGCCGCGCCAAACGCGATCCACTGCTCGCCGGTCAGGTCAGCTTCAAACCCGCTGCGACCTTCAATAAATGGGTAGAGGACGCAAGTGAACCCATCCAGGCCTGACCACAGCCGGCTGTCGACGGTCTTTAGCGGGGGAATGATCTGCTGGATTCCGCAGTCATAGAGATAGCGCGGGATCAGGATGGAGGTTTCTTCGAAGTTCTCTTTCCGCAGCTTGAGGAAGAAGGCGCCTGAACCGTCCGTCTCGATGCGGTACACGGCTGAATCGACATCCGCGCCGAGCGGGAGAAAGACTGCTTTGGCTACTGGCAGCCCGTAGGACTGTGAGACCTGCTCAATGATGCGTTCGTCAGGGATGGAGGGTTTCTCTAGCATGGCATTATTTTATCCGGTCATGTGAGCCGCGCATATGCGCGGCTCACATGACCGGCTCACATGAGCAACGACCTTTTGTTCGAGCTTCGAGGTTTTGATGCTGAGCGACAGCAGGGTTTTCATCCATCTGCGTTTCTGCCAGGAGCGGTAGGCGTTTATATATCTCTCAAGCCGCGATTTTTCGATCATACCGATCTCCTGAAAGGCCGAAATCGCTACCTCAAAAGATCGTTTGTCAAAATAGGACTGCAGGCTCTGGTAGTAAATGCGGGTTTGTTCAGGCGTAACTCCGAGTTCCGCCAGCACTTCGTTATGGGCTCCTGACATCGGTTCCCCGGAGGCACCGTTTTGCAGCGAGACCATTTCTACAAGCATGACCATCTGCTGCGGTGAGATGCGGCGAAGCGCTCTTTTGAAGATTTTCAGGGGAAAAGACGCGGCGAGCACCTTCGAGACGTCGATCTGGTCGATCAGAATGTGCACGTGGTAGCCGGTCAGGAAAGACTTCAAATGCGGGTAGCATGATGCCAGTTCTTTGATGCGGTCCTGGCTCAGGTGCGTGCGGTCGCGTGGCAGATTGGCGGGGTAGCGGATGTCCGGCGCGACTGCTCCCCAGTAATACTCATTGGCATTTTCCGGCTGGAGGATGGATTCCAGCTTTGCAGCGAGTGCGTAATGAGAATAAGGTCCCATAAAGTCTCCGTTGGTTCAGGATTGATCGGGTTGCGGATAATTGTATATCATTATTTAATAAGCATGGGATTCTAAACCTGGGGGTAAAGCGTCTGAGCCAGGATGAAGGAAGATGACGGGCAGAGCCCGTGTTTGAAATCCGTGGAATCCGTTGCCAGCGGGGGATTGATTGGGAGAAAAAATGATGGATGTGATGGATGCAATACGCAAGCAGCGGACGATCCGCAAGTTTGCAGACCGGCCGCTCGAAGAGGCGCTGATCCGTGAAATTTTGAACGCAGGGCGGCGGGCGCAGTCCTCAAAAAATTCGCAGGAGCGGCATTTTGTCGTTGTGCGCGACCGGGATAAGCTGGTTAAGCTCTCGAAAATGGGGCCTTATTCGGGCCATCTGGCGGGCGCGGCGATGGGCGTTGTGATCGTTACGCCCGGATATGAGGAACGTCCGAGCGTGCTGTTCGACGCCGGGCAGGCGGCAGCCTATATGATGCTGGCAGCCTGGGCGCGCGGGATTGGGTCGGCGATTACGTCGATTCATGAATCCGAACAGGCGAAACAGCTCCTGGGCGTTCCGCAAGAGCTGATGGTGAAATACGCGCTGTCGTTTGGCTATCCGGCGGACCCTGAAGACGCACGAAGGCCGCCTCAGCAGGGCGGGCGGAAGCGGTTAGAAGAAGTCGTGCATTGGGAAGAATGGTGAGAGAAGGAATCATCAAAAGGGGGCTGCCAGCTTAATCGCCGGGCAGCCCCCTTGCAAACCGGTAAATATTACCTGTAAGCGGCTGCTATGCAAGCTCACGCGCCTCCTGGAGCTGAGCGATGTCAATTTTCTCCATTTGCAGCAGCGCATTCATTACCTGTTTGGCCCGCCTTTCATCCGGGTCATTGAGCAGATCATACAGGATGGTGGGGACAACCTGCCAGGACACGCCGAACTGATCCCGAAGCCATCCGCACGGCTCGGTTTCACCGCCCTGCGAGAGGTTGTCCCAGAAATAATCGACCTCTTTCTGCCCATCGCACTTAACCATGAAGGAGATGGCGTGCGTGAAGGTGAAATTGTGGCCTCCTCCGCCGTCCATCGCTGAGAACTCCTGCCCTTCGAGCTGGAAGCTGGCAAACCGGACGTTTCCTTCTCGCTCGCCGTCCTCAGCGGTGTAGCGGTCGATCAGGTTGATTTTTGCGTCGCTAAACTTCGAAACATAGAAATTAACCGCTTCCTCGGCCTTCCCGTTCAGGTCATCGACGAATAACAGTGAGTAGGCGATCTTCTGAGGGACCCTGGCAAGACTCAACTGCCAGGACACGCCGTAGCGGTCCATGACCCAACCATACCGTTCGCTGAATGGATACTCGTCCAATTCCATCAACACTTCGCCGCCCTCGAGGAGATTCTTCCATAACGTATCAATTTCCTCGCGGGTCTCGCAGTAGACAAAAAATGAAACAGCGGGCGTGAAATTAAATTCAGGCCCGCCGTTTAATGCGCCAAAATCCTGCCCGGCGATCTGGAAGTCAACCGTCATCACGGCGCCTTCCGGTAAAGGCATACCTTCTTTGTAGCGCGTGATTGCGCCAATTTTGCCGTTTTTAAAGATGGCGGTGTAGAAATTTACAGCTTCCTCTGCCTGATTATTGAACCATAAAAAGGGGACTATTTTTTGCATGTCAATTCCTCCCTTGGGCCGCTTCCATACGGAAGGTGATCGCACGCACCGCATGGACTGGAACCTCAGGGCTGGGGACCGACCCTGAGGTTTTTATATGTACTAAACGGATGGTTAATAGTACATATTTTCTATTACTATACTGAATCTGGGGAAAATGTCAATAGGTGTGATGGGAATTTCCACCTCATCCCGGCTTTCCTCGCACGATTCTTCGCGCGTTCGACTATGAAAGATTTCCCTGCAACTGTTCAGTTACGACGGCGCGATCGAACTGCAGATTATACAGGTGGGCGTAAACGCCTCCTGCTGCCAGCAGTTCCTCATGGGTTCCCTGTTCGTCAATCCCCTGGTCGGTGAGGACGACAATGCGCCTTGCATTGCGGATCGTCGAGAGCCGGTGGGCGATGACGAAGGTTGTCCGGTTTTTCGCCAGTTTTTCAAGCGAATCCTGGACGACCTTTTCGCTTTCGGTATCCAGCGAGCTGGTCGCCTCGTCGAAAATCAGCACCGGCGGATCTTTTAAGAAGACCCTGGCGATGCTCAAGCGCTGTTTCTGTCCGCCTGACAGTTTCACGCCGCGCTGGCCGATATCGGTGTTATAGCCGTTAGGAAGCTGCATGATGAAATCGTGCGCATTGGCTTTTTTGGCTGCCTCGATGATCTCCTCCGGGCTTGCGCCGGGCTTCCCAAAGCGGATGTTTTCCATGACCGTCCCGGCGAATAAATAGACGTCTTGCTGCACGACGCCGATAAACTTGCGCAGAGAGCGCAGGCGAATATTTCGAATATCAATGCCGTCCAGCAGGATCTGGCCTTCGGTCACATCGTAGAAGCGGGGGATGAGAGAACACAGTGTGGTCTTGCCGACGCCTGAAGACCCCACCAGGGCGATATATTCGCCCGCTTTTACATCCAGCGAAATGTTCCTCAGGACATGGTTGTGGTCGTTATAACGAAAGCTAACATTGGTGAACTGCACATCGCCCTTCACATGGGTCAGTTCGACGGCGCCGGGCGAATCTTCCACTTCGGGCTCGACCTCCATGATTTCCATAAACCGCTCAAACCCGGTAACGCCTTCCTGATACTGCCGGGTCATGTGATTCAGCATTTTCACCGGCTCGGTCAGGCTGCTGATATAGAGCAGGAAGGTGATTAAATCTGCCAGATCTAATGAGGCATTCACAATGCTTGCGCCGCCGATGACGACCACGGCAACGGTGATGATGTTCGAAAAGGCGTTCACGCCCTCATAGAGGTACGCTTCATTCTTATAGATGTCCTTGCGGCTTTCCAGAAAGAGATGGTTCTCGTGTTCGAATTTTGCTCTCTCGGCGTCTTCATTGGTAAAGGATTTCACCACCCGGATGCCGGCGAGGGTATCTTCGACCTGTGCGTTGATGTCCGCGATTCGCTCGCGGTTGACTTTGAATGCGTCGTGCATCTTCTGGTTAAAGTAGAGCGAGAACGCCGCCAGAAACGGCAGGAACAGGAAAACAACGATGGTCAATTTGACGTTGATAGTCAGCAGGATGATGAACGCGCCAATGAACTTGACTGAGTTAATCAAGATGTCTTCAGGGCTGTGGTGGTAGAACTCTGTCAGCGAGAGCAGGTCGTTGGTAATGCGCGACATGATCTGCCCGGTCTTGTTCTCGTCGTAAAAGCGGAACGATAATTTTTGCAAATGCTCGAACAACTCGCTGCGCATATCGTTTTCCATCATCGCGCCCAATGCGTGCCCGCGGTAGTCGTAATAGAAATTGAAGGCAGTCTGCATGGCGACCAGCACCAGCATCAGCGCGCCCATCCAGAGGATCTTTTCGAGCGCGTCAGGCGCGTTCCGCTCCAGCAAATCTTTTGTGATGTATCTGGTGCACAGCGGGAGGATGAGTGAGATCGCCGTGCCGAGAACTGCGCACGCCATGACAGAAATGAACAGCAGCTTATAGGGTTTGTAATACGAGAAGAACTTTGCGGTTCGAGACTTCATCCAATGCTCCAGAAGGATTAAGGCAAGAAGAGAGGGTTTAAAACAGAAATGCCGCGGTCAAAACCGGGCAGGGCATGGGTTCCTGCGCGAGACGATCAGCGCGGAAACAAATGGCCGCGGGATATGAGCGCACCCGCGGCAGAAGTTCTCGATCTACTGGAACACAAAAAGGTGAGAAGTCGACAGATGCACTCACATAACAGGCTTTATTCTGTTCAACTTTGCTGCCATGTGAAATGCACCTCCTCGAGAAGAATTCGACGATCACCGTGATGATGACCTGTCTGCCGTCTACTTTATCAAGAGCAGCAAAATTTGTCAAGTTATTCGCTGCCGGGGATATAATGAATCCAAATCCAATATCTGTTTGGGAAACAAGACCTACCTGCTAATAAAAATAATCGAATAAGGGTGAAATATCATGCCTGAATTAAGTAAGCACACGCGAATGTATCGTGAGAAATTGCTGGCTGACCCATACCGGCCTGGGTATCATTTTGCCATTCCTGACGGGGATGGACGGCCTGGAGATCCTAACGGAGCATTTTTTGCTGACGGCAGATACCATTTGATGTATTTATATCGAAGCGAGATAACAAACAGGTTTCAGTGGGGGCATATTTCTTCGCACGATCTTTTGCATTGGCGCCATCACCCTGATGCATTAATGGAGGGCACAGATTCCTTTGAGGGATATTTCAGCGGGGGCGGCTTTGTGGATGACGATGGAACGGCGTATATCAGCTTTTGGGCTTTCCCGTCTGAGAAAAATGATGGCGGAATTGGTATCGCTTATTCAAAACCTCCGTATGAGGTGTGGGAACAGATCGATCCAATTCCGATTGAAGGAAATCGGAATCCATGGGGTACCAAGACGATATCGCGCGATGGTATTACCGAACATATTTCCTGCGCAGATCCGAGTAATATTTGGAAAAAAGACGGGTGGTATTATATGCAGTGCGGCAACTTGCCGGTTCTTGATGCGTGGGGGAGAAAAGCGGATTCTGAGGCGAAATACCAGGGGGATTGGACAGACCTGTTCCGCTCAAAAGACATGAAGAATTGGGAGCATGTCCAGCGTTTTTATGAAAACCCCCATCCTGGCGAGGACTGGCCGGATGCAAGCGAGGATGATATGTGCCCGAGTTTTCTTCAACTGCCTGATAAAGCGGCAGGCGGAGAATTGACCGATAAATGGTTTCAGCTATTTATTTCGCATAATAAGGGCGCGCAGTACTATATCGGAGAGCTTAAAGGTGAGAAATTCTATCCCGAACAACACGGAAGATTTTCATGGGTGGATAATACGTGTTTTGCACCTGAGGCGTTGATCGATCCGAGAAACCGTCTCATTGGATGGTTTTGGCTTTTGGATAATCCTTCGAACGAGGGAGGATTATCCCAATATGAATGGACAGGTGTGTACAGCTTCCCACGTGTATTCTGGTTGGAGAATGGCACACTGCATATGGCGCCTGCAGAAGAGCTTGACCGCTTGCAATACAACCATCAGAGCCTCTATTTAGGTGTTGTTGATAAAAAACGCATGATCGATGTTAAGAACGGCGCATCTTTCCGTCTCAAAGCCACAATAAAGCCAAATGAAGCCAGAAAGATCGGCTTTATCGTCAGAGCGGACGATGAAAACGGAGAATATACCGAGATATATGTTGATCGTTTAGAAAACGCTCTTGTTATGGACACATCAAAAAGCGGGTTGGACGGCAGGAAGACTGTTGAAAAAGCGCCCCTAAAACTCGGAGATGATGATATCTATATGGATATTTTCGTTGATAAATCGGTCATTGAGGTGTATGTAAATAACGTTCAAGCAATCTGCCGGAGAGTTTATCCAACGGATGTAAATAAAGCAACGAAGGTTTACGCCATATCTGATGGCGCTGATTATCGTACGGTCAATGCATGGGAAATGATGGAGACCAATATGTATTAACTAAAGAAAGACCCGTTAATTAATTGCTGCTGCCGGCAGATAGAAATTCAAAAGGGCTATTTTCAAAACAGAAGCAGCCGTGTATGATAATGCTGTAAGAAAAACTCAATATATTGTTCAGATGGGGGTTAGGTTATATGTATATCGAGTTTTTAGGGGCAGCCGGGTCGGGTAAAACGACGGTGGCAAATATCGCCATTGAGCACATTCGCCAGCAAGGGTGGAATGCCTACTCGCGTTTCGATGCGAACCGGCTGTATGCGGAGCGAACGCTGGCAGGCAGGCTTTCGAAGCTGCTGCCTCAGCCGCTGCGAAAGCGCACCGTTGACCGTTTTTATGCTGATTTTCGAGACCGCGAGCAGCGAAAGGTTGAGCGAAATTTTCACGACTTGATGGACTATGTGAAGCGGTCTCAGCAAGCGCGCCCCGAAGCGGCAGAAGTTGGCCGGCGGCGCGTGCTCGAGTATTACGATCACATGAAACGGCAGTATGCGGTGATCCATGCGCTCAAGCGGCCGGAAGATATTGTGATTTTTGAAGAAGGGTTTGTAAACCGGGTGTCTCAACTGCATATCTCGGCGGCTGAGTCGCCTGACCCGATCGGGGTGAAAAAATACCTCGACCTCGTTCCGAAGCCTGATCATCTCATCTATGTCAAAGTCCCCACCGATCAATGTATCCGGCGGATGGCCCAGCGCAACCCGGTAAAATATGCCGACCCCGAGGCCTATAACTGGCTCGTTCGGTACTGTACGAACGCGCAGCAAGCAATTCAGCTGGCTTATGAATACCTGTGCGAGAAAGGTTGGGACGTCATCGAGCTGGATAACAGCGAACACAGCCTGGAAGCCGCTGCAGCGGGGATACAGGAAAAGATGAAGGAGATCCTTCTTGAACACAGCCGCAATAACGGCCAGCACAAGCATGAACGGCGATTCCGCTTAACCGGCTGTCGAATCAATGACGCTGCCGGATGATGAGAGGAACGATATGACAAACTTGTGATCAGGAGGCGGCCAATGACCGTTTGGCCGCCTCCTGATAAATACAAACTAGGCAAGCTTTAAGTTCTTGAATGCTTCAACCTGCCCGCGAATGGCCCGTTCGGTGGGCAGGCGCTCGATGCTGGACGCGCCGAAGAAGCCCTGGATCCCAGGCATGCGCGCCAGGGCTTTCCCCACGTTTTCGGGCTCGTCAAACGGGCCGCCGTGAGCGATGACCAGAATGTCCTTGCGCACGCTGCGGCCTGCTTCAGCAATCGCCATTGCCCGGTCAATAGCTTCGTCGAGGGTGAGCGCAACCGTCGCGCCGATCGTGCCGGCGGTCGTCAGCCCCATATGCGCGACCAACTGGTCTGCGCCGGCTTTGGCCATCGCGATCGCCTGGTCTTCGTCAAACACATAGGGCGAGGTGAACAGATCCAACTCGTGCGCCAGCGCGATCATTTCAACCTCTTTATCGTAGCCCATCCCTGTGCCTTCGAGGTTGGCGCGGAAGTTGCCGTCAATCAGCCCGACGGTGGGGAAGTTCTGCACGCCTGAAAACCCGATTTCCTTCAACTGCTTGAGGAACACCGGGAACAGGCGGAAGGGGTCTGTGCCGTTTACCCCTGCGAGGACCGGCGTGCGCTTGACCACCGGCAGCACTTCAGCGGCCATTTCAACGACAATGGCGTTTGCGTCGCCGTAAGCCAGCAGCCCGGCCAGCGAACCGCGCCCCGCCATGCGGTAGCGGCCTGAGTTGTAGATAATGATCATATCAGCCCCACCGGCCTCAGCCATTTTGGCTGAAATCCCGGTGCCTGCGCCGCAGCCGACAATCGGCTTTCCGGCTTCGACCTGAGCGCGCAAATTTTTCAGCATTTCCTGACGTGAAACAGCCATCTTGGTCTCCTTTTACTTTTCGAGCATCTTCAACAATGTCTTTGCACACAATTCGGCAAATTCGGGGTCATTGATATTGTGATCTGCCTCGATCACCTCGATGCCAGGCCGCAGGTTCTGGCGAATCGCGTCGTAGCAGGCGGCGTCGGCTTCGGGGTCCCAGAATCGCTCGCCCTCGCTGTCGAGCATCGATACGCCCTTGAGCGGGAGGATGACGGCGACCGGGCCGGTGGCAGCGTTGGCCGCTTCTGCCAGCATTTTGCCCATCTTCTGATTTTCAGCTGCGTTGGTCCGCAGCAGCGTGACATTCGGATTCCATTCGTACAGGTTGCGGCTGCGGTATTTCTCAGGGACGGTATCCACTGCGCCGAAGTTCGCCATATCGACGCAGCCCGGCACAATGATCGTCGGGATGCCCGCCCGCGGGGCTGCTTTGCCGCGCTCAGGCCCGGCGCTGAACACGCCGCCGCAAACCTCATCCGCCAGCTCGGTTGTGGTGATATCCAGCGCGGCTGTAAAATACCCGTCGTCGATCAGGCTTTCCATGGTTTTGCCCCCGGCGCCTGTGGCATGGAAAACCAGCACTTCATAACCGGCTTCTTCCAAAATGCTGCGGGCGCGGTCGACGCATGCAGTCGTGTTGCCAAACATGGACGCGGCGACCAGCGGTTTTGCCGATGTGGTTTCGGGCTTTTCCATCTTCACCATCCCGGCGATTGCCCCAGCGCCGTTGGCAAAAATCACCTGGCTGATGCTGTTCAGGCCTGCTACATCGACAATCGATGGAATAAAGGTGATATCTTTACTCCCGGAAAAGGCGGAGACATCCCCGCCGCCCACCGTTGAGACCATCACTTTCGGAACGCCGACCGGGAGCGCGCGCATGGCCTTTGTGGCAATTGACGTCCCGCCGCTGCCGCCCATGCCGAAGATGCCGTCCAGCTTGCCCTGCTCGTAAAGCTGGGTAACGACCTTCTCCAGCCCGGCAGCCATCACTTTCATTGCAGCGTCTTTGTGATGCCCGCTGGCAAATGAGGACAGGTCTCCGCCGCCCTGGCGAGCGACCTCCTCACGGGTGATATCGGGTGGAAATTCGGGCTGGCCCATCACGCCAAAATCGACCACCAGCGTGTTCACCCCTTCTTTTTCAATTAAATCCTTGACGTACTTGAATTCCTTGCCTTTGGTGTCTAATGCGCCGACGATGACAACTGTTTTCATAGTGAGATCTCCTCTTGTGACAGCCTGTCGTTGTGAGTGTTCAAATGAACCGTTTCGAGACGCCAATCATATTGTACATAAATTTGGACAACGGATTACTGAAACGGATTTCACGGATTTCAACATCGACCTTTTCGCGTGAGTTGGGCCGTCTACAAATCAGGGAAAGGAATGGTTGCCGCGGCTCCGCGACGCAGTCGCGCAACCGCCAAGCAGCTAAGTTGGAATTCCTGAAGGGCGTTGACTGCCTGCGTAATTGTTGCGTTGATTTCAACCCTCGTATTCGTTGACGGCTCATCTCCACGAATGCGCCCGGGCAAGGCTCGATTTTGTAATCCGTGCAATCCGTTACGCAACGCAGTTGCGCATCCGTCTGTCAGCGGTCCGTTGTCACAGAGAGCCTATAATAGAGTCAAAACTACACGTTCTGAAATCAACGGCAGCGATTTCTGATGAACAAACAACCCCGCTTATTAACACAAACCATCTTGGGATTCGCTTTTCTCATGCTGGTCATCGCGCTGGCGCTTTTTCTGCCGGCAGGATCATTGGCTTTCTGGCAGGCATGGGTTTACCTGGCGGTTTTTGCCGGTTCGACAATACTAATCACGGGATACCTCTTCCGCCATGACCCGGAGCTGTTAGCCCGCCGGGTTCGCGGTGGTCCCGCGGCTGAAACCCAGAAGAGCCAGCAGATCATCCAAAGCCTCGCAAGCCTGTTTTTTATTGCCATGTTCATTGTCCCAGGCCTGGATTACCGCTTTAACTGGTCGGATATTCCGCCTGCTGCGAGCCTGATCGCTGATGGGTTTGTGGCGCTTGGATTTTATATCGTGTTCCTGGTTTTTCGTGGGAACACCTACACCAGTGCTACGATTGAAGTAGCCGAGGAGCAGAAAGTCATTATCACCGGGCCTTACCGCATCGTCCGGCATCCCATGTATGCTGGGGCGTTTCTGCTGGTCATGGCCACACCGCTCGCCCTGGGATCGTGGGCCGCGGCTCCACTGCCGGTCCCGTTGGTGCTTGTGATCATCCTCCGGCTGCTGGATGAAGAGAAATACCTTTCCCAGAACCTGAAAGGGTACCGGGAATACTGCTTAAATGTTCCTTACCGGATTATTCCGCGCGTGTGGTAGCCGGGCGTGTAGAAACGCCGGGCGAATAGCCGGGCGGCAGCCGATGGCGTTTTGCCTGAGCCTGGGCCAGCAGGGCTGCCGGTCAGGCTGAGACGGGTTCTTCCTTGCGCTGGCTCATCACTTCCGCGGTGAAGGCGACGATTTTGTCCAGCGCTGCGCGGAACTGGTTCATCGTACTCAGCAGCGCCGGGATTTCGTTAAATTCCTCAGGGCTGACGCCGTCAGTCGAAATGGCAGACGAGAAATAAGGCACTTTGAGCAGCCGCTCCATCACGTCCGCGGGGATCTCCTTGCGGATGCGCGGTTCGAAGGTCAGGTGGCTGCCTTCGGTAAACAGCTCGGTGAGGAAGGGCGGCGGCATGGTGAAAATCACCTGCCCGCCGGCAGTTTCCTGAATGTGCCAGCACTGCATGACGTCATCGACTCGCGGACCGAGACGCAGCGAGCAGATCAGCAGTTTCGAGGGGTATCTCCGCTGCCGGAAGATCCGGTATGCGTTTTTGAAAATGGCTACGCCTGCCCAGCGCCGGTCTTCCTCGCTTAACGTAACCCCGTGCTGCTGCGCCTGTTCAACAAAAACCGGCTCGTTTTCCCAGCGGGCGCTCATGTAGGTGATCACCGAGCGCCAGCGGCTCAGATCGACGCCGTTTTCGCGGGCTTCCAGCAGCCCGGATTGAACGGCTTCGGCGACGGCGATAAACTGCGGGACGATGTAGCCGGAGGTCAGGTTGGTTGAGATGCCCAGTGCTGTGAGCTCGCGTACGGTCTGAACGCCTTCATAGGAGCCGGGGATCTTGATGGTGATATTCGGCGCGAGCGCGTTCAGTTCCAGCGCCTGAGCGAACATCGCCTCTGCGTCGAAGAACGCGTAAGGGTTCACCTGAGCCGACAGGTGCCCGTAAGCATAGTCGGTCCGCTCAAAAACCGGCAGGAATTGCAGCGCTCCCTGCCGGACAATCTCTTTATATAGTTCCCACGCGATTTGTTCCGCATTCAGGTTGGGATGCCT
>Ga0134094_1002072_pt1 | contig 17918 bp, 15 predicted proteins | sample 5_1taG_FD_94458 | JGI IMG/M metagenome (GOLD analysis project Ga0134094, IMG submission 94458) | Switchgrass degrading microbial communities from high solid loading bioreactors in New Hampshire, USA - 5_19_20_110_A1 metaG | ecosystem: Engineered > Bioreactor > Semi-continuous > Anaerobic >... | reverse complement strand
AATGTACACATAAAAATGGCAGATAACCTGTTATGATTATCTGCCAACAACTTTAGGGTTACTTCATTTTGCTTGTTTCAACCCCAACATTTGACGTAGAGCCGTATATTCTGAACGAATATACAGCCTTTCTTAACAAATTATCTGTTCCCCGTTGTTAATTATTTATTTTTTAAGTTGAACCATGCATTAAGTCCGGGATATTTTGCCACTTCGCCAAGCTCCTCTTCAATTCTTAAGAGCTGGTTGTACTTGGCAACGCGGTCAGTTCTGGAAGGAGCACCTGTCTTGATCTGACCGGAATTTGTAGCAACTGCTATATCAGCGATGGTAGCATCTTCAGTCTCTCCGGACCTGTGGGATGTTACTGCTGTATATCCTGCACGATTAGCCATCTCAATTGCCTCGAGGGTCTCTGTAAGGGTACCGATCTGGTTAACCTTGATGAGAATCGAGTTTGCAACTCCCAGTTCTATACCCTTCTTCAGGCGTTCTGTGTTGGTAACAAAGAGGTCATCGCCGACCAGCTGAACTTTCCTGCCCAATTTATCAGTGAGAAGTTTCCAGCCTTCCCAGTCTTCTTCGGCAACGCCGTCTTCAATGGAAATGATGGGGTACTTGTTGCAAAGATCTTCCCAGTAAGCCACCATTTCTTCCCTGGTCATCCACTTGTCAATCTTCCACCAGTAGTACATACCTTCCTTGCCCTTGGCCTTTGCTTCCTCATACATTTCAGTGGAAGCGGCGTCGATGGCAATTCTGAATTGCTCTCCGGGTTTGTATCCGGCTTTTTGTATGGCTTCGAGAATCACCTGAATAGCTTCTTCATCTGATTTAAGGTTAGGAGCAAATCCGCCTTCATCGCCTACTGCGGTTGAATATCCTTTGCTCTTGAGAACGCTCTTCAAGTTATGGAATACTTCAGCGCACCATTGTAAAGCCTGTGAGAAGCTTTCGGCTCCAACCGGCATGATCATGAATTCCTGGATTGTAACCGAGTTGTCTGCGTGCTTTCCGCCATTGATGATGTTCATCATGGGGACAGGAAGTGTCTTGGCATTTGTTCCGCCGATGTACTGGTAGAGTGAAAGACCAAGAGCTTCTGCCGCAGCCTTGGCTACAGCCAGTGAAACGCCGAGAATAGCGTTTGCTCCCAGTTTGCTCTTGTTAGGAGTTCCGTCCAGTTCAATCATGGTCTTGTCTATGAGAACCTGATCAAGAACATTCATGCCAATGATTTCAGGAGCGATAATTTCATTTACGTTTTCAACGGCTTTGAGAACGCTTTTGCCAAGGTAGCAGGATTTATCTCCGTCACGTAATTCAACAGCTTCAAAAGCACCGGTGGATGCCCCTGACGGAACTGCTGCGCGACCTACAAAACCGCCTTCTACGAATACTTCAACTTCAACTGTAGGATTTCCGCGGGAGTCGAGAATTTGTCTGGCTATTACATTTTCGATCTCAAGATATTGCTTCATATGGTAAACTCCTTTCCAACGCTTGTTAAATTAATAACCATATTATAGAATACATTAAGTATTATAAAAAGTAAAGAAGCTGTTTAACGATAAGTATTTTTGACATAAAAGACGGGCCCTATACTTGAATAAAAAGGACCTGTCAAAGCCTGTACAAGTCATCATTTGCTTTATTTGTGAAGTATGGGAGAAACCTTTTTGTATGTCACAAAAGTCAAAATTGATATTACAATCACTTTTATGACATTGAAAGGGATTATTCCATACAGAATCAGCGTTTTTAAATCGACTATACCGCTGTTTTCCTGGGCGCTCCACTCTACAATACTCTGCAGCGATTTTTCAAGATCATTGCCGAACTGTTCCGCGAAAATCCTGACATACAGTGGTATAATCACAAAATAGTTCATGAGAGCGGCAACAACCACCATGCTGGCCGAACCTGCAACAAGTCCTATTACGGCAGTTCTAATGCTTTTGTTTGACTTGTAAATTACTGACGCAGGTACCACGAAAGCACAGCCCACTATGAAGTTTGCCAGTTCACCGATGCCGCCGGTTATTGTAAATGCCACATGTACCAGGTTTTTTATAAGTTCAATGAGAATACCCGCCACAGGACCAAGGGCAAATCCTCCCAAAAGTACAATAAGTTCGCTGAAATCAAGCTTCAGGAACGGCGGCATAAACGGTATGGGTGTTTCAATGAACATTACCACTGTTGCCAGGGCGCCAAGAATCGCGACCTTGGCGATATACCTTGTCTTTGTGTTTTCCATAAAAATCTCCCTCCAAATATGATTTCTTGTTTCCGGAGATTTTACAGAATCAAAAATCCCCGAAGCAAAAACCTTCAGGGAAAATGAACACAAAAAAAGCACCAATCTTCTCCCATCCAGACTATACTGTCGGCTCCGGAATCTCACCGGATCAGCTAAAAAGCTCGCGGGCTAATGGCAAAGGCCATATCACCGCCGGTCGGGAATTTCACCCTGCCCTGAAGATTTTGCGATATTAAATTTTATCTTAATTATATGCGCGCCCTCCGCAGTTGTCAACAATAAATAAAAGTTTACAGCTTTTCTGAGCCGGGGACATGAAAAAACAGAAGCATTTGCCCTTGCTCTAATACATTTTCAGCGCGAACACAGGACAAACACTTGAACAATATCCGCAAAGCACGCATTTCTCGTTATTGATCTGAATCCCGTCATCATTCAGTGAAAGGGCCTTCTGTTTGCATCTTGAAACACATGCCCCGCACTTTTCGCACCAGAAATCGACATGCAGCGATTTCCCGTTCCGAGGGTTATAATCAGTAACCCGGGCAAGACCTTTGTCAAGATCATTGAACAGTTCCACATTCATCCGAACTTCTTCTAGACTCTGCATCCCGATTGCAACTGAATGAATATACGGAATGGATACAACAAATTCAAGGCATTCCCTGAAAGAATGAAGCAGGTTTCCCCCGCCGAAAGGCTTCATCCCGTAAATCCCCTTACCGGCTTCGCCTGCTTGCCTGATTGCATCCAACATTTCATCCATTGTCCCGTCACATATGCCGAGGCCGGCTTTATTGGTAATAGGATGAATTACGTCTATCTCAGGTATTTTGGCGGCTGCCCTGACTGCGGCAATGTGATGGGTTGAAATACCGACAGCGCCGATAACACCCTGCTCTTTTAACTCAAGATAATATTCAAAGGCTTCCCAGTGGCCTCTGATTGTATGTTCACTTTCCTGTTCATGCATAAGCCATATGTCGATCCTGTCAAGTTTAAGCTCAGAAAGGGCCCGGTCAACAGTTTTTTTGGCCTTTTCCCTGTCATAGGCGTAGGACTTGGATGCAATTACAGGACGTATTCCTGTTATGGAAATCGCCCTTTGTATGTGCCGGTATGTATCGTATAAATCGGCAGTATCAATAAAGTTCACACCAAGCCTGAGAGCCTCTGCCACGACCTCACCGCCTTCCTCGATGCTCAGGTTTTTCTGAAGCGGACCTATGACCAGCCCTCCGAAGCATAATCTTGAAACCAAAATTCCTGTATTTCCAAGCTTAATATATTCCAATTTCTTCCCCTCACTGAAATTTATCAATATTTCTTTTGCATCAGGATATTGTGATCATTTGAGTGCATTATAACATTAATTTATCATAACCGCATTTCCGGGAAAATCCGCATAAACAATAAAGCCCGGGTATTCCGGGCTTCTGAATTCATATATATTTATGCCTGATGATACCTTATTTCAAATAATACCTTACCAGTTCCTCAATAATCTCATCACGCTCAAGTCTGCGTATAAGACTCCTGGCATTTTTATGGTTGGTTATATAGGTGGGGTCTCCTGACATGATATACCCTACCAGTTGGCTTATCGGATTATATCCTTTTTCGGTAAGTGCTTCATAAACCTTCAGTATAACCTCACGGGTCTGATTTGTATTTTCGTTATTGAAATCAAACTTCATTGTTCCGGAATTCATCACGTCTTCACCCACCTCTCTGAAGGGTATTCCGGGAATTTTCCCCGTCCCGGATGCCCAAAAGTTAGAATTGAAACGTACTATATTTATCCAAATCAATTATAACTATATTAATACATACAAAATTATAAATCAAGTTATAACCTCAACTTTAATTTACATTTACCCGGCTTTTCTTATACATCCGTGTTACAATTTATGAATCCAGCGCCACGGCTCTGATTCTGCCCCCTTCAATGCTTTCCAGCCTGACATTTATTATTTCTCCTGCCTTTTTACTGTCAAGCGCGACAATCACAGTTATATAGTTTGGCGTATGTCCTTCCATGTCATTGGAATTCTCAGCAACCGGCTGTTCCAGCAAAACAGGCATTTGGCGTCCTATGAATTTTGACATTACTTCCTTCTGTAGCGTTTCGGCCAGCTTTATCATCAGCCTGCTTCTTTCTTCCTTTATCCTGCCATCTACCTGGTCAGGATACCTGGCCGCAGGAGTGCCTTTTCTGGGTGAATACTGGAATACATGCATCCGAAGGAACCCAATTTCCCTGCAAAACTCATATGATTTTTGGAACTCCTCTTCGGTCTCGCCGGGAAATCCCACCATGACGTCAGTGGTTACTGTGACATCCTCGACTTTTTCCCTGAGCAGATTAACGATGTTTCTGTAGTCCCGGGTTGTATATTTTCTGTTCATCCTTTTCAGGGTGCTGTCGCAGCCGCTTTGAAGGGATATATGAAAATGCGGGCACAGCCTTGGCAGGTTTTTGATATTGTTTATGAAGTCAGGGGTCAGAAACAGCGGCTCAAGGGAACCCAGCCTGATTCTTTCAATACCTTCAACATTATGAAGTTCCTCTATAAGCTGAGTCAGACCCACGCCTTCTTTTTCCCCGTAAGATGACAGATGTATACCGGTCAGGACTATCTCCTTAAACCCTCTCGCTGCAAGATTTTCTGCTTCTTTCAGTACATCGTCCAGTTTTCTGCTTCTTATTGGCCCCCGCGCATAGGGAATAATGCAATAGGAGCAAAACTGATCGCATCCGTCCTGCACTTTTATGAAGGCCCTTGTATGGTCTTCATAGGTCTCAATCGGCAGCTCCTCAAATTCACAGAGGGCTTTTCTTTCATACACATATTTTTGCTTTTCTGTACTCCTGTGATTCTCCACAAGCTCAACAATGCTGTGCTTTAAATTATTCCCGACCACAAGGTTGACACCCTCGATTTTGGCAGCTTTATCGGGAGATACCTGGGCAAAACAGCCAACTGCCGCAATAACCGCATTGGGGTTGAGCTTATGGGCCTTTCGCAGCATTTGTCTGGATTTCCTGTCACCCATATTGGTTACAGTACAGGTATTTACTATATATACATCAGCGTATTCATCACCGCTGACAATTTCATAACCGGCTTCCCGGAAAAGTTTCTTCATCCCTTCAGTTTCAGCAGTGTTGACCTTGCATCCCAATGTGATAAACGCAACTTTTTTTGTATTCTCCATTTGTTTCACTTCCCAAAAGTAACAATATTTCCAGCCAAACTCTTTGCACTTTGCTAATTGACTACGGATTATCATGGTAATAGACTTTAAAATATACTAAAATTTATTAACAATCCGAAAGGCGGTGCAATACGGCTGTGAAAACATTTAATATTTTACTCAAATCCATCAACGATGTGAAGGATTTTGTAAACATTGTAAACAAGTATGATTTTGATGTTGATCTTACCTCCGGGAGATATATAGTAGATGCAAAATCGATTATGGGCATATTCAGCCTCGATCTTTCCAAACCCATCAAGGTAGAGGTTCATAGTGACAATGCCGACGATTTCATCAATGAAATCAAGGCATTCATTGTTGACTGAACATGACATCTGGCACTAATGCTTAAGCTCACCTGTTATATCCGTGGTGGGCTTAATTACTTTGCACAAAATCACACCAAATATTTTAAAGCCACATCATTATATCTCCCTGTCCAGTTTGTCATTCCATACTGTTAATTTTATGCAGTATATAAATATTCAGTTTTCAAGGCCAAAACAAAATCTGATCAACAAATCGCAATTTCTTAAATATTAATATTGAACGCAGTTAAGCAAAAAATTCACCGGCGTTTTCATTCGAACCTGTATATCAATTTTACACCAAAAATATGCGGTGCAAAACTTGCCTCTGCCCGTGGTTCTTTCCTGATATTTAATAGTAAGCAATTATTGATTTCCTATGCCACTTCATCAGGGCATTCCGGATTTTCTTAAGGTTGATTCGTTAAAAAAGATATTGCTTTATTTCAGAGTTTACAATATAATAAAACTGTATTATGTATACAATATACATTATACAGTACACAATTAAATATTTTCAATTTAAAATAAATTATAAATTTTGAATTATTACAATTATTATACAATTAGGGGGAGTTATTATGAAAAATGATTTTACTGGCGGCAAATGGACAAAACTAATCGACGTCCGGGATTTCATACAGAAAAACTACACTCCATATGACGGCGACGAAAGTTTCCTCGCACCTCCGACTGATAAAACAATTCAGTTATGGAATAAAGTAAAAAGTCTCATGGAGCAGGAACGCAAAAACGGCGGGGTGCTGGACATAGACACACATACCATTTCGACCATAACATCCCATAAGCCAGGTTATATTGATAAGGACCTTGAGGAAATAGTCGGACTTCAGACAGATGCGCCATTGAAGAGGGCTATCATGCCCTTCGGCGGAATCAGAATGGTAAGAAGCGCATTGAAAGCATATGGCAGGGAAATGGATCCCGAGGTCGAAAAAGTGTTCAGGTACAGGAAAACCCATAATGACGGTGTTTTTGACGCATACACCGACGAAATGAGGAAAGCAAGGCACACAGGAATAATCACAGGGCTTCCTGATTCCTACGGAAGAGGAAGAATTATCGGGGATTACAGGAGGGTTCCCCTTTACGGTGTTGACTTCCTGATTGAAAAAAAGAAGGAAGCCAAAGCCAACTATGTTTTTGACGTCATGGATCAGGACGTCATAAGGCAGCGCGAGGAGCTCAGCGAGCAGATAAAAGCCCTTGAAGAACTGAAAGAAATGGCCGCAGGCTACGGTTTTGATATAGGAAGGCCTGCCAGTGACACAAAGGAAGCCATACAATGGCTGTATTTCGCATACCTTGCCGCAGTAAAAGAGCAGAACGGAGCAGCAATGAGTCTTGGCAGGGTTTCCACTTTCCTTGATATTTACGCAGAGAGGGACCTGGCCAGCGGTAAATATACCGAGGAACAAATCCAGGAATTCGTCGATCATTTCGTAATGAAGCTCAGAATTGTCAGATTCCTGAGGACCCCTGCATACGATGAACTGTTCTCGGGGGATCCCACATGGGTCACAGAATCCATCGGCGGAATTGGTCTTGACGGAAGGCATATGGTGACAAAAATGTCCTACAGATTTCTGCATACCCTGATAAATCTCGGTCCCGCTCCAGAACCCAATATGACTGTATTATGGTCACCCAGGCTTCCCGAAAACTTCAAGAAATTCTGTGCGAAAGTTTCGGCAGAAACTTCTTCAATTCAATACGAGAACGATGAACTGATGAGGGTAAAATTCGGGGATGACTACGGGATTGCATGCTGTGTTTCCGCCATGAGGATTGGCAAGCAGATGCAGTTCTTCGGAGCCAGGGCAAACCTTGCCAAAGCCCTTTTATATGCAATAAACGGCGGCAAGGATGAAATTTCCGGCGAGCAGGTAGGTCCCACTCTGGCACCCGTGACTTCCGAATACCTCTATTATGACGAGGTTATGGAAAGATTCGACAAAACCCTGGACTGGCTTGCCAAGCTATATATAAATACACTAAACGTAATTCACTACATGCACGACAAATACTGCTACGAAAGAATTGAAATGGCCCTCCATGATGAGGAAATCCTAAGGACAATGGCCTGCGGGATCGCCGGCCTGTCAGTGGTGGCCGATTCCCTGGCTGCCATAAAATACGCAAAAGTAAAGCCGGTAAGAAACGAAAACGGGCTTATAGTGGATTACGAAACGGAAGGTGATTTCCCCAAGTTCGGAAATAACGATCCAAGGGTGGATGAAATTGCGACAGAACTGGTCAGGAATTTCATGTCCAAATTAAGCAGGCATAAGACATACAGGAACAGCAAGCCCACCATGTCCATCCTGACCATTACATCCAATGTCGTCTATGGAAAGAAAACAGGGAACACCCCTGACGGAAGGAAAAAAGGAGAGCCTTTCGCACCCGGTGCAAATCCGATGCACCGGAGAGACACAAAGGGGTGCGTCGCTTCCATGGCTTCAGTCGCAAAACTTCCCTATGACTACAGTGAAGACGGAATTTCCTATACCTTCTCAATAGTCCCCCAGGCTTTGGGCAAGACAGAGAAGGAACGGGTTGATAACCTTGTTGCGCTGCTGGACGGATATTTCAGTGAAGGCGGTCACCATATCAATGTAAATGTACTTAACAGGGAAGTTCTTGTGGACGCAATGGAACACCCTGAAAAATATCCCCAGCTTACCATCAGGGTTTCGGGTTACGCCGTGAACTTCATTAAACTTACAAGGGAACAGCAGTTGGATGTAATAAACAGGACCTTCCATGACAGGTTTTGACAAGATTGATTTCATGTGTCAGAAAGGAGCGTGGCAAAATGGAAGGATATGTGCACTCGGTTGAAACCTGCGGGACTGTAGACGGTCCCGGCATCAGATATGTGATTTTCTTTCAGGGTTGTCCCTTAAGATGTAAATTTTGCCACAATCCTGACACATGGAAGATGTACGAAGGGAAAAAATGCACTGCAAAAGAGGTTGTAGATGATATCCTGAGATACAAAAATTTCATAAGAAGCGGCGGGGTGACAATCTCAGGCGGAGAGCCTCTTTTGCAGGCCGATTTCGCTTCGGAAATACTGAAAGAGTGCAGGAAACACGGCATTCATACTGCTATTGACACTTCCGGGGCTGTTCCTTTGAGCAAATGCAGGCATGCCGTAGATGAAGCTGACCTTATATTGCTGGACATCAAATCCATTGACACCTTCAAGTGCAGGGAACTGACCGGAAAGGGCAATGAGGACGCGCTTAAACTGCTGGACTACCTTGAACTGAAAGGAAAAGAAGTCTGGATAAGGCATGTGGTGGTCCCGGGCATCACTGAGAATTATGATGATATTGAGGAAATGGGCAAATATCTTTCAAGGTATAAAGTTATCAGCCGTGTTGAGATTCTGCCCTTTCATAAAATGGGTGAATACAAATGGAAAGAACTTAATTTAAAATACGAGCTTGAAGATACCCAGCCGCCTGAAAAAGAATCCGTGGAAAAAATCAAAAACATATTGAGTAAACATCATTTGCAGGCAGTTTGATGCAAAAATCTTTCCTCCATGGCTTACAATTCAAGATCGGCCGTCATCCGACAATACAGTCAGCTCTCGGAAGCAAAACCGCCTGATCCTTTCGATCAGGCGGTTTTATTATTTAATGCGCTCAAATTTTATTGCTGTCACCATTTCGGAGGCAAACAAAAACCCCTCCGGTTTAACCGGAGGGGCTTGGAGCTGGTGATGCGACTCGAACGCACGACCTGCTGATTACGAATCAGCTGCACTACCCACTGTGCTACACCAGCAGAGATATTTAAACTAAAATAAGGCATGTATATTACATGCCTTAATATTTTACAATCTTAAGCCATTGGTGTCAACAAGTTATGTATTTATCTGAAGCCTTTACGTTTAAGGAATGTCGGTATTTCAGGGCCATCCATTTCATCATCGAAGAAGAAGGGTTTCTTGACGGTTTCCTGGACCTTCTTTTCCTCCATGGACAGCAGGTTAGGCGCACGTTTGGGTTCAGCACCCTTTTCAAAACCTGTTGCTATAACTGTGATAATAATCTCATCATTCAGGTTGTCATCTATGACGGCACCGAAAATGATGGTCGCATCAGGATCTGCCGAACTCTGGATAAGTTCTGCGGCCTGGTTTACTTCCTGCAATCCAAGGTCGGGGCCGCCGGTAATATTCAGAAGCACTCCCTTCGCGCCGTCAATGGTTGTTTCCAGCAGCGGACTTGAAATAGCCTGGCGTGCAGCTTCTTCGGCCTTGTTCTCACCGGTTCCGCGGCCGATACCCATATGGGCAAGGCCTGTATTGAGCATGACGGTCTTGACATCTGCAAAGTCAAGGTTAATCAGTCCGGGAACAGCAATCAGGTCGGATATTCCCTGAACACCCTGACGCAATACGTCATCAGCGAGGGAGAATGCCTTGAGCAGCGGCATCTTTTTGTCCCCAATCTGCAGGAGCCTGTCATTTGGGATCGTCACCAGAGTATCAACCACTTCTTTCAGGGCTGCAATACCTTTTTCAGCATGCTGCATACGCTTTCTGCCTTCGAAAAAGAAAGGCTTCGTAACTACGCCGACAGTCAGAATTCCCATTTCCTTGGCTATCTGGGCAATTACAGGCGCTGCACCCGTTCCGGTTCCACCACCCATTCCAGCCGTTATGAATACCATATCGGCATCCTTAATAGCCATGGCAATTTCATCACGGCTTTCATTTGCAGCCTTTTCGCCTATCTCCGGATTAGCTCCTGCACCAAGACCTCTTGTTAATTTATCACCAATCTGGATTTTTGTATTGGCCTGAGAAAGGAATAATGCCTGTTTATCAGTATTTACAGCGATAAAATCCACGCCTCTGAGACCAGCTGTGATCATTCTGTTGACTGCGTTGTTACCGCCACCACCGACACCGACAACCTTAATACGGGCAAAATTTTCCATATCAATATCGAATTCCAACACTTTGGTTCCTCCTTACTAAGTTATCTTCAGTACCATACAAAACAGCCACAGTATAGAAAAAAATACTATCAATAATAATTATAGTACAATCATATATAAAAGCAATATTTTCTTTGGGAAAAAATACAATAAGACCCCAATATCTTGAGGATGAAACTAAGTAACTTCAAAATCAGGCAGTATATATAGTGGTCTGAAAATCAGTTGATATCTTTTATTTTAAGGGCTTTTCGTCTTATATTGCCAAAATTGACAAATATGCGATTGCCGAAAGCGAATATTGCCGCCAGATGTATCTGTATTCCCAGCTTGTCCCCTATATATGCCAGAAATGCAGCCAGGATCGAATTACCGAAAAATCCTGTAAGAAAGATCTTTATATTGAATTTCCCGTCAAGCGAGGCTGAAAGGCCTCCCAAAACCGAATCCAATGCCGCCAGAATAGCAACTGCCGCATAATTGGAGTATTCACGGGGGATATGGAAAGGTATGAATATTCCTATGAGCAGTCCTATTATAAGTCCAAACAGTGGTACCATAAAGCTCCTCCTCTTATAAGGCAATTATTCCGGAATAAAACTCGGATTTTGTCCTTCTGTAAATACAATCCTTCCGGTTTCCTTTGAATTTAGTTTTTTAAAGAATATTTCCTTGGTAAAATCTATTGTATACTGAAGCTTGTCCATTGGGTTGAAACGGACAATTATCCTGTTATCCAGAGACAAAAGTGCATTGTTTTTGTCGACCATATCAACCCAGTCCAAGACTTCAGATAATTTCAACTGTGAGTTCCTGTCAGATTCATTTACAGCTTCCAGAATTTCAACTGCCAAACCCACCAGGTCGGCATCTGCGGCATCAAGGCGGCTTCCTACTGAATATTTCAGAAACTCTATTCCCCGGATTTCCTTGAGATCGGCATCAGGACGGGTATCTCTCACTTCAAGAACATAAGCTTCCCTGTCAACGATAAGAAAATTGTCAAGGTATTTTATATAAGCCGCCGGTTCCCTTTCCTGAACCTCTATCATAATCCCGTCCGGAAATACAAGACTTACCCTGCTGCTTTTTATGTACGGAAGAGTTTCAATGTTCTTTTCACTGTCGGTAAGTCGCAGTTCAAGTATGGATTCTGCATTCAGCCTGAGCTTTTTATAACCGTTTTCGCCGACTGACAGGCCTGATGCCTGTATTATTTCCTCCTCGGAATATTTTGTATTTCCCTTTACTTTAATAACGGAAATATTGAATATTGGTGCGTACAGGACCACCAATGAAACCGTTATCACCCCTATTAAAGCAAAAAGAAATACCCATATTATCTTTAGCCGCTTTCCCTCAGCTTTCATTTCCCTGCACCGTTACCTGTATGGCTTACCAAATTACTTTAATTATACCAGACTGCCATTATCCTTCAACTCTTCTTATATTTGCACCTATTTTCTGCAATGCTTCCTCAATGCGTTCATAACCCCTGTCTATGTAATTGACGCCCGAAACCTTTGTCACACCTTCGGCTGACAATCCGGCTATTATAAGTGCCGCTCCTCCTCTTAAATCCCTGGCTTCAACCTCTGCGCCTTTCAGTTTTTCCACTCCGCGTATGATGGCCGCTCTGCCCTGGACACTTATATCGGCGCCAAGTTTCAGAAGCTGTTCGGTATAGCGGAACCTGTTTTCAAAGACCGTTTCAACAACTACGCTTGTGCCTTCGCATTTGCTCAGCAGAGCCACGATCTGGGGCTGCATATCGGTTGGAAATCCCGGATATGGTGATGTTCTGATAAGATCAAGGGCTTTCAGCTTCTCCGGGGTTTCCAGGGTTACAACTCCTCCCTGATAATTTTTCACAATACATCCAATACGTTTAAGACAATAAATAATTGAACCTATATGGTCATATTCGACTCCTGTAATTACCAGGTTCCCGCGTGTGGCCGCGGCGGCTGCAAGATAAGTTCCCGCAACAATCCTGTCGGGAATAATTCTGTGGGTCACTTCACATTTGATCTCTTTCATACCCTTTATCCTGATTACGCCAGTACCTGCACCTGAAACCTTTACCCCCATCTTTTTCATGAATTCCTGCAGGTCCTCTATTTCAGGTTCTTTTGCAGCATTCCGGATAATGGTTTCTCCTTCTGCAAATGTTGCAGCCAGCATAATATTTTCAGTTGCGCCGACACTGGGGTAATCAAGAAGGATTTCGCAGCCCTGAAGTTTGGAAGCGGTAACTTTAAGCATTCCCTGATTAATTCCGTCAACAGTCGCTCCCATTTGTTCCAAAGCCTTTATATGCATATCAATTGGCCGCATCCCGATCTCACAGCCCCCGGGATAGCTCACCAACACCTCACCGCATCTGGCAAGAACAGCGCCCAAAATGATTATTGACGACCTCATCCTTTTGGCGAGAAACTCCGGAATTTCTGAGCTCGTCAGACTGCTCGCATCTATTTCAATCCGTTTCCCTTCTCTTTTGAATTTGCAGCCTATTGAAGTAAGTATTTCCAGCATCGTGGAAACATCGTCCAGTTCCGGGCAATTCTCTAAAATACTGGTCCCTTTGTTCAAGAGCGTGGCGGCAAGGATTGGCAACACAGCATTTTTTGCCCCCGGTATTTCTATAATGCCGCTAAGCCTTGAACCTCCGGTAATTATGAGATTGCTCACGCAAAACACCCCCGGAAGCAAATATTGAACACACTTTATAATATGCTTCCGGGAAAATCATGTTACAAACGGCTTGTCAGCTATATTTCACGGTTTGGCCCTCATTACTTCCCTGAGCAGGGAATAGATTCGGGAAGCTGAATCCCTGATACCGAATTTCCTCGCATTTGTGTGCATCTTATTGCGAAGTTCCTTGTCGGAGATAAGTTTTTGAATTTGCCCATAGAGAATGTCGGCATTGAGCTGATTTTCAAGAATTACCACCGCCGCTCCCTTTTGTTCCAGGGCACGGGCGTTGTACTCCTGGTGGTTTTCAGCCACATACGGCGAGGGGATGATTATTGAAGGCAGGCCCAAAGCTGAAATTTCACTGATGGTTATCGCTCCGCCCCGGCATACCACCACATCGCAGGCAGCCAGAACTTCCGCCATGTTATAAAGATAGGGCTCAATTTTTATGAACGGAGGAAGCTTAACTCTGATTTTTTTCATAACTTCATCATAATGCTTCATTCCGGTAGATAAAATCAGATGATATGAAATGTCATTATGATGGCTGTTTACCATTTCAGCCACGCATTCATTGATCCTTTCTGCCCCCAGGCTGCCGCCGAAAGCTACCACCAACGGCACATTTTCCGGAATGTTCAGATTTCTTCTTGCAGTTTTTCTGTCAATTTCGAAAATTTCCTTTCTTATGGGATTCCCGGTAAGGGTTATTTTTGCCTTTGCCTTAAATCTCTTTCGTGAATCCTCAAAACTGATTGCGACCGCATCAACGTACCTGGCAAGGATTCTGTTGGTCACTCCGGGAAATGCATTCTGTTCGTGAATAATGGTTGGAATTTTCTTAAGCGCAGCAGAAAAAACAACCGGGCCGCAGACATATCCCCCGGTTCCTATTACAGCGTCAGGTTTGAACTCTTTGAGTATTTTCATTATTTTTCCGAAACTCTTAAGCAATCTGAACAGGGTCCTGAAAGTGTCAAAGGACAGTTTTCTCTTAAATCCGCTCACTTCTATGAATTCTATGTCGAATCCTTCCCTAGGGACCAGTTTGCCTTCAAGGCCATGTTTTGTCCCGACAAAGAGGATTTCGGCATCAGGTTCCCTGGCCTTGATTTCCTTCGCAATGGCAAGACCGGGATATATATGTCCTCCTGTCCCGCCTCCTGAAATTATATATTTCATTGCTCAGAAACACCTGCTTTCAACCTATAAATATTCCCGACTGATGTATGACTGATTGCGCATTATGGGCATTCTTGCCGTGTTTATTGCTGCGCCCCTCGATATATTTAACAGGATTCCTATGGATGTCAGCAGAAATACCATTGACGTACCTCCATAACTGAAGAAGGGAAGCGGCATTCCGGTAGCCGGTATGGTGGATGTAACAACGGCGATATTGATGATTACCTCCAGCGCAACAAGCGATGTTATGCCGGCTGCAATCAGGCTTCCCAGCATGTCAGGCGCATTCATGGAAATCTTTAAGCCTCTCCAGATAAAAAGCATAAACAGAACTATTACTGTGAGTGCGCCTATAAAGCCAAGTTCTTCTGCCAGAACTGAAAAAATAAAGTCATTATGGGGTTCGGGAAGGTATAAATATTTCTGCAGACTTTTTCCCAGTCCCCTTCCGAAAACTGACCCCGATGCAATGGCATACAGGGAGTTTATAATCTGGTAGCCACTGTCCTGCGGATATTTGAACGGATCCAGGAATGACAGGATACGCTGAACGCGGTACTCGTCACTGATAATGAGGAACCATCCGCCTATCAGGGCCGGCACACCAAGCAATATAAAATGCCATATCCTTGCCCCCGCGCAAAAGAGTATGACAATCGAAACAAGGGTTATCAGGATTATGGCGCTCATATGGGGCTCAAGATACAGGAGCGCATCAGTTATGCCGACTATAATAAGATACGGAAGAAGACCGGTAAAAAACCTGTTCAGTTTATGGCTGTTTTTGGACAGACTTAAGGATAAAAACAATATCATTGCTATCTTTGTAAACTCGGAGGGCTGGAATGACATAGGTCCCAAATTGAACCATCTCCAGGCGCCATTCACTTTGCTTCCTATTCCGGGTATACGCACAAGAATAAGAAGAACTGTACTTATTATAAGCAACACGGGAGAACTTAAGGCAATTCTCCTGTAATCGAGCCTTGAAAAAATCAGCATGCTGACAATGCCTATGCTAACCCACAGCAATTGCCTTATAAGATAGTGATATTTATTGCCCATGTAGTTAAGGGCATTATATGAGCTGGCGCTGAAAACCATTATTGTTCCCAGGGCCAGAAGAAGCAGCACTGTGAACAGGAGCCAGAAATCATACTCCCTTTTTCTTGCCAATCGTTATCACCTCAGCAGCAGGAGTGACAATAAAGCTGCCAGTACTGTCACAAAAGTAAATACGGTAACCACCTTTGTCTCGCTCCATCCCTTGTATTCAAAATGGTGGTGGAGCGGCGCCATGAGAAATACGCGTCTGCCTGTCCGTTTGAAATAAACAACCTGTATTATTACAGATAATGTTTCAAGGACATAAATTATGCCTGTTATCGCCAAAATAACAGTGGTTCCCGTAAGTATCGAAATTGCGGCGATTGCCCCGCCCAGGGCAAGGGAACCCGTATCTCCCATGAAAACCCTGGCGGGATATAGGTTGTATACCAGGAAACCTAAAATACCTCCCGCCAAAACCGCACAGAAAATTTGTATATAATCCCACTCAATTTTCCTCGCGCATATTATCGAATAAAAAAGCAGCACGATGATGGTAACCGATCCGGCAAGCCCGTCAAGGCCGTCAGTCAGATTTACCGCATTGGTAAAGGCCGCCAGTATAAATAGATTAAATGGTATGGATAACATAACGGGAAGATTTACAGGTCTTTCAAAGCCCAGAAAAGGGAGTATAAGTGTGTTGGCCTCGCTGACATAGGTGGTCGCATACCAGGTAAACACCCCGGAAACTATTAAAAGGCATATCATCTTCTGTTTCGGGGTAAGTCCTTCATTATGTTTTTTCACAATCTTCAGATAGTCGTCTGAAAATCCTATCAAAGCATAAGCCAGCGTAACAAGAACCAATGCGAGGATTTTCCCATTCCTGAAACTGAACAGAATGCCCAATATCAAAACCGGCAGCAGAAAAATAACTCCTCCCATTGTAGGAGTGCCTGTTTTGGTCTTATGGCTCTGAGGTCCTTCTTCCCTTATGACCTGACCAAACTTAAGCCGCCTTAGCGCAGGTATCAATAATCTGCCAGCCAGGACTGACAGCAGCAGGCTTATCAGATATACGGCTATTTGGAGTGGAATTGCCTTCTCTATTGTGTCCATGTCCGTTTCATTCCTTCCTAAAGCAACTCCCGCACCAGTACATCGAGATTCATACGGCGCGATCCCTTGAACAGGAGTACATCACCCTTTTGCATCAATGTTCTGATATAGGGCTTGGCTTCACTGATGGAGCCAAAGAGTACGGTTATGGTTTTGTTTTCTTTATTTTCTTCCGCTCCTTTAATGTACCACCTGGCAAAGGAGCCTATTCCTACAAGATAGTCTATGCTCATGGCAGAGACAAGTCTACCTATTTCTTTGTGTGCTTCTTCAGTCCATTCCCCGAGCTCCAGCATATCACCCAGGACAGCCCACTTTCTCTTTCCTCTGCCTATATCGCAGAGAACATTCAGGGCCGCACGCACTGAACTGGGAGCTGCATTGTAAGAATCATTGATAAACTTTATGCCATCCTTTTCTTCTATGTTCATTCTCAGCCTCGAAGACGAAAACCTGAGAAGTCCTTCCTTAATCTCCTCCCCGGTCATGTTCAGGGTCTGCGCGACAGCTATGGCAGCCAGGGCATTGGAGACATTATGAATGCCGGGAGCAGGTATGAAAAGATCCATATCGGTTGTCAGGGTCTGTACCTGGAAATTCACGCCTTCTTCCCCCTTTGAGCTTAAATCAAAAGCCCAGATATCCTGGCCTTCGTTGATGCCGTAAAAGATGGTTTTATAGCTCAGTAGTCCCCTCAGGCCTGACAACAGCTCATCATCCCCGTTCAATATAACCGTTCCGTCTTTTTTCAGACCGTCAAGTATCTCAAGTTTTGCCTTGAGGATATTCTGGCGGTTACCGAGCCTTTCAATGTGGGATATCCCGATATTCGTTATTACCGCTATATCAGGGTTGGCAATCTTCGATAATGCGCTGATCTCACCAAAACCCCGCATTCCCATTTCAAAAACCGCTGCTTCATGGGTTTCGTCCAATCCCAGGACCGATAACGGAAGCCCTATTTCATTATTGTAATTGCCCATGGTCTTATGGACTTTGTAACGCGCCGAAAGGACCGCCGCTATCATATCTTTTGTGCTGGTCTT
>Ga0134094_1002069_pt1 | contig 17944 bp, 15 predicted proteins | sample 5_1taG_FD_94458 | JGI IMG/M metagenome (GOLD analysis project Ga0134094, IMG submission 94458) | Switchgrass degrading microbial communities from high solid loading bioreactors in New Hampshire, USA - 5_19_20_110_A1 metaG | ecosystem: Engineered > Bioreactor > Semi-continuous > Anaerobic >... | reverse complement strand
GCCGGGTTGCCAATGACGGCCGTGTGCGGCCCGCGCAGCTTGTCAATATCTGCCGGGGAGCAATGATCGTATTGGTCGTTCGAAAGCAGAATGATGTCGGCGTGAAACGCGCTGCGCGCAATCCGCCAGGGGTTGATGTATATCAGAGGGGGACCCTGGATGCGAAAGCTGCCGTGTCCCAACCACTGAATGCGTTCAATCATCAGCCGGTTCCAGACTACTCATGCAGGTTTGCCGGACGATTAGCGGGCCAGTATAGCATCCCGATCCGCGTCCGGCAAACTACAATCCCCGTTAAGGCGGTTAGAGTTTCGTTACAACTTCTTAATGTTCGCACCCTTCTTGCGAGTATCCCGCCTGAGCGCGCGGGGTATAATAAGGCTGCGGTTCGCCTCGCGCGGGGTCATTCCTGGCGCGCCTGAATAGTTGATTCTTAACCGTCAGCAGCCATCAGATAAGGTCGAATAATGTCCAGCCAACCTGCTTACTCGCTCGAATCCGTTCGACAGCAATTCCCCATCATCGACGAGCTTACGTACCTGAACTACGCCAGCATCGCGCCGATTCCGAGCGTGGTGCACGAGACGGTCTGCCAGGCGGCGGACGCGCTCTCCCGCGATCCGGTCGCGCTGATGATGGGGGGCAACGGCACCCCACCGGTTGATATCTTCACCCGCTTCTCGACTGAACTGGCGCGCTACATCCACGCCGAACACCCGCACGAGGTCGTGCCGCTCACCAGCACGTCCGCCGGAATGAACATCCTCGCCCGTGTGATCGACTGGCAGCCGGGCGACAACATCGTGATGTGCGACGTCGAGTTTCCGTCCAACGTTTACCCGTTCATGGCGCTCGCCGATCAGGGCGTGGAGCTGCGGATGGTCCCGGCCGATCACGGCGGGCTGTCAGTCGCCGCGCTGGAGCAAGGCGTGGACGAGCGGACGCGCGCCGTGGTCGTGAGCTCGGTCCAGTTCCTGAGCGGGTACCGCGCCGACCTCGCCGCGCTGGGCGCGTTCTGCCGCGAGCGGGACATCTTGTTCATCGTGGACGCGATCCAGTCCGCCGGGCATATCCCGATCGACGTGCAGGCCGAACAGATCGACGTGCTGCTGGCGGGCGGGCACAAATCGCTGATGAGCACGCCGGGCGCCGGGTTGTTCTATGTGCGCGAAGCCGCCGCCGAGCGCATGAAGTTCACGGTTGTCGGCTCAAACGCGGTCGAGGGGTGGGAGCACTGGCTCCGCTACGATCCGACGCCCCGCCGCGCCGCGCAACGCTTCATGATGGGCACGCCGAGCCTGATCGATATGTCCGCGCTGCTCGCTAGCGTCAGCTTCCTGTGTTCTTTGGGCATAGAGAACATCGACGCGTGGACCTCGCATCTCGCCTCGCTGGCGATTGAGGACCTCACCGCGCGCGGCCAGCAGGTGATCACGCCGTCCGATCCGGCGCTGCACGGCGCGATCGTGACGTTCCGCGTGCCCGGCGAAGATCTGGACAGCGCCAAGCGTAACGCCGCGGCATATAACAGCGCGCTCAAGAGCGCGAACATTCGCATCACCAAGCACCTCGACGGCGCGGGATGGCCGCACATCCGCCTGTCGATGCACTGTTTCAATACTGAAGACGAAGTGCTGCGCGTGGGTTCTGCCCTGGAGAATGTCGCCCTATGACACGACCGCTTCCCCCGAAGGTGACGGCGCGCCAACAATCCGGCCCGTGGATGCCGCCGCCAATCCGCTCGCTGCAAGACACAGGCCTCAATATCGGCATCCTGTCCGATCTTGCGATCAAGACGCTCTATTTCGGCGGCTACCTGACTGGCAATGAGGTCGCCGAGCAAATGCACCTGCCCTTCACCGGCGTGGTCGAGTACGTGCTGGAGAGCATCAAGCGCGAGAAGTTTGTCGAGGTGCGCGGCGGCGGGGGGTTGGGCTCTGGCGCGTTCCAGTACGTACTGACCGCGCGCGGCCTCGAAAAAGCGCACGAGGCGCTGGCTCGCACGCAGTACGCCGGGCCGTGCCCCGTCACGCTGGCGCAGTACGTCGCTGCGATGAACGCCCAGGCTCGCGCCCGTCTGACGGTTCACCGCGACCTGCTCGAAAAGGCGCTGCACGGGCTGACGATCAGCGAGGAGATGTTCGGGCGCATCGGCCCGGCGGTGAACTCCGGCAAGGCGATCTTCATGTACGGCCCGCCCGGCAACGGTAAGACGACCATCGCGCAGAAGATCGGGACGATGATCCTCGGCGCGCCAATGTGGATCCCCTACGCCGTGGACGTCGACGGGCAGGTCATCCGCGTCTTCGACAACATCAACCATCAGGTGCTGCCGGATGACGATGATCCCTCGCGGCGCCTCACCGCCACCGGCGACCGGCGCGACCCGCGCTGGGTGCGGATCCGCCGCCCGGTGATCATGGTCGGCGGCGAGCTGACGCTCGAAACGCTCGACCTCGTCTACGACCCGAACAACAAGTTCTACGAGGCGCCGTTCCAGATGAAGGCGAACGGCGGCATGTTCCTGATCGATGACTTTGGGCGCCAGCAGGTCCGCCCGCGCGACCTGCTCAACCGCTGGATCGTGCCGCTGGAAAGCCGCGTAGACTTCCTGACGCTGTCCACCGGGCGCAAGATCGAGATCCCGTTCAACGTGCTGATCGTCTTCAGCACGAACATGCCGCCCGCCGACCTGGTGGACGAAGCGTTTCTGCGGCGCATCCCGCACAAGATCGAGGTCGGCGATCCGACGCCGGAGCAATTCCGCGAGATCTTCAAGCGGGTGTGCGAGTCGCGGCGAATCGCCTATGACGACCGCGCGGTGACGTACCTGATGCAGGAATGGTACACCAACGCGGACCGGCGGCTTCGCTCGGTTCACCCGCGCGACATCGTGGAGCAGCTAATGGACATCGCGCGCTACGAGAACACGCCGCCCGCGCTGACGAAAGACCTGCTCGACCGCGCCGCCTCGGCGTACTTTGTGGATCTGGACTCATACTAAAGGGCAGCGGTTAGCCGTTAGCGATTAGCCAAAGACAGGAACAGGGCGCTCCGCACAACCCCGCCCGTTTCGCGAGACGTGGATTGGGGAAGGCTTCCGGGCCGCCTATTCCCCACTCCCTGCCCCCTGCTTTCGGAACCTCACCCCTGGCCCCTCTCCATTAAATGGAGAGGGGAAAAGGGGCCGGGGGTTAAGGGGTGAGGTTTCCCCCGCCCTGTAATCCCCGACCATCCTCTATTCTGCCGAGACTTGCTATATTCTGGTGGGACTAGTGGAGAACTCGCCCATGAACGCACTCGCATTTCTGGCGACCACCGGCGGCGGGATTGCCCGCGCCGAGCGCAGAGCGGACGGCACGTGGACCGTCACGTCGCTCTTGCCGGACGTCGACTTCCGCTCGCTTGCGATCGATCCGCACCAGCCCGACGTGCTCTACGCCGGGACGCAAGATCGCGGCCTGTGGCGCTCAACCGATCGTGGCGTGACGTGGGCGCCGTTCGCGCTGGAAGAGCAAACCGTCAAATCGGTCGCCGCCAGCCACGCTACGCCCGGACTTATCCTCGCCGGGACAAAACCGCCGCACGTGATGATCTCCCACGACTACGGGGAAACGTGGGACGAGCTGGAGACGTTTCGCACGATCCCCTCGCGCGATGGGTGGTATTCGCCCGCCGAACCGCCCGGCACGGCCTACGTGCAGGCGCTCGCCCTGTCGCCGACCGATCCAGACACGATCATCGCCGGAATCGAATTAGGCGCGACTGTCGCCTCGTTCGACGGCGGACAAACGTGGACCGACCACCTGCCCGGCTCGATCCGCGACTGCCACACGCTGACCTTCCACGCCACAAACGGCGATTGGGTTTACGAGGGCGGCGGGACGGACACTGGCGCCGCATTCAGCCGCGACGGCGGGCGGACGTGGCATCACGCCGGGAGCGGTCTGGACCGTCATTACGGCTGGGCCGTCGCCGCAGACATAGAGCAGCCCGATCTGTGGTACGTCTCGGTCTCGCCCAGTCCGCGCCATGCGCACACCACCGGCCGCGCCGAAGCGCATATCTACCGCTCGCGCGGCGGCCAATGGGAAAAGCTCGGCGGCGGGCTCCCCGATCCGCTGCCGGACATGCCCTACGGCCTGCTCACCGATCCGCACGCGCCGGGGCACATCTACGCCGGACTGCGCGGCGGGGATCTGTGGTTCTCTGCTGACTACGGCGACCACTGGGAGAAGCTTCCGGTGCGTCTGCCAAACATTCGCAGCACTGTGATTGCGCTCTTTGCCGACTCTACGACGAGGTGAGAGATACATGCCGAAAATCGTCACAACCGACGAAATGCGTGCCCTTGAGAAAGCCACCGACAAGGGCGGACACTCCTACGCCGACATGATGGAAATGGCCGGGCGCGCCGTCGCCATGCGTGCCAAAACTCTGCTCGCCGGGCTGGATGCGCCGCGCGTTGTGATCCTGGTCGGGCCGGGCAACAATGGCGGCGACGGATTGGTCGCCGGGCGCGTCCTGCGCGAAGAGTTCCCCGAATCGACCGTCAACGCCCTGCTGCTCAAGCCGCGCGACGCCAAGAAGGATCCAGTCTACGCGGCGGCAGAAAAAGCGGGGGTGAACATCGTCTCCGCCGAGACGGATGCAAACAGCAGCTTCCGCACGCTGAAGAAGCTGATCGCCGAAGCGGATGTCGTGATCGACGCCCTTTTCGGGACAAGCGTCCGCCTGCCGCTGGAAGGCGATGTCGTGCGCCTGCTGAACGCCGCTAACCGCGCGCTCGAGGCCCGGCGCAAGCCTGCGTCCCCTTCCCCGCTGACCACGCCCGCCGCAGCGTATCCCAACAGCGCCTCGGAGCGCCCGGTCACCGTGATCGCCGTCGACCTGCCGACCGGCCTAAACCCAGACACCGGCGAGCTCGACAAAGCGGCGCTGTTTGCGGACGAAACCGTTACCTTCGGTGCGGCCAAGCCAGGGCTGCTAACGTTCCCCGGCGCGGAAGCGGTGGGGCTGCTGCACGTCGCGGACATCGGTATGCCCGCCGACCTGCCGGAGCTTGCGCGCGCGCCCCTGCTGATCGACGCGCACGAGGTCGGCGCGCGCCTGCCGCAGCGCCCGCGTAACAGCCACAAGGGCACGTTCGGCAAAACCATGATCGTCGCGGGGAGCCTGAACTACACTGGCGCCGCGTACCTCGCCGCTGCGGGCGCGTACCGCTCTGGCGCCGGGCTGGTGACAGTGGCCGCGCCGCAGGTCATCATGCCGATCCTGGCGAGCCTGCTGCCCGAAGCGACGTGGCTCCTGCTGCCGCACGACCTCGGCGTGCTGAACGAGGCGGCGGTCAAGGTGCTGCGGCCCGAGCTGGATGGATACTCAGCGCTGCTGCTCGGTCCGGGCTTTGGACGCGAGGAAACGACCGGCGAGTTCTTGCGGGAACTGTTAAGCCCCACCGAGGAGCGCCGCCCCGCGCGCACGATCGGTTTCAGTCGCATTGTCGACCAGGAAGACGAAGCGGAGGAAAAGAGCACGCCGCTGCCGCCAGTTGTGATCGACGCCGACGGCTTGAACCTGCTCGCCGAGATCGAAGACTGGCCCACGCTGCTGCCGCCGAACAGCGTCCTGACGCCCCACCCCGGCGAGTTCGGGCGGCTGACCGGGCTGGAAACCGACGAGGTGCAGGCGAACCGGCTTGATCTGGCTCGTGAGAAAGCCGCCGAGTGGAACGCGATCGTGGTGCTGAAGGGCGCGTTCACCGCGATCGCCGCGCCGGATGGCCGCCTCGCCGTATCGCCGTTCGCGTCCGCGGCGCTGGCCCGCGCGGGGACGGGCGACGTGCTTAGCGGCATGATCGCCGGACTGATCGGCCAGGGGGTGGAGCCGTTCGACGCGGCGCTGTGCGCGGTCTGGCTGCACGGCGCAGCCGGGGAGCGCGCCGCCGCGCTCGCTACGACCACCGCCGCAACGGTTGCGGGCGATCTGTTGGAGCATCTGCCGCACGCCATCCACCTCGCGGAACTGGCCCGCGCTTAAGGCAGTCGCGGTAGAGCAACACTGGCGCACAAAAAGCAGCTAAGCGCAGCAGACCGTTGTCCGGTTCCCGCTGCTCTTAGCTGCTTTTCCGCTGTATTTCGCTGTTCTTTGCTGTTTGTTGCCGCCGGTGGCGCTACATCGGCGTCGTGCCGCGCCGCTGCGCCGCGATCATCCGGCCTTCTTCGAGCGCCTCGTCGATCGAGTCCCGCCCGAGCACCTTCTCCTGGATCTGCCCCACCTGCCCGGTGATCTGCCCGCCAATCTGGCCGACGCCCTCGCCGATCTTCGCCGGGATCTGCCCGACCTTCTGGGCCGTCTGACCCGCGCGGCGCACCACGATCTGCCCGCGCTGGCGAATCTCCTGGCGCAGGCTATGGCCGCTGTACGGGCTAAACCACGCCGCTATCGGAGCGCTCAGCAACAGACCGAGCAGCAGCCCGCCGATAAACGTGCGCGTATCGCCGTCATTGTCTCTCGCCATACGTCGCCTTCCTCGCTAGTCTTTCTTCCGGCGCACCGCGCGCCGCACGCCGAACAGCTCCCTCAGCAGCGCGCCGACCGTGGTCGTCACCGCCAGCAGGCGAACCGTCGGCTGCACCAGATTCTGACTCATGAACTGCGCCGTCCCGCGTACGGTGGTGACCGTCTCGCTTGCGTTGTCGATAATCGGCGTGATCTCGTTTTGCAGCAGATTCACCAGCGCGGCAAGCTGGATGACCAGCACGATCAGCGCGACGCCCATCAACATGCCTTCCAGCGCCAGAACGATGATGAACACGTCGCGGATCAGGCCGAGCCAGTTTGCCGCGTCCTGAGGGTCGGCCAGCAGCGCGATCAGGATCGCCACAATCAGCGCGATCAGAAAAACGCCGACCAGCACGCCCAGGCCGACCAGCGCCCAGAAATACCACTTCCGGCCGCCCCGCTGCTCCGCCTCGTAGTTGGCGTCGGGCAGTCGCCGCTCACGGTCGAAATTGACGTCGGGTAACTCATTTTCACCCCGACGGTAATTGACATCAGGAAGTGGTTGGTCACGCTTGGCCATACGGGTTCCCCCTTGCCTGGGAAAAATCGATCACCTGCATAGTTAGAAGTTAACGAATCATAGCCCGAATGCCACTTCTAGCGCCCGCCGCCACGCGAAGACCGGCGCGGCTGGCGTGTCAGCAGGCGAGCGACGACCAGCGCCAGCCACGCGCCGACCGTTGCGGGGAGCATGTGCAGCGGGCCGATGTCCAGCAGCGTGAGGTCGAGCAGGTCGCCCAGCGCGTGCCCCAGTCCGAAGCCAAGCCACGCCACCAGCAGAAAGAGCGCCAGCCGCCGCGCGTCTCCCCCACTGACCAGGTGAAACACCGCGCCGTACAGCGTCGCCAGAATGAAGCTGAAGATGAGAGAGGGAGCAGGAGCGGGCATCACCGTCTCGCCTAAGTGCATTCAGGGAACGCCGCGTAGTGTAGCACACTCCCGCCGCGCTGCCGAGACGCCGCCTACTTGCGAAGTCATGCCAGTGGCGGCAAAATCACCCGCAGTCGCCCGCGATCGCTCAAACTGGATCGGCGCGGCGCGATACGCTAAGATGAAGCTGCCCCGCGCCCCGGCACGCTCGCGGCGCGGGATAACGTATTTTTGGCAAGCAGAATGGACGGTTTGCTGTGCCGCTGATCGACCAGCGCATTCTCATCGACGCTCCCCCGGAAGTCGTCTGGCAGGTTATCTCGGACCAGAACCAGCTCGCCCAGTGGCACGCCGGAGTAACCAGCGTGTCGGTGCTGACCACGCAGCAGCGCGGCACTGGCGTGCGGCGGCGCTGCACGCTGACCAGCGGCAAAGACGTAATCGAGGAAATCACGTCGTGGGTCGAGGGGATGGGGTACGAGTACCAGCGCGTCGAAGGCGGCCCCTACCGTAACTACATGGGGCGTCTGCGGCTCCAATCCGGCCCGGATGGCACGAGCGTCCAGTGGACGATCACGTACACGCCGCGCGGCCTGATCGGCGGATTGCGCGACCGGCTTCGGGGGCGCAAAACCCTGGCGGAAATCGTCACCGCCAGCCTGCGCCAGCTTCGCCGCCAGGTCGATGCGCTCGGCCGGCGCATGGACGACGAAGCGCGCGCCCGTGCTATGATCCGCGAGCGGATGTCCGCCGCCGAGCGAGCCGCCGCCTACGCCGCGCGCCACCCCGCCGAAGGTGATGCGCCCGCTGCTGTCGCGCCGTCCGGCCCGCCTGCTCCGCCGCCCCCGCCCGCCGAGCCATCGTTCGTGCGCGATCTGGCGTCCGACGAGCCGCCCGTCGATCCGACTGCCGACACGCAGCCGCAAGAGCCGGTAGCGATCGACGCGCCGCCCGAAGAACCCGCCGCTCAGGCGCCGGAGACGCCGCCCGCGCCCGCGCGGCCCGCCAGCGACACGCTGACCATAGAAGAAATCCCGCTGCACCAGCGTGTGACGCCTGCGCGCGGCATCCCGTCGGTGCAACCCTCGTCGCAGGTGATCGAGCGCCCTGTGCCACCCCCGCCGGAGCCGCCCGTCCCACCGCCCGCCGAGATCAAACCACCGGCCGTGACGCCGGTTCCGCCGCCACCGGAGATCAAGCCGCCCCCGCCCGCGCCGGAAGCCGGGGCGGATCCCTACCAGCAGTTCCGCCGCCCGCCTGTGGCGCCGCGTCCCGCCAGCGAAACGCCGGGCGCGAGCAGTCCGGCTCCCACGCCAGCCGATGCCGCTCCCGCTCCCGCCGAACTGGCAAAGCGCCCCGGCCTGCCGCCGCAGACGCCGATCACCGACACGGGCGAAATCAGCATCTGGGACGTGTTCGGGATCCGCCGCCCCAGCGAGCAGGACGCCGACGCGCTCGACGAGCTGATCCAGTCCATTCGGGCACGGCACATGGCCGAGCAGCGGCTTCAGGGGCGCTTTGGGCGGTCTGCGCGCGTGCGCGTTCGCGAGGGCGCGGCAGGGCTCCGGTTACAGCTTGCGCTGCGAGCGTCAGGCGTGCGGCTGTCCGGCCCGCTCAGCGACCGAACCGGACGCAAGGAATAAAAAAACCGGCGCGTTCACGCCGGTTGTTGGGGTGACTGGAGGGATTTGAACCCTCGACCTTCTGATCCACAGTCAGACGTGCTAACCACTGCACCACAGTCACCATGTCGGTTGCGATTGTAGCATAGATGGATACTACTTACCAGGGTGGATTTTCCATGCGCCTTGAAAAGGAGCGCCTCGGCCAATGAGCGCAGAAACGCAGAGCCGCGTTGTCTTCATGGGCACGCCCGATTTCGCCGTCCCGTCGCTGGACACGCTGCTTCAGGCCGCCGATTTCCACGTCGTGGGCGTCGTCACGCAGCCCGACCGCCCGGCGGGGCGCGGCCAGATGGTACGCGTCAGCCCGGTCAAGGCCCTGGCGGAACGCGCCCGCGTGCCGGTCATCCAGCCGGAAAAGGTGCGCGAGCCGGACGCGATGGCCCAGATCCGCGAGTGGGCGCCCGATTTTCTGGTCGTGGTCGCGTTCGGGCAGATTTTGCCCCAGGCGCTGCTCGACGTGCCGCGCATTGCGCCGATCAACGTCCACGCCTCGCTGCTGCCGCGCTGGCGTGGCGCCGCGCCGATCCAGGCCGCCCTGCGCGCCGGAGACACGTACACCGGCGTGACGACGATGATCATGGACGCCGGGCTAGACACCGGCCCTATCCTGCTGCAAGACTCGATCCCGATCGCCCCGCAGGAAACCGCCGAAAGCCTGCACGACAAGCTCGCCGCGCTCGGCGCGAACCTGCTCATCCACACGCTGCGCTGGTTGCGGACCGGCAGCATCGCCCCGCACCCGCAGCCCACCGACGAGCGGCTGATCACCTACGCGCCGCAGTTGAAGAAAGAAGACGGCAAGATCGACTGGACGCAGAGCGCCAGCGAGATCGACCGGCACGTGCGTGCGTTCACGCCCTGGCCGGGCACCTACACCGAATGGAACGGCCGGCTTCTGAAGATCATCGCCGGGCGCCCGCTGCCCGCTGACCTGGACATTGAGCCGGGAGAGGTCGCCGGGACGGCCGGTACTCCGCTCGCCACAACCGTCCCGGTGGTGATCGGTACCGGCAAACACGTCTACGCGCCGACGCAACTCCAGCTTGCGGGGCGGCACGCGGTCGGCGTGGTGGACTTTCTCAACGGGAATCCGGACTTCATCGGCGCGCGGCTTGGAAGCTAACAAAACCTCACCCCTGGCCCCTCTCCGTAAACGGAGAGGGGAAAAAGGGCTGGGAGTAAAGGGTGAGATCTCCCCGGCGAGCGCCGCATCTGCCAGGCCATTTCCATAGACCACGCAGTTCAGCTTACGATATTTCCTCGCGGAGCTGCGTCTCGTAGTCCGGCGTGTAGACGCCATTCTGCCCCAGGAACAGGTTGAGCTGCCCTGCGTGCTCTTGCACGTGCCGTAGGTTATAGATCAGCAATTCCAGAAAGCTGCACTCCCCCCACCCGAAGAAGTGCCGCCGCCGGATCGTTTCGTCGGTCAGCGCCGCGATCGTTTCCCGACATTTCTCGCGTCCATAGTCGAGATACGACAGCAGCTCGTCCTTTGTGTACACTCGCTCGGGCGCCTTCCATCCGTCGTCCTGCTCGATCAGCTCGAATGGCGCCGGGGGTAGGAATCCTTCCTCGGTCCCGTACAGGTAGACATCCAGCCAGAACAGCGTGTGATAGGCGCGGTACCAGAATTGCGTGAGTTCGGGCGGGACGTGCGAATCGTCGTAGAGCGGCGCTTGCCAGAGGTCATCGGGACAGGCACGGATCGTATCGGCCAGATAGTCGATCACCGCGCCAAACTGCCGCCAGATGCTCGTTTTCAGGTTGTCCATCGGGGTTCCCCCTTGCCTAAGTCTCAATGTGGTGGGAGTACGCTCAGGTTTGCGCCGTTAACGCCCTAAGCGGTTTCGTAGACGTAGAAGATGTAATCCTGCGAGGTGGTGTCCACGCCCAAATCGTGCAGCACGCGGAGTACTTGGGCGCGGTGGTCGGTGCCGTGATTGACCACGTGTAGCAACACCTGCCACACGGCGAGGTCTGCGTCTTCGCCTTCAAATGGCTTGTCGAGCAGCATCTCGTCGCGCAGAGCGCCAAGATACTCGCGCATCCGCTGCTCGACGCCATTCCAATACGCGCGGATCGCCTGCCGGTCCTCGAATGCGGCAGGGTCGAGCGGCTCGGGAAACTCACCGCCCCGCAGTCCGCTAAACCACGTATCGTCCGCGCTGATCATGTGCACGATCTGGTTGCGGACAGAGCCATGCGAATAGTTGACCGACTGGACAAACTGCTCATGCGAGAGCGGAACAATATAGCGGTCCCAGACGAAGCGATTGAGTGCGAAGTTATAGTCGTAGAAATGGCGGAACATGTCGGCAGTCATGTTGGCGTGGGCTCCTTTTCTACGAGGCGGCGCACCCTTTCATGATAGCACATATGTTCTATTGGAGTCAAGCAGAAAAAGCAGCTTTTTTGCTCTGTAAGGAGATTTTCTTTTTCTATTATTCAATATGAATATTCAATATGGCGGATGCACTGGCCGCGCTCGCCCCGCACCTCGACGGTGAACTCCTTCAGCAGGCGCTAGCTGCCGCCCTGGCGCTCTCCGATGAAGAGTCACAGATGCAGGCTCTCACATCTTTACTCTCAGCCTCTTCCAGCGATGCTACTCTGCAAACACAGCTTATCCGGCAGACTCGTCTTTCCATTGCGCGAGCATTGCTATCCTTCCGCGCCAGGCCGCGCAAGGACGTTCTTCGGTTCCTGACAATTGAAAACCTGCTCGCACCGCCTATCTTCTCACAGGACACGCTTGGCGCTATCGCACGGCATATTATTGAGATCTGCCACGAATGGAGCTGGTTGTGAGCGCCTGAGGTAGCGCAAGCCCCCTGCCCCTCTCCAAAACTCATAACATCTCCGAACATGGTTTTCGATTAGCTGCAACCTATTGACTTCGCAGCGGGATATTCGTATCATGAAAGTGTAGTTCATATCTTGAACTCAATGTTCAATATTTGAACATACTTTGTGGGTACTAAAAGGCGCTTTATGTCCAAGACCCCAGACACCAGCGCGACGGTGCTTAAAGCGTTGGCGATTTTAGAAGTCATCGCCAATGCGCCGCATCCCCTCTTGCTGTCGGAAGTCACCGCGGAGATCGGCTTCGACCGCAGCACGACGTATCGCCTGCTCAATACATTGGTGGATGCGGGGTATGTGGTGCGCGACCGCGCATCGAAGCGCTACCGCCTGAGCTACCGCTTAGTGACCCTCAGCCGCCACTTGCTGGCCGACAACGAGCGTTCCCGCGCCAGCCGGGAAATCATGGAGCGAATCGCCCGCGAAACCGGCGAGACGATTCACCTGTCAGCGCTCGACGGGCAGGAAGAAGTCCTGATCCAGAAAGTCAGGGGAACACAGTACCTCATCGTCGATTTTCAAATCGGCGAGCGCTTCCGGCTGCACTGCACTTCGATCGGCAAAGCATTGCTGGCCTATCAGGATGAGCACTTCATCGAAGACTTCATAGCCGCCGGATTGCCCAAGGTCGCCTCGAATACGATCACCGACCCGGATCGCCTGCGCGAAGAATTGCGCAAGATCCGCGAGGTGGGCTACGCCATCGACGATCACGAGCTGGCCGACCACATGCGCTGTATCTCCGTGCCCGTGTTCGAGGCAGATGGCCGCGTGATGACCGGCTTGAGCATCTCCGGACCGGACACACGCCTGACGCTTGAAAAACTTGAGGAATATAAAGTTCCGCTCCTCGAAGGGGCTCGCGAACTATCCGAGCGGCTGGGGGGCGCACCTCACCTCACCGCCGCTTATCTGTCACGTTCTGGCAACCATACACACCCTTAAGCGGTGGCGCGTCACAGTGCCTGTGATGCCCACCCGTTTCAAGGAGAAGAACACTATGAAAATGTTGATTGACAGCACCTGGACCGACGCAAGCAGCGGCGAATGGGTGGATGTCTGCAACCCGGCCGACGGGAGCTTTATCGACCGCGTGCCAAGCGGCACCCTGGATGACGCGGCGCGAGCCGTCGAGGCGGCCCAAGCTGGCAAGCGGCGGATGGCCGCCCTGCCCGCCCACGAGCGCGCCGCGATTCTGATTCGCACCGCCGAGCTGATCGAGCAGCGAATTGGTCCGCTGGGCGAACTGCTGGCGCGTGAAAACGGCAAGCCCATCGTGCAGACGCGCGACGAAGTCCGGGTGGCCGCGCGTATCTTCCGTGGCTTTGGCGAAGAGGCGAAGCGCATCTTTGGCCGCGTGGTTCCGATGGATGCCGTTCCCGGCAACGAGCGCCACGTCGCGCTGACGATCCGCCAGCCGCTGGGCGTAGTTGCGGCGATCATCCCGTTCAATTACCCCGTCGAGTTGTTCGCGCACAAAGCTGCGGCCGCGCTGGCCGCTGGAAACGCCGTCATCACGAAGCCGCCGCTGGAATGCCCGCTGACGCTGCTCAAGGTGGCCGAGCTAATGGAAGAAGCTGGCCTGCCACGCGCGGCGCACCAGGTGATCACCGGGGATGGCGTGATGATCGGCGAATTTCTGGCGTCGCATCCGCAAATTCAGGCGGTTACGGTGACCGGCAGCACAGCCACCGGCAAGCGTGTGTCGGAACTGGCCGCCCAGAACCTGAAGCACGTTCATCTTGAGCTAGGCGGCAACGACGCGCAGATCGTTTGCGCCGACGCCGATCTTGACCGGGCGGCTCAGGCGGTCGTGCTGGGACGTCTGGCGCGCGGCAACGGACAGATCTGCTGCGCAGTGAAGCGTATCTTCGTCGAGGAACCGGCGTATGAACGGTTCGCGACGCTGCTCAACGAGAAAGCGCGGCAGCTTAAGGTCGGCAACCAGCTTGAAGAAGACACTGACGTCGGCCCCCTGATCCACAGCGTTGCGGCAGAGCGTGTCGAGCAGGCGATCCGGCAGGCTGAGGCGGACGGCGCAAAGATCCTGACCGGGGGGAACCGGCGTGGAAACTTCATCGACCCCACCGTGCTCGCCTACGTGCCGCTCGGCTCGAACCTGCTGCATGAGGAAGTCTTCGGGCCGGTCGCGCCAATCGTACCCTATAGCGACATCTCCGAGGCCGTTGAGCTCGCGAATAACAGCCGGTACGGGCTGCAAGCGGCGGTGTTCACCAACGACCTCTCGCGCGCATTCGACATCGCTTACCGGCTCGAAGTCGGCGGCGTGATCGTCAACTGGTCGACGGCGGTGCGCGTTGAAACGCTGGCGTTTGGCGGCGTCAAGCTCAGCGGTCACGGACGCGAAGCGATCCACGACACGCTGATGGAAATGACGCACCAGAAATCAATCCTGTTCTATAACGCGCTATCTCAGCCATCGCAGGAGCTATGAGCGAATGAGCAGCGCCCCTCTGCTGGAAATGCGGCAGATCAGCAAGCGCTTCGGCAACACGCAGGCGCTTGACCGGGTGACTTTCTCGGCGGTCGCCGGTGAGGTCCATGCGATCTCCGGCGAAAACGGCGCGGGGAAATCCACCCTGATGAAGATCCTGTCCGGCGCGGTCCAGGCTGACAGGGGCGAGGTGCTGCTCGATGGCAATCCGGTGACGATCCAGTCCCCGCGTGACGCGCGCAACCTGGGCATCCACACGGTGTATCAGGAGTTCAGCCTCGTCGGGCATCTGTCCGTCACCGAAAACATTATGATGGGCCGCCTACCCCGCTCACCGCGCACGCACCTGATCGACTGGTCGGCGGCGCACCGCCGCGCGCGGGAAGTGCTCAGCCAGCTTGGCTTTGCCAACTTCGACGTCAAGCAGAAAGTCTCGCGCCTGAGCGTGCCGCATCAGCAGATGGTCGAGCTGGCGAAAGCGATCGTCGAGGAACCCCGCATCCTTATTCTGGACGAGCCGTCGGCGGTCCTGTCGCGCAATGACCTGGCGCAGCTCATGGACCTGATCCGGCGCCTGCGGGATCAAGGGCTACTCGTGCTGTACATCTCGCACCGGCTGGACGAGCTGTTCACCATCGCAGACCGGATCACCGTGCTGAAAGACGGCGAGCTGGTCGACACGCTGAAAACCGCGCAAGCGACCGAGGACCAACTGATCACGCTGATGGTCGGCCGCACGCTCGATGAAATCTACCCGGAGCGCACGCCGGTCGAACAATCCGAACTGCTGACGGTGCGCGGCCTGACGCGCGAGCCAACGTTGCACGACATCAGCTTCTCCGTGCGGCGTGGCGAAATCGTCGGGATGTTTGGGCTGGTGGGCAGCGGGCGCAGCGAACTGGCGCACTGCCTCTTTGGCGCGGAACGGTATGACAGCGGCGAGATTCTGTTTAAGGGCGCGCCATTTGCTCCCAAGACGCCACGCCACGCGGTCGAGGCCGGGATCGCGCTGCTGACCGAGGACCGCAAGAAAAGCGGCTTGGTTCTGACCACGACCATCCGCGACAACGCCAGCCTCGCCGCCTTCCCCAAGCTCAGCCGGGCGGGGTTCATCGACCGAGCGCGGCAAGAGCAGAGCATCCGCGAAAAGGTCGACGAGCTGAAAATTCAGCCGCGCGACATCGACAGGCTGGTAAATCATCTTAGCGGTGGCAACCAGCAGAAGGTGATCTTCGCCAAGTGGCTGCTCGTGAACGCCGATCTGATCATTCTCGACGAGCCCACGCGCGGCATCGACGTCGCTACCAAGGTCGAGATTTACCAGATCATGCACCGGCTGACGCAGCAAGGAATTGGTTTTCTGCTGATCTCGTCGGAGATGCTCGAAATCCTGGGTATGAGTGACCGGATCCTGGTGATGCGCCAGGGTCGCCTGGTCGGAGAGTTGGACCGGGCCGAAGCGACCGAAGAAAAGTTGCTGGCGCTGGCGATGGTAGGACCGCAAGGGCAAAACGGGACGAACGGAGCGCAAGAGCCGTATGCAAATCACTTCGAAGCCCGATGATGTGAGGGTAGAGCGACGCGCCTCTCTTGGCGAGACGGCGCTTGCAACGCTGAGATCCACCGCGAAGCGCATCCGGTGGATTGACCTCGTATTCGTGGCGCTGTTTGTCGTGCTGCTGATCTACACGGCGCTCACGTCCGAAAACTTCTTCACCGAGCGCAATATCAGCAACATCCTGCGCCAGAACGTGCCCAACGGACTGTTAAGCCTGGGGATGCTGTTCGTCATCCTCACAGGCGGCATTGACCTGTCGGTTGGCTCGGTCGTTGCGCTGGCCGCCATCCTCTCGGCAGGGCTTCAGTCGAGCACGTCCACGCCCGTCGCGATCGCCGTGGCGATGCTGGCAAGCGCAGCGTGCGGGCTGTTCAACGGGGTCGTCATCGCCCGCTACAAGCTAGAGCCATTCATCGTGACGCTGGCGACAATGGGCGCGATTCGCGGCGCGGTGTTCGTGTACTCCGACACGCCGCAGACGCCCGTCGATCCCGCGTTCCGGCGCGTGCTGGGCGGGTTTGTCGGCGGTGGCGGTTGGCTGGATTCGCTGGCGGTCGCGGCGGTGATCATGCTGGCGTGCTATCCGCTGGCGTGGGTCTTTCTCAACCGCACCACCACCGGGCGCGCGGTGGTCGCCATTGGCGGCAACAAGGAAGCCGTCCGGCTGGCCGGTATCAACGTCGAGACGAAGACCGTGCTGGTCTACGTGCTGTCGGCGCTGCTCTCTGGCCTGGCGGGCATCCTGCTCGCCGCGCGGCTGGGAATCGCGCAGCCGAGCCTGGGCGGCGGCTACGAGCTGGATGCCATCGCCGCGGTCGTGATCGGCGGCGGCGTGATGGGCGGCGGCGGTGGCGGCGCGCTGGGCACGCTCGGCGGCGTGTTCACGCTGGGGCTGATCAACAACCTGCTCAACCTGCAAAACGTGCAGTCGTACTGGCAGCAGATCGTCAAGGGCGGAATCATCCTGTTCGCCGTGCTGGCTCGCCGCAAACAGCGGTAGTTTCCATGCTCTAAGATGGAGAAAGGAGACGCATCACCCTATCCGTACCAGGCAAGCGAGTTATTCCAACGCACTTCTGAACTAACGAGATGTTTGGCTTAGGAGGCTGAGGTAAGATGAAACTCAGAAAGTTGTTGTCGCTTTTGGTCATGGTCATGGTGGTGCTGGCTGCCACCGTCCCCCTCGTTTCCGCGCAGGACGACACCATTCGTATCGGCATGGTGAACCTGACGCAATCCGCGCCGTACTTCATCGGCATGTCGCGCGCTGTTGAGGAAGAAGCTGCCGTCTACGAGAACGTCGAGCTGATCATCACCGACGCGAACGGGGATATCGCCAAGCTGGTGTCGGATGTCGAAGACGTGCTGGCGCAGGATGTCGACGGCATCATCATCAGCGCAGGGTGGATTAACTCCGCGCCCGCCGCGCTGGACGCCATTGAGGCGGCTGGCATCCCGGTCGTGCTGGTGGACCGCAAGCTGACCGGCGGCGAGTACACGAGCTGGATCGGCCCGGACAACTACACCATCGGCGTGCAGAACGGCGAGTACATCGTCGAGCGCCTCAACGGCGAGGGCGTGCTGGTCATCCTGCGTGGCGGCCCCGAGGACAACACCATCGGGCTGGATCGTACGAACGGCGTGCTGTCCGTCGTGGAGCAGTCCAACATCGAGGTCATCATGGCCCCCAACTTCGGCGATTGGAGCGAAGATGGTGGCTTCACCCTGATGGAAGACATGCTCGCCCAGTACGACCGGATTGACGCGGTCTTCTGCGAGAACGACTCGATGTGCCTCGGCGCGCAAAAGGCCATTGCCGACGCGGGCCGTAGCGACGAGATGTTCCTGGTGGGCGTGGACGGTCAGAAGGAAGCCCTGGTGGAGATCATGAACGGCACCAACTACGCCGCCACCGGGCTGAACAACTCCGACCAGATCGGGCGCGCCGCGTTC
>Ga0134094_1002067_pt1 | contig 17971 bp, 18 predicted proteins | sample 5_1taG_FD_94458 | JGI IMG/M metagenome (GOLD analysis project Ga0134094, IMG submission 94458) | Switchgrass degrading microbial communities from high solid loading bioreactors in New Hampshire, USA - 5_19_20_110_A1 metaG | ecosystem: Engineered > Bioreactor > Semi-continuous > Anaerobic >... | reverse complement strand
TAGGTCCCTCGTATCTGAAGCTTTCTTCCTTGATTTCCTCGCCTTTTTCCCCTTGCTTGGCCTTATGATAAAAGTACGCCACAAGAGTGGTACCATGGTGCTGAGCGATTATATCCCTTATGACTTTTGGCAGTTTGTATTTCAGGGCCAGTTCTTCCCCGTCTTTTGTATGGGATGTGATTACCAGGGTACTCAGGTTAGGCGTCAGTTTGTCATGCGGGTTCTCTGACAACTGGTTCTCCTTGAAGAAATTAGGCCGCTTCAGTTTCCCGATGTCATGGAAATAAGCGCCCACCCTTGCCAATAAAGGATTTCCGCCTATTTCGCGGGTAGCCACCTCTGCAAGATTCCCAACCATAAGGCTGTGATGGTAGGTCCCGGGTGCCTCCATCAGCAGCCGTTTCAGAAGCGGATGGTTTGGATCGGTAAGTTCCAGGAGTTTTAATGGCGTCACCACATTGAAAGAACTTTCAAGGAAAGGCAGAATGCCCATTGCCAGGATAATTGACAATATTCCGTTGACAAAGGCAAGCCCTCCGTCATACAGGAGCTTTTGGGCGCTTTCCTTGTCAATAATGCCGGTAAGGACAACAACAAAGGCATTTATCAGACCAAGTATCACTCCAGATAAGGAGATTTTTCTTCTCTGTGTGGCACCTGCTGAAAAGAACGCCGCAAAAGAGCCGCCGATCAGCGCCATCAGCATGAATTTGTAATCTCCGCCCAACATAAGGTTATAGGAAAATGCAAGCAGGATGTTGACCGTTATGGCCGGCTCAACTCCCAGGAAAATTGCAATCAGCACCGGAGCTATGAATATTGGAATCAGGAGAAATGATATATCCGGCAAAAATCTTATGAAAGCCCATGCGAACAGGGTGGTTATCAGTATCACTACGCACATCAGCATGACTGAGTTTTTGTCAAAATAAAGCCTGGGATGAAAATTATGCAGATAAATCATTGATATGAGCAGCAGTCCGAAGATGATGAGAAAAACCGCCATGTACAAAAGATAGTCGGGTTTCCCTTCATTGTCTATGTAATTAAGCTCCTTCAACACTGCATAAATGTCCTCGGTAACCACATCATCCTTGCTTATTATCCGTTCGCCTTTATATATGATTATGGGATTTTCATTGATATAGCTTTCAATAAAGGCAGCCCTCTGTTCCTGTGTGGCCCTTTCATCAATCTGGCTGTTGGCCTTCAGTGTTTTGTTCAATATGTCCCGGGCCAGAATTTTTACTCCTTCGTTTTCAAGCCTCATTTCAATCTCGGCAAGGCTCATTGACCTTTCCTGGGCAAGATTTTCATTCATAAGGTTTCTGGAAGTAAGCTCAGGAAGCGTTTCCTTTATTATGATATTTTTAAGTTCCTGGATTTCCTTTTCCCCTTCATCAGTAAAGAGATACTGCCTGTCCTCCTCACTCATGCTGAAGAGTGTCTGAAATTTCCTGTCAGGATCATGTTTTCTTACCTTGTCTTCCAGGGACAAATGTGACTCATCACCTTTCACTGCCAGCATGAGCCTTTCAAGTTCGTCGAAATATTCATAGGCGCCATTGAACATGTCACTGTTGGCATTTACGATGGGAATAAGCACAGGGTCAAGCTTTTCAGCCTGTTCCTCCGCGTTCTGCCTTGTCTTGATCTTATTTTCTATGTCGCTTGGCGCCTGTATATCCACTTTGGAAATATCGCCCACCGAAAGCATATATTTTTTGGGAGCGGCTTCATATGCCACAACTGTGGAAAGGACAAGCCAGGTTATTGCCAGTATCATTATCCGCTGGAAAGAAGCGCTCTGAAAATATTTATAAAATTTGATGTCGGCATTTTTCTTATGCTTCTTCACCATTATCATCCCTGCCTTTAGCATCCTCTTCGTATGCCTTGATGATACGCTGCACCAGTTCGTGCCTTACTACATCCTTTTCGGTAAGATATACAAAAGCCACTCCGCTGACATTCTTCAGGATTCTTCTTGCCTCGTTCAGTCCTGACTTTTTGTCCTTAGGAAGATCTATCTGAGTAATATCCCCTGTAATGACCATTTTGGAGCCCATCCCCATGCGTGTAAGAAACATCTTCATCTGCTCGGGGGTGGTATTCTGTGCCTCATCCAGAATAATGAAGGCATCATCCAGGGTCCTTCCCCGCATGTAAGCAAGGGGGGCCACTTCAATTACACCTTTTTCCAGGTTGGACTGGTATGTCTCGGGACCCATTATATGATAAAGGGCATCATATAAGGGACGCAAATAGGGATCCACCTTGTTCTGCAGGTCGCCGGGAAGGAAACCGAGTCTTTCTCCTGCTTCCACGGCAGGCCTTGTAAGTATGATCCGGTTGACAAGTTTTTCCCTGAAAGCCTTAACGGCCATGGCCACTGCAAGGAAAGTCTTTCCTGTACCGGCAGGCCCTATTCCGAAAACCACCGGGTATTGCCGGATACATTCCACATATCTTTTCTGATTGAAAGTCTTGGACTTTATTGGCTTGCCCCTGTAAGTCAGGCATATAAGATCAAAGGGCAGCTCGTTGTTATTAAGTCTTTCCTCGTCAGTAAGGTCAAGGAGGTAGCGTACATTCTGCTCGGTTATAATATTTCCCTCTTCGGACATAAGCAGCAGTTTCTGCAGAACATCCACGGCAGTGTCCGCCCGGCTTTCAAATCCCGAGATATGCAGTTCGTTGTTTCTGGCTGTTATTTTAACTTCCAGTCTGTCCTCTATGATTTTCAGGTTTTTGTCATTTGTCCCGAATATATTTGCCAGCTGTTCAGGGGCCGGTATCTCAATTTGTCTTTCTACAACAGTGCTCAATAATAATCCTTCCTTTATTCAATTACAGGTTCAAAACCTGCTATATCTTCTTCGCATTCCACGACAACCTGTACATACATTTGTCCGTTGCCGCTCTCTACAAAATTGACTTTTTCATCCACCACCCTGCTGTCAGGAGGCAGCCTTTTTGATAATTGCTGCCTGCAGGTTTCCTCCGCTATGCTTTTTGCTTCCTCCAAAGTCAGGCCTTTCTTCTTCTCAACTATTTCAAAACTTTTTTCTATGGTCACCCCGATGGGAAGTTTTATTCCAAAAGGTCCTTTTAAAATTTTATCATATGTAGCAGTCTCATACATCTCAAAAGTCAATTTTTTGCCAGGCAACCTGATTTTTTCATCAAATATTCTCAGATATACCGTTTTATGTTCTTTACCGGTTCTGACTTTCTGGGTGTATTCCATGGAAATCGGAAGTGAATTCTCGTACCATGTTCTTGCTATAATCTTTCCAAGCGCATGGACATCCTTGGTATTGAAATCTCCGCCCAAATCGGGCCGCTGGTTTTGGAGCCTGCCCGATACAAGAAGCTGGCCTTTTCTTACGGTATCCCCTTCCTTCACCAGGGGATTTCCCGCATATACTTCCATTTTAATAATCAGCCCGTCCCGTTCCGCAACAATATTGTAAGGCTGATTATTCTGAATTAGTTTTGGTACCGAGACACTGTCCTCAATGCTAACTGTAAGCTTGACCCCCTTTATTTCCACTCCTGCCCATGCGACGCCGTCAACCTGCATGACAATTTCCTGGGCTAATTTTCTGGGGTCAAGCCCCATTTTGAATCTTCCTCTTTTTATTTTCTCATTTTCCAGAATACTCATTATTTCAGGGACAACTTCGGGTTTGCAGCCGGTTACTTCTATATCCCAGATTATTGAAGAAGACAGCAGGAAAAGCAAAAGGAATATGGCAAATCCAATTTTAAATCCTCTTCTCTTTTTAAGCCTGGCAAAAACAAAAGGCAATCCGCATCTTTTCAGAATACGGACCCTGCAGGCCGATTTTCTGGCTGCCGGCCTCATATGCCTGAAGCCCCTGAGGCTTGCCTTCATGACTGCCGACTCGCTGTCTTTCCTTTCAATGTCCCATAAGAGTATCTGGCGTCTTGAGCAGATATTGATAAAGCGCTCAATACTCTTTCCTGTAACAACAATAATAACATAACCTCTTATATAATTCCACAGATACACCAAAAACATGACAATTTCACTCACTTCTAAGCGTCATAGTCAATGTTTGAGATTTTTCCCCCAATAATTATTTCTTCGCTGGTAATTTCCCGGATTTTCAAATCAGTTCCCGTGATTTTTATTACTCCTTTGTTTGTGCTTATCCTGATCATTCCGTCCTTGAAATCCATAATTCCATTGAAATTCTCAATCAGCACTTCCCCTCTCCCTATGGCTGTAACCCGCGGGTGGCTTCCTACAACATCTCCGGGTATTTCGAACAATCTGGCGAGTTTATCAGCAAGACTTTCACCCGATTCTTTGTTCTCCCGTTTTATCCTGTAAATTCCCCTTTTCATGTCATCCCCCCTCGCGCAAGCTGCTCCAGCTCATTTACATCCCCGAATTCATATCCGTTTTCCCGGGCATACTGTATTATTTTGTCAAGGGCTTCTGCATTATCCCTGGAGACAGCATGAAGCAGAATAATCGCGCCGTTGTGCAGATTCTGTGTTACCTTCTCAAAAGCATATTCCCAGCCCCTCTGCCGGTTAACCGCCCAGTCATCATAGGCAAAGCTCCAGAACACATTTACATAACCCAGTTTTGAAGTAATCTCCAGGGTTCTTTCGCTGTATTCCCCTTTGGGCGGTCTTAAGAATACCATGTTCTTTCCGTATTTCTGATAGAATTTTCTGTCCAGTCCTACCACTTCTTCCTCAAGGGTCTTTTCGTCCAGGAGGGGCAAACTTTTATGATTTACGGTATGATTTCCTACCACATGGCCCTCATCAATCATGCGCCTTATAAGTTCATCCTCCTTTTCAAGGTAGGGCCCCGTCACGAAGAAAATGGCATTTACCTTGTTTTCATACAGCACATCGAGTATTTTGGGTGTATACCCGTTCTCATATCCTTCATCAAAGGTAAGGTATATTTTGGGTTTTTCGGTATCGGCGATATAAATGGAATTGTATTTTTTCAGAAGCTCCGGCGTCCCAGGATCAGGCTTGGGAAGGATGCCCGGTCTGCCTCCCCTTCTTATGCCCCAGCTCCTCAGTCCCGTATAACTGTCATTGATTCCCGAGGCAAAATACTGTGGATCGATATCAATATTTTCATTTCCGTCAGAGAGGGTGCCTGTAAGTTCGGGTGAATATACCCAGGCTGATATGTTTGGAAGTTCCCAGGTCATGAAAAGGTTCAGGGCAAGTACAGCCAAAACTACTATTATCATTAGCAGGACATTGGTGTTTAATCTCTTCAATTCTGCCACCTTCCTGAATTCTGAATTCCAAACCGCCAATAATCAGGCTCAAATTTTCAGGATTAAAAAAGAGCCATTGATTATCAATGACTCTTTTTCCTATTTAAATTATATTTTTGTTTTATTAAGTAATTACTATGATTTGCAAACCGACCCGGCTATTGTTCCACCGGGGTGAGCATATCGATTGGTATATCCCGCACTGCGGGTATTATCACATTTTTCTCTCTTTTTATATCCACTTCAAACTCATAATACTCAAACTTATCCAGTACCCCGGCGAGGAGGTTGAGGGAACTTTCCATTTTATCGGCGTCGCCTATCGCTTTTATTGTATAGGGAGGCACAAGCTGTCTTGCATTGATCATGATATATTCCCCGGCATTTCTGATTTCACTCATGGCCACAATGCGTTCGTCGTTGACACTTATAGCCTGTACGTCAGATGCTTTGAGCTCATTGATGAGTTCTTCTATATGCCTGTCTTCCACGGGTATTAATCCGCCGGCTTTCAGGGTAATGACAAGACCTTCGCCTTTTACTGTCTCAAGCCCTGCCATTATTCTTGCATTCAGCACGGCCTGTTTAAGCTCCTCAATATATTGCTGGTCTCCGCGTTCAGTATTTTTAAAAGCGTCGACTTCCCTCTGCAGTTCCTGGAGTCTCGCCTTGAGATTCTCATTATTTTTCTTTTCCATTAGAAGTTCGTCTATTAATTGGTTTACGTCCTCTTTTTCATACTGGGCCAGTACCTGATTTATCTTTACGCTGCTGTACTGCCAGGCAATCATTATTCCCAGAACGAGGCAGACAAACGTGAGGGATATGGTCCTAAAAGCCTTCACCCTTTACCACCTCCATATCTTTGAACATTTCGTTAAGGGATTTATAGGGATGATATCTGTCAATAACTATCTCTTCAGACTTGGAAACATCTATACGTATTCCTGTAAGGCGCATAAATGCCACTGTAGGCATTGAATTTATGGCCTCATACAGGATGTCCGGATCTCCGATTGCCTGAATCACATACGGAGGAGGGTACCTGTTGTTGTTCACGATGATTGTAGGACCTGCACAGACGGGTTTGGTAGTCGTGACTACTCTCTCGCCGTTCACTGAAATTGCCTGGGCACCGTTTGCCTTGAGTTCATCGAGAATCTCATTTATATCATAGTCATGGATTATATATTCTTCAACACGAAGCTCGCCTATTTCCGGCGCATCTTCCATGACAATAACAATGCCCTTTCCTTTGACAGGCGTCAGCCCGGCCTTGAAAAATTCAGAATTCCGCGTTCGCAAAAGCCAGTCAATTTCGTTGTTGTTCAGTCTTTCACCTATATTTTTCAGCAATTGTTCCCGTTCGGCTTCAAGGTTGTTCAGCTGTTCTATTAATCTGGCCTTTTCAGCCCTTTCATATTCAAGTTCAGCTGCGAGTTCCCTTATAGATATAGTCTCATCGCTGTCGCTCCTGACTATACTCCGGAACTGCATACTTACCAATATTCCAAATAATATAAATATCAGAAAAAGCATGCCCCGATGGCCTTTGTTCATTTCTGCCTGCCTTTCAAGTCTATAAGAATTCAACGATTCTTTCAGTCTTTGATTTCAGGGTATCCACATACCTGTTGTTGACCAGCACCACCGGCCGTGAAAAATCCAGTTTGTTCATAAATACTACTTCGCCTACTTCTCCGGTGTTCATGCGGACTTTTGACCCTACATAATAATTGGTTATATTCTCCAGAAATACATTGAGAATAACCGGATCAAGCACCCCGAAACTCCCGTGCTGCATCAGTTCGAAAACCTTGAACGGAGTGTCATTGTTTCTGTATGGTCTTTTGGCTGTCATTGCGTCAAATATGTCGGATATGGTTATTATCTTGGAATAAATATTGAGTTTGTCACCCGTCAGCCCCATAGGATAGCCGCTTCCGTCTTCCTTTTCATGATGGGTGAGGATCGCGGTCGCAACTTCCCCGGGGATGCCATCCATATCCTTTACTATATTATATCCATATTCCGGATGCCTTTTAATCTCCTCAAATTCCTCATCCGTCAGTTTTCCCGGTTTATTGAGGATGTCAGGGGAAATCCTTGTCTTACCTATGTCGTGAAGCAAACCTGCCAAGGCCAGTTTCATGATATCTTCCTTGCTGAGTTTGAGCCACTTACCTATTACTATACACAGCAGGGATACGTTGATGCTATGGTAATATGTGTATTCATCAACCCTTCTTACTTCCATTATTGCATCAATTGCAAGGCGGTTTGTGCCCGATGTGGACGTCAATGTTTCTATAATAGGCCTGACTTCACCAATCTCTATTGGTTTTCCTGAAGAAATCTCATTGAATATCCTTTTCGTTTTCTGCACATTCAGCTCATATTCAAGTTTATACTGAAGCTTCTGGACTGTCCGGCTGCCTTCTTTTTGTATGTACACAATCTCAGGTTTCTCATTGAGGACGGCTACCGTCTGTACACCCATGTTCTTCAGATGCTGTATCATATTGGTGTTGAGAATTGTATTTTCCCATAACAATACACTGCCAAATCTGTTGAAAACCGCTTCTGCCGTAACCATCCCTGGCTTAAGTGAATCTACCGAAAGAAATTTTTTTGCAGCATCCATGTATATAACCCCCAGGGTATAAAATTACAGAAAAATCAAATCTCTCTATCAGATTTATCGTATATTGCCGCCCAGAACTTAAGCCGCAGTCTACTCCGCAACGTTGCACATCTTCTTGAATGTCTCCTCATCTATTATTGTAATTCCAAGCTGCAGGGCTTTGTCAAGTTTGCTTCCCGGATCGCTTCCGGCCAGAACATAATCTGTCTTTTTAGATACGCTTCCTGCTACCTTCCCGCCTCTTTCCTCTATCATCCTTGTGGCTTCTTTCCTGGAATAGGTGGGCAAAGTACCCGTCAGTACAAAAGTAAGTCCCGCAAATATGCTGTTTACCGGTTTGGATGCCTTTGAGGACATATTAACCCCATATTCCTTCAGAAGCCTGATGGTATGCTGTGTCTGCTCCTGCTGCATAAAACTGTAAAGGCTTTCAGCCATCTTCTCTCCTATATCATTAATGGCCTGTATCTCTTCTTTTGAAGCATTCATAAGGTTGTCCATGTTACTGAAATGTTCCGCAAGAAGCTGAGCAGCCCTCAGACCTATATGCCTTATGCCAAGTCCGAATATCAGCCTGGAGAGGTCATTGTCCTTTGATTTTTCTATGGAATTCAGGAGGTTGTCGACGGATTTTTGTCCCATTCTCTCAAGGGAAATCAATTCTTCTCGTTTTTCATGGAGCCTGTAAATATCAGGAATATTGTTAATAAATCCCTTCTCCAGCAATGTTTCAATGAGGGCCGGACCCAGGCCTTCAATATTCATTGCATCCCGGGATACGAAATGCAGGATGCTTCTGAAAAGCCTTGCAGGACATTCGATCCCCGTGCATCTGATTACAGCTTCATCTTCCTCCCGGACTGCAGGCGCACCGCAAACAGGGCATTTGTCCGGCATTTTAAAGGGAACGGTATTTTCAGGACGTTCTGATAACTCAACCTTAATAACTTCAGGTATTATTTCCCCTGCTTTTCTTATCCAGACCGTATCACCTATTCTGATATCTCTTTCCTTTATAAAGTCCTCATTATGTAAAGTCGCCCTGGACACGGTAGTACCGCCAATAAAAACAGGTTCAAGTAAAGCATTGGGAGTTAAGGCCCCGGTTCTCCCCACCTGAATGACTATGTCTTTCAGAACAGTCTTTTTAATTTCAGCGGGATACTTGTATGCCACCGCCCAGCGCGGCGCTTTGCTTGTTGACCCGAGCAGTTCCCTGTATTCAAGGTTATCTATTTTTACGACCGCTCCGTCTATCTCATATGGAAGTCCGTTTTTCACCTCGCCCAGGGCCGTTATTTCCTGTACCACTTCTTCTATTGAGCCGCACTTCTTATATCCGGGACTTACCTTGAAGCCCAGTTTCCTTAAAAGTTCAAGACCATCTGAATGTGTACTTATATTAACTCCCTCTATGCTTTGAACGTTGAATACAAAGATATCCAGCCTGCGGGAAGCGGTAATATTGGGATCAAGCTGTCTTAATGATCCGGCAGCGGCATTCCGCGGATTTGCAAACAGTCTTTGTCCCTCTGCTTCCTGTTTTTTGTTGAGCTCCTCGAAATCTTTTTTTGCCATGTATACTTCGCCCCGGACTACCAGGTATGGCAAATTAAGGCCTTCCGGCAAATTCAGCCTGAGGGGGATTGAACGGATGGTTTTCAGGTTCAGGGTGACATCCTCGCCTATTACGCCGTCCCCCCTTGTCGCACCCCTTACAAACAAGCCATCCCTGTACTCCAGTGAAACCGAAAGCCCGTCAATTTTCTTTTCAACTATATAGTCTATTTTTTCGACCTTTAAACTGGTTTTTACCCGCCGGTCAAACTCATAAAGCTCCTGGATGGAGAAAACATCCATGAGACTTTCCATTTTTATCTGATGATAGACTTTTTCAAAAGTATTCTGGGCTTGTCCGCCTACCCTCCGGGTAGGGGAATCAGGAGTTATGAGCTCAGGATTTTGCTCTTCAAGTTCAAGAAGTTCATGGTAAAGTCTGTCGTATTCATAATCCGGAATTTCAGGATTGTCCTCCACATAATACTTATAATTATGGTAATTGATAATCTCACGCAGTTCGGCTATTCTTCTTGCAACATCCATATTCCTATTCACCTTCTGTTACACCGGCTTCCTTGAATACATACAATTCACCGCCATGTTCAAAGGCTCCAATCTCCTCCAGGGCAAGCTCTATACCCCTTGCTATGCCCTGAGCGGTTTTCTGCCTGAAATCTTCCGACTGCAGACGTTCATGATCTTCCTTGCCCGTTATATACCCTGTCTCGACCAGTATGGCGGGCATATTGGTGTACCTTAGCACGGCATACCCTCTGGAAATTATGCCGTTAAGCTTTGTACCGGTTAAATTCACAATTTCGTTTCCGACGATCTCTGCAAACCGTTTCCCGTCAAAATCAGTATAGACGGCGTCTTTATTGAGATAATACACTTCAAGCCCATTTACCGAGGATGCCCCCTTGCCTTCATAGGCATTCACATGTATGCTCACAAAAAGCGAGGCATTGTTTTCATTGGCAATGGCCGCTCTTGCTTTTAAATCTTTTTCAATATTATCATTCAGATGATCCTCACCTTCGCGGGTCATCACGACTTTAATTCCTTTTTCGTTCAGAAGGTCCCTGACTTTCTTGGCTATATCCAGGGTAACCTCTTTTTCATAAAAACCATCCAGGAAGGGTGATATTGTCCCCGGGTCCCTTCCGCCATGTCCTGCGTCTACCACAACTACCACCGGTTCCATGGTTTTGCCTTCCGGAATTATAACTTCCGGAGTAGGAGTAGGCGTTGGAGTCGGTGTAGGTGTCGGCAAAGCCTCAGGAGTAACCGCTACCGAGCTTTGGTCTGCCGGTTCCTCAGTGTTTCTGGCTATGGCAATTATTACAGCCGTAACAGCCAGAAGGAATACCAGCAGCACGGCAAAAAAACGGGTAGCGTTGACAAGCCTGTATCTTGGTTTCTGCTTTTTTGTCCATAAAGATGCCAGCTTCATCTGTCCACTCTCCGCAAAATTTTATCCGTAAACTTTTTTGCAATTAATATAATAATACACTAATTTATACGCAAAGAACAGAACAAACAGAAAAGAATTGAAGCGGATGACCCGGTAAGAAAAACTAATGAAGGAAACGATCAACATCCTGTGGGCCGATATTCTCATGCAGAGCCATATTTATACCATTGGCCACAAGCCTTGCAAGGTAATCCACGATTTCATCGGTATCTTTGGGCGTTACCACAAGATTTCCCGAATAAGGCTCCAGGAGATCTATAATCATCTGGTATTTCTCGTCCCTGTCTATCCGGGACAGCATCCTGTAAAAATCGCTTCCCGGTCCTGCCTGCTGCATCATGCTGTCCATTATCAGATCCAGTGTATCGCTCACCATTGTCGCAGCATCCACTACAGTAGGGATACCTATGGCAATAACCGGGACACCGAGGGATTCTCGTGTAAGGGCCAGACGCCTGTTGCCAACCCCTGAACCCGGAGCTATGCCGGTATTGGCAATCTGTATCGAGGAATTGACCCTGTTGACGTTTCTTGAGGCAAGGGCATCAACGGCTATTACCAGAGCAGGTTTTACATTGTCCACAATTCCCTTGATGATATGACCCGTTTCAATTCCTGTAATTCCCAGAACGCCGGGAGAAATGGCACAGACAGGTCTTGTGTTTTCGTCAACCTCTTTGGGAAGATACTCATATATATGTCTTGTAACAAGCACATACTGAGCAACTTTAGGTCCCAGGGCGTCAGCCGTTACATTCCAGTTGCCCAGTCCTACTACAAGAACTGTATCCTTTTTATTTATATGGATCAGGTTTTCAAGTTCCCTTGCCAGCATCCTGCAGGACTTTTCATAAAGGTCCCGGCTTCTTTCGTGTATTCCGGGTATATCCATGGTAACATAGGTGCCGATGGGCTTGCCTACTCGCTTTTCGCCTTCAGGTGTATCTACATGAACCCTTGTGATGGAAACCTGATTATCCCCGTCCTTTTCCACGCGGATACCCGGGCCAAATCCGCCGTAATCTTCACGCGTCCGGGCACCTGCTCCCACAACGCGCGATTCGTCAGCCATATCAGTGCGAATAGTACGTTTGACAACTTCCATAATTTTCATCCTCCGTATCCTTATAATACGGTTCTATTATCTGATGTTTGCTGAGATTTAATTCTTCTTCTTTAATCAAGTGAACAGGCACTTTTTTCAAGTATCGGACATAAGATGAAAAGATTTCCTGGCATAACCATGAAAAATCACAGCAGCGGAAGATAAACCATCGGAACTTCTGCAGAAAATCCTTGCATTAAAAAAAACTTCGTGATAATATATTTGTTGTCGTAAAAAAAGACAGGAGGTGAGTTGAGTGCCGAATACCAAGTCTGCAGTCAAAAGAGTGAGATCTTCCGCTGTGAAAAGATTGCGGAACCGTATGAAAAGATCTGAACTGAAAACAGCCCTTCGCAGGTTCAGAGAAGCTGTAGAAGCCAAATCTCCACAATTACAGGAAATATTCAAATACACTGTGAAAAAAGTGGATCAGGCTGCTGCAAAAAATATTATTCACAAGAATGCCGCCTCCAGAAAGAAATCACAGCTTCAAAAAGCTTTAAATTCCGCTTTGGCTGACAAGTAAAAAAATAAACTGAAAATATAAAACGTACCTCGGTACGTTTTTTTATTTTGTCAATTTATATAAAATTCAGGAAAAGGCCGTTTTTAATTTACATTTTTGACTGTTATATTTTCCATCTCAACATTGGCATGGCGCACAACAATATCGCTTATGTTGGCAACCTCAACGGCTGTAAGGCTCTCAGCCTTGACAATAACATCCACGTTGCCCGTGTCACTCATGTATGCCAAAGCATCCTCAAAGCCTTCCTGCTTAATTAATGTTTCTATGGTCGTTTCAATCTCGCTTCTTCTGATAAGATCTATGAGCTGCTGCTGGGCTTCCTCCACAGTGAGTGATGAAGCTGCTATTGCATCACCCGAGCCTTCAATGATTGCCTTAAGTTCATCCTTCTGTTTGCTTCTGACCCTGTTTCTTTCCATACGGGCCTCGGCAAAATAACCCGTTGCCTGGACCTGCTGGTCATCGGCTTCATCGCTTGCCGCTGATGAATCGGTCCCATTTACATATACCGCTGCGCCGGGAATATCTTCATTATCATCGTTAATCGCTTCAGTTAAAGGAAGTCTACCGTATGTATCTTCATCATATGATTCGCCCGTGTCCCCGTAATTGTATTGCAGGATTCCCACAGCTATAATGACAAGAACAAGTCCCAGCACTATTATCTGTTTTCTTTTCATAACTTTCTTCCCTCCAGGCCAAGTATCAGTTTTTGCATGAAAACTATAAAACTGCTTATATAAAATTATATTTTGGTATCTGTATCATTTATGCTTCAATATCTGCACACGATGTTCAGGAATGCCCAGAAGAGTGCAGACCGCATTGTTCAGTTGCTCCCTGATAAGTATGTCATCCGCTCCCTGTGCCACAACTACCACCCCTCTTATCTGCGGGACGTTCACTTTAAGAATTACAGGGGTATCATCACCCGACAATGCGAGCTGGCGTGTTTCCCTGGTCTCTGAGGATTTCCCGCTGGCTCCCTCATCACTTCTTGTGTTTTGTTCGTTATTGTACGCCGGTACATGTTCACTGCTCGAATCGGCAAATATCATCACATCTACAAGGCCGGCGCCTTCTACTTTCGAAAGCAGTTCGGAAAGCCTGTTTTCAAGATCGCTTATTATTTCCTGTCCATTTAACGGCGAATATTTATACCCTGCTTCCTCCGTGCTTGATATACTGCTTGCTTCATTCATGACGTCTTTGCTTTCATCGGTTTTTGACAAAAAGGTTGCGGCTATAAGGATTATTGCTCCCAGCAAAACAATCACTATCAGGTTTTCAAAACCCGAAGGCCTCTCCTTGCCGTCCTTGTCCTTTTTCTTTACGAAAAAACCTGAAAAATTGCCGAACATGATTACCCTCCTCTGTCAAAAGAGCTTGTGTCGATGATTATGTTTTCTTTTTCCAGTGAAAAAACTTGGGAAAGCTCATTTCTGATTTTCTGGAGTATCTCGTCCTTTATTGCTCCGGAATGATTGGACAAGCCCGGTCTTAAAGTCAGATACAGTGCCCTTATCATTCCAAAGGTTTCTTTTTCAGGTTCTTCATAAAGTACAGCATCCACTTTGTCTATCATAAATTCGCTCTCCCCCATATAACGGCTTTTGATGTCGTTAATCAGCGACTGGCGGTAAACCTCAAGCAGTTGCCTGTTGTTTTCCCGCTGTAATTTGCTTATCCTGTCCTGCATCTCCTTTTCCGACAATTTTAAATAATCGCTCCAGACCAGGTTTTCTATATCAAGTCCCGAGTCAATCAGGCTGAAAACAGGCATGGAAATTATCAATGTTACAGCCAGACCGCAGGTAAGCTTCACATATTTCTCCAGATTGCCCGATGGTGCAAATTTCTCTATCACCGTGCAGAGTATTACCACTGTAACAAGGGTAATAATCCATGACCTAAGCCCATCCATATATTTACTCACTCCATGTACAAGCTATTACACTTATTTTGGATTTCAGCCCAAAAATCCGCTCAGGGTCATAAGCGAACCTGTAAGAAGAACAAGTACAAACAAGGAAGAACACATAATTCCCAGAACCACTGAAAGACATCCGGTCGCTTCCTCCAGGCCGTCACAGACAGCTTCGTCACAGACGGGCGCGCCTATTGCGGCCGTAAGTTTCAGGGCAAACATTATAACTATAACTTTTATAAAGGGAACCAGACAGATAATGACAAGTCCGATAATTGTAAGCAACCCCGCCGCATTCCTCACCGCAAAGGCACACTGCATTATGGTCTCAGCCGCATCGGCCATGTATTTGCCCGCAACCGGAACAAAGGACCCGATGGCAAACCTTGTTGTTTTCAGTGTCACCGCATCAACCGAAGAACCGGCTATTCTCTGGACTGATATCAGAAGGGAAAAAGTCAAAGTCAGTGCCGCCGTAATCCAGACAGTACAGCTCTTGAAGAGATCAGCCAGGTTTTTCAGCCTGAATCTCTCACATACACTGTCAACAAGGAACAGGAGCGCTGCCATTACGGTCATGGGTAATAGAATATTTTTGAATATCTGGCAGGCAATATTGACACATATAAGCATTACCGGCTGGATTGCGCCTATTGACACAATCTGGCCTGAGGCAGCCATAAGGGCGACAAGGGCCGGCATTGCAACAGATGCTATGTTTTGCAGTGAGCCGATTGTGTTTGCAGCAATTTCGGCCACGGTGCCAAAACTTACGGAGGCAGTGAGTATGATAATCCCGTTTACTGCCAGCTTCGCGGCCTCATTGGGTATACCGGACCTGAACGGCTGCAGGCAGCGTATTACCGCCCCCAGCAGGATTATGGCATATAATCTTACTATCAGAGTAAGATTGGCCCGTATCTCCCTGCCCAAAAGGTTAAGCACCAGTTTTGGGATACCTTTCAGATTTTCCATCGGCGAGCCCCTGAGCGCGCTGTTTAAAATATCTTCTGCCGAAAAACCGTGAACATCGGCTTCATTCAGGACATCATCCACAATCCTTTCAACCTGTTCTACTTCGCCTTTGCCAAGATTCTTCTGGATTATATATTGGGGTGAGCTTATGTCATTTTGGGCATAAACGGGATTATGACAGATAAAAATCATGAAAGCTGCGAGTATCAGACACTTCAGTATTTTTTGACATTTTAAGGCCAGCATTTTATTCACGCCTTCCCTGTGTACTTCGAAAAAACAAACCGCTACAATATGCCTGCTATTATTCTTATTATCGAGGTGGCTATGGGGACAGCCACCGCAAGCATCATTATTTTCCCTACAATTTCTATTTTCGAAGCTATGGCTTTTTGGCCCGCATCATTGCATATATCAACGGCAAACTGAGTGATATATGCCATGCCGGTAACCTTGAGCACCGGTACCAGAAGCTTCGAATCAATTCCCGCCTTGTCTATGTATTCATTGATTACGCCGACAATAGCTCCTGCCTTGCTGAAAGCCACTATCAGGACCAGAACGCCGAAAGCGATGCCCAGGAGTGTGGACATTTCAGGCCTCTGAGCGGAAATCATCAGGGCAATAACTGCAGTTATTATTCCGATAGCCGCAATCCTGACCAATTCATTTTCCATAATGCAACCGGTACCCCATTTCCGAAATTCCCGCAAAGACACTGGTCCATAGCTTTAAAAACGGAAAAGTGTCTTTACGGTGTCAAAGAGATTTACTATTTCTCTTGCCACCATAAGCAGTACTACAACCACTCCGGCTATGGTTGTGAGAATAGCCATTTCATCCCTGCCGGACTGCTTGAGTACCATATTTAAGACCGATATAAGAATACCAATAGCAGCAATTCTGAAAATCAGATCCACATTCATACCTCTTCCCCTTCACAAGGCATTTTTGCGTTATTATGAGCCAAAGAGACCTGAAGATTATATCAGGAGAACTACTACTGCCGCGCCGGTAAGAATGCCCAGGCTCCTGTAGAGTTTTCCCTTGGTCTCCATATCTTCCCTCGCTTTTCTTTCCATAATGGAAATCTTTTCTTTCTCAAGCTCCAGGACCTTTTCCTGGTTATAGCGGTCCGACTTCCCGAGTCTTTCCCCGAAATCCCGGATCTGTAAGTAGTCCAATTCATCAAGACATAAATTCCTGTCGTTTTCCAGAGCCTTTCTCCAGGCTTTCCCCGCGTTCACATGTTCCTCCCTCATAATGCCGCTGCACCGCATGAATATTTCGGACCATACACCGCTTGTGTTCTCTTTTCCTATATTCTCAAAGGCATCCACCAGAGGAATTCCTAACCCGCACATCTGGCCTTTCAGATTAACGAGTATTTCAATAAATTTTTGCAGCGCACGCTGCCTCTCTGTCAGCCTGGCTGACAGTCTCATTCCTGTTAAGGTGCAGCCTGTGAGTATCAAAAGGCATCCTGTTATCCTGATTAAGAAAATTAAGTTCCCTTCCATTTGCATCCATCACCCTTATCCACCTTTTGCCGTTTAGCATCCCAAGCACTATGATCCGCTCAAAACCGCTTTTGGACGCCAGTTCTCCTACCCCTAACCTTCCCTTGAAATCTTCCAGGCTGAAGGCATGTGCAGTGGCAATAATCCTTACTCCCGCATTCCAGGCCATTTTTATTGCTTCGGCATCCCTCCGGTCACCAAGTTCGTCCACTATGATGACATGGGGAGACATGCCTCTCAGTGCAATTTCTATGCCGTCCTTTTTCCTGCAGCCGTTGAGGACATCCGTCCTGGGACCCAGATCGTTTTGCGGAATTCCCCTGTAATTGGCCGCTATTTCAGACCGCTCATCAATGACGACCGTACGCAGTCCCTTGAAGTGCCCTGCACCCTGACTGACAAGCCTTGCTATATCCCTGAGAAGGGTAGTTTTTCCACAGCGGGGCGGCGACAGTATGAGCGTGTTGAATATGTCGTTTTCGCTGCGGATAATGCTGTCAATCACGCCTTCGGCACAACCTTTAATCTGCCTGGACAACCTTATGTTCACCGATGAGATATCCCTCATCCCCGTTACCTCATCACCCTGATAAACCACCGTTCCGCAGATCCCTGCCCGATGTCCTCCCCTGAGTGTGATAAATCCTCGTTTGATATCTTCCTGGTAGGCGTACACTGAATGTTCGCAAAGAAGATAAAACAGGTTGTTAAGTTCTTCCGGCGAAACCTTCAGGGCATGATGGGGATTATCGGTCAGCCGGCCGTCCGGCGCAATATAACAGTCGTATCCTGAAAAGACGGCCATTAAGGGAAATCCCGCCCTGATTCTCAGTTCTTCCAGATCCATGATAAAAGGTTTTTCAATATTGCCCACTGCATTCCTTATCCTCTCCGGAAGATAGGTTTGAAACAATTCCTCAAAACTGCGGTTATCATGCACCTTTTCCAAAAC
>Ga0134094_1002065_pt1 | contig 17973 bp, 13 predicted proteins | sample 5_1taG_FD_94458 | JGI IMG/M metagenome (GOLD analysis project Ga0134094, IMG submission 94458) | Switchgrass degrading microbial communities from high solid loading bioreactors in New Hampshire, USA - 5_19_20_110_A1 metaG | ecosystem: Engineered > Bioreactor > Semi-continuous > Anaerobic >... | reverse complement strand
TGCTTGATGTTTGGAAAAGAATAAAATTTGAAGTGTTATGTTAACTATGACTTTTAATGGGTCGAACAGTGGCTTTGGTCACTAATTTAATACAAAATAATTGTACAAGGAGAATAGTAAATGAAAGAAAACCTTTACCAGAATCTGCCGGACATTTTGGAAACCGTCTTCAACAATACCCATGAGGCAATGCTGATCGTGGAATACCGGGACGGTGAGTTCCGCTTCCTTTTCAACAACAAGACCCATCAACAGCTGACCGGATATGATAATCTCACAGGCACGACTCCCGTCCAGATTCTCGGAAAAGAAATCGGCGAAAAGCTGATCGGGTATTATCGGCAAAGCGTCACCACCGGCCAAAAAGTCCTATATGAACAGATTTATCACTTTAAACCGGGCAAAAGGGTTTTTCAGACAGAGGTTACCCCTATAACCGTCGGAGGTGAAGTCCGTTATCTGCTTTGCTCCAGCAAGGATGTTACCGATCTCAGGGCTGTGGAAGAAGAAAAAAAGATTCTGGCCGACCGGCTACAATCCATGTTCCTCCGGCATAGCGCGGTCATGCTGATCATCGAGCCGTCTTCCGGCAGGATTGTCGACGCGAATCCGGCTGCCTGTGATTTTTACGGGTATTCCAGGGAGGAGCTTCTCAACCTGAAGATCCATGAGATCAATATGATGTCCGGCGAAGAACTGATGAAGCAGCTTATGACGGCCGCAAGGGAGGGACAGCATTACTATCAATTTCCCCATCGCCTGAAAAACGGGGAGATCCGCCTGGTGGACATATATACCTGTCCGATTCCCGATGCGGAAAATACCGTCCTCCTTTATTCCATCGTCATCGACGTTACGGACCGGGAGGCGTACCGGATCGAGCTGTTCCAGGAAAAGGAACTGCTGCGCACAACCCTGCAGTCGATCGGAGACGGCGTAGTGACGACGGACAGTTTCGGGGTGATTACGAGCCTTAACAGCCAAGCTCAGGAAATAACCGGATGGACATCGGAAGAGGCCTTCGGCAAGCACTTTACCGAAGTATTTCCGCTCCAAAATGAAGAAACAGGCGAACCGATGGAAGATCCCATCACAAAGGTGCTTAATACCGGGTGCATCGTCGGCCTCGCCAACCATACGATGCTCAGAAACCGGCGCGGGGAACTTGTGCCCATTGCGGACAGCGCCGCGCCGATCAGGGCGGAAAACGGAAAGGTCCACGGTGTGGTTATGGTATTCCGCGATATCAGCAAGGAGAAGGAGCATAACGATCAAATCCGTTTCCTGAGCTATCACGATCCCCTGACAGGCCTTTACAACAGACGCTATATCGAGGAGGCAATCAGCCGGATGCATTCGGCCGAAGACCTTCCCATTTCCGTCATAGTGGGCGATGTTAACGGTCTGAAGCTTACAAATGACGTTTTCGGACATAAGGCGGGCGATTCCCTCCTCAAGCATGCCGCGGAGATATTAAAAAGAAATTGCCGCGAAGGAGGTCTGGTCGCGCGTTGGGGCGGGGATGAATTCGTTGTGATCATGCCGCGCACGGACATCGCTGCAGCGGAAAAAATCGTCGATCAGATCAAAACGAGCTGCGGAACTTCGGACGAGAAAGGCCTGAGGCTGAGTCTTTCAATGGGCTGTGCGTCAAAAGAAGACCCTGAGACGGATCTGCAGTGCGTTCTGCAGGAGGCCGAGGAGCGCATGTATCATCAAAAGCTACTTGAAGGAAAGAGCTATCGGAATGCCATCATCAATACCCTGCTTGCAACCCTTTATGAAAAGAGCATAGAAACGGAGACGCATACGGCGCGGCTTGGCTATTTTTGCAAAAAAGTAGGAAAAAGACTTCAGCTTTCGTCGAAGGAAATGGATGAGCTGGCCCTGCTTGCCATTCTGCACGATCTCGGAAAGGTCGGCATCAGCCAGACCATCCTGCAAAAACCCGAGAAACTGGCTTTTTCCGAATGGGAGGAAATGAAACGCCATCCGGAGATCGGGTACCGGATTGCCCAGGCTACGCCGGAGCTTGCCGTAACCGCCGAATATATCCTCTCGCACCATGAGCGCTGGGACGGGACAGGCTACCCCCGCGGATTGAAGGAAGATGAAATTCCCCTGATTTGCCGCATCCTTGCCGTAGCCGACGCTTACGACGCGATGACCAATGACCGCGTATACCGCAATGCCATGAGCAAGGAAGAGGCGATCATGGAACTGAAAAGAAACGCAGGGACCCAGTTTGATCCCCATATTGTGGACCTGTTTATCGAAACCATCAATCAGAATTAATAATATAGACAGACCGAAGACACCGAAGACAGACCGAATAACCGAAGCATCGAATAACCTAGAACCCCGGAGTCTTGCCGCGGAGGCGGCAGGATCGGCCGGGGCGTTCTTTTTCTTGTATTTTGGTAATAAAAGTAATAGAATAATGCCATCGGTAATGCCCAAGAGCAAGCTGAACATATTTCTACTTTATAGAATTATATTGAAAAATCAAAGGCGGAAGAGAATCCGCCGCTATGGAGTGTCCCGGGCAAGGATAAGTGAGGTTTGAATTAAAATGGCAGATATTTACATTCATTACGGAACGGATTTGACAGAAATGACCTATGAGCTTATGGCAGCCGCCGGGATTGCAGGCAGGCTCAGACGGGAAATGACGGTGGGGATCAAGCCCAACCTCGTTGTGGCGCGTCCGGCCGACGGCGGCGCCACCACCCATCCGGAAATCGTCGAGGGCGTCATCCGTTACGTCCGTGACGCCGGCGTCCGAAATATCGTGATACTTGAAGGTTCCTGGGTGGGGGACAGCACGCAGAGGGCGTTCCGCACCTGCGGCTTTGCCGCTTTGGCTGAAAAATACGGCGTCGGTCTTGTCGACACCAAGCATGACAAGGCGGCGGAGCGTTCGGTTCACGGTATGAAGCTGAACATCTGCGAAAGCGCCCTGAAAACGGACTTTCTTATCAATATCCCGGTACTGAAGGGACACTGCCAGACCGGGATGACCTGCTGCCTCAAAAACCTGAAGGGTTGCATTCCGGACAGCGAAAAGCGGCGATATCATACGATGGGATTGCATAAGCCCATTGCGGCGCTGAATACCGTGCTGCGTCCGGCGCTGCATATCATCGATTCCGTTTGCGGCGACCCCACCTTTGAGGAAGGAGGAAACCCGGTGGAGGCGAACCGGATCCTTTTGGGCTTCGATCCCGTGCTGCTCGACTCTTATGCGGCCCAGCTCCTGGGATTTGAGCCCGGGGAAATCGAATACCTGCGGCTGGCAAAGGAATACGGAGTGGGCAGGTTTGTGGACGAGAGGACCCAAATCGTTGAGATGAACGCCTCCAACCGTCCGAAAACGAACGGAACGGTGCGGAATCAAAGCTCAATTGCGAGAAGATACGGCCGGTACATCGAAGAAGACGGCGCCTGCTCGGCCTGCTATGCGGCGCTGGTTTCCGCACTGGAAAAAACCAACGGAATAGGGGACGGCCGAATAAAAATCGGGCAGGGCTTTCGTGGGAAAACGCTCGGCGGGGTCGGTTCGGGCAACTGCACCTCCGGCTGCGAGCATTATGTGAAAGGCTGCCCACCCAAGGCAAGCGACATTGCCGACATGATCCGTCGGCTGAAGATATAGCGAAACGATACGGGCAATTCCCGGGAGGTTGCTATGAGCTCTATGCCGAATACCAACAATAGAAAAGAATATGATCCGAAATTTACAAGGTTCCACGATTTGATGCAGTACCGCGTCAGGGAGATCCTTCTGGTGGCCACTCCTTACGATTCCTTCGTCCTGTCGGAGGACGGCCATCTTTCCGACAAGATTTTCAGCGAATATCTGGACCTGAATCTGCAGTTCGTTCCCAGGATCGCCCATGCGTCCTCGGCGGAAGAGGCTTTTAAAGCGCTGAAAAGCCGGACTTACGACCTCGTGATCACGATGCCGAGAATCAGCGACATGAGTCCGCTGGAATTCAGCCGGCGCGTCAAGGCGGAATATCCGGAAAAACCGGTGGTCATGCTGACCTATGAGACCCTGGATGAAGACACCCTCGACGCGATCCGGGAGTCGAAATCCATCGACCGGGTTTTCGTATGGTCGGGCAACAGCCAGATCCTGCTGGCCATCATCAAATATGTGGAAGACAGGGGCAACGTGGAAGAGGACAGCAAGCAGGGCGTGCAGGTGATTCTGGTCGTGGACGATTCCCCGGCTTATTACTCCCAGTTCCTGCCCCTGATCTATACGGAGATCATGAAACAGACGCGCTACCTGATCTCCCATGCGGTCAACGATTTCCACCGGCTGCTCCGAATGCGCGCAAGGCCGAAGATCCTGCTGGCCGAATCCTATGAAGAGGCTATGGAATTCATCAATAGGTACAAGAACAATATGCTTGGGATCATCTCGGACGTGGGCTTTCTGAGAGACGGGTCCGTCGACGGAGAGGCGGGCCTTTTGTTGGCCGCCGCGGTGCGGGAGCAGAGCCCGGACATTCCAATCCTGCTGCAGTCCCGGGAAACCAAAAACATAGAAAAAGCAAGACAGTTGGGTATGAGCTGCCTTGACAAAAACTCGCCGAATCTGTTGAAGGATTTACGCAATTATATCCTTGATAGCTACAATTTCGGAGAATTCGTATTTAAGACTTCCAGCGGGGAAGTCATCACATCGGTTTCAGACATATCGAGTTTTGAAAGGGCTATCAAGGTTTTGCCGGAGGACAGCCTGGCTTACCATGCCGCCCATCATCACTTTTCCCGCTGGTTCAGGGCCAGAACGGAATTTGAAGTTGCCGACGAACTGAGGGAACGGGAGAGGACCGCTTCTGAGGACTTGCAGCAGTTCAGGGAGTTCATGGAAGACTGCATCGACAGGATCTTCAAGCGTTACCAGAAGGGCGTCATCCTGGACTTCGGCCTCTCGAAGATGGATTTTGAAAACTCGTTTGTCCGGATCGGAGGAGGTTCCCTGGGCGGGAAGGCCAGAGGCGTGGCGTTTTTCAGAACGCTGATCACCGATTCAAACCTGCAGAGTAAATATCCCGGCGTAAAGCTGAGGATCCCGCGGTCCTTTGTGATCTGCAGCGACGTCTTTGAGGAGTTCATGCACATGAACGATCTCCAGGAGATGGCGATCAAGACTTCCGATGAGGAGGAAATTGCCCGGAGGTTTCTTGCCGCCAGGCTGCCCGACGTAATCACCAAAAATCTCCGGGTAATGATTGATGAAATCAAATATCCGCTGGCCGTGCGGTCCTCCAGCATCCTGGAAGATTCGCAGGTTCTTCCCTTCGCAGGGATTTTCAAAACCTATCTGCTTCCGAACTGCGATCCCGATCCGGAGGTCAGATACAAACAGCTTGCCGACGCGGTGAAGCTCATCTATGCGTCTGCATTTTTCCAGTCCCCGAAGGGATATGCGAAGAACGCCGACATCCGCATTGAAGAGGGAGGCATGTCCGTGCTGATCCAGCAGCTTGTCGGGGAAGCCCACGGCGACCTGTTCTATCCCGTGATTTCCGGCGTTGCCCAGACATATAACTACTACCCCTATTCGCATATGAAGCCGGAGCAGGGCATCATCAGCCTCGCGCTCGGCTTTGGAAAGATCATTGTCGACGGAGGAAGGGTATACAGCTTCTCCCCCGCATATCCGAAGATGAATCCGCCCTATTCATCACCGCGGGAGTTTATGGAGAATTCGCAGACACAGTTTTATACGCTGGACTTGAGCAATTGCTCAAAACAGCTTACGAAAAACGACGAATGCACCTATAAAGTGGTCGGACTCAGCCGCATGGCGGAGGATCAGACCCTGCAGATGGTTGCGAGCACTTACCTGCCGGACAGCGACGTGATCGTGAACACCTATAACGCCGAAGGGCCGAAAATCGTAACCTTTGCGAATATTCTCAAGCATAATTCCATCCCGCTTGTGGACATCATCAAGGACATTTTCGCACTGGGAAAGAACGCCTTCGGGACCGACGTGGAGATCGAGTTCGCGGTCAACCTGCCCGTCGACAAGACAAAACAGCCGGAATTCTATTTCCTGCAGGTCAGGCCCATGGTCGTGGGCAGGGAAGCCCGGGAGTGCAAGATCGGGGAATATAACGATGAGGACGTGGTCTGCGCCAGCGCCCATATCATCGGAAACGGAGCCTATAAGGACATCACCGACGTAATCTACATCGATCCGGAACACTTTGACATCAGCAAATCAAACACCATCGCGATGGAGATCGGCGAGCTGAACAGGCTGCTGGTGGAGGAAGGACGCAAATGCGTGCTCATGGGATTCGGAAGGCTCGGAACCTCCGACCCCTGGCTGGGAATTCCCGTGGTCTGGTGGCAGATGTCACAGGCGAAGGTGGTCGTGGAGGCGGATCTTGAAAACCTGGTGGTGGAGCCTTCCCTGGGAAGCCATTTCCACCACAACCTTACGTCCCTGAAAATGGGATATTTCCATATCGGCAGAAAGGAATCGAGGGAAGAGCGCATCAACTGGGATATTCTGAGACGGGCGCCCGTCGTAAAGGAAACCGAGCATGCCAGGCTGGTCCGCTTTGATAAGCCCCTCGTCATCAAGGTAGACGGCCAGTGCAACCGCGGAGTCATCCTGAAACAGTACTGAAAAATTGTACACACTAATGAATTTTTATAGGTAAAAAATGCATGTCCCCTCATTTACATGCGCCGGGACATGCATTTTTATCAGGTAAAACAATCATTCGAACGGGAACCGGTGCGGCAGATTAAAGCGGTCCCGCAATTCGATAAATTCCTTTTGCACGGCTTCCCCGACAGGGACGCCCTTGTCCTTTCTTTCAAGCCAGGTGAGGTATTCCTTTTCTCCTGCGGTATAGATCCTTTCCGCGCCCGGCGCGAGCGCAGAGGCTCGCAGCGCCCTTAAAATGTCTCCGGCGGTTTTTTTGAAGGTTTCCGCTCCCAAGAATGCTTCCGTATCGATGGCAATAAAGAAATGGCCCAGGTGGTAAGGGATCTTTTCTCCGTGCTCGTCCCGCCCCGTCAGCATTTTCAAATAGCTGCCGGCCTGCAAAGCGGCGGAAAGTATCTCCACCACGGTGGCATATCCATATCCCTTATATCCGGCAAGATCTTCCCCGATTCCGCCGAGAGGCGCCAGCGCAGCGGTTCCCTTAACAAGAGCGTCCAGGATGGCGGCGCTGTCCGTCATGGGCTTGCCGTCATGACCGATGACCATTCCGGCAGGCGTTTCTTTTCCTTCCCGGGCGAAATACTCGATCTTGCCGCGCTGGGTGATGCTGGTGGCGCAGTCCAGAACGAAGGGGAATTCCTCATCGGTGGGGAATCCGAAGGTCAGCGGATTGGTTCCCAGCATGTTTTCCACGCCGAAGGTCGGCGCGATGGAGGGACGCGCGTTGGTCCCGGTGATTCCGATCATATTCTCCTTCGTCGCCATGGTTACATAATAGCCTGCAATGCCGTAATGGGAGGAATTTCTTGCCGCAACCATCCCCATGCCGTATTTTTTGGCTTTTTCGATGGCCATGGCCATGGATTTGTAACCAACGACCATTCCCATGCCGTCATGGCCGTCCACCACGGCCGTCGTCGGAGTCTCCTTCAGGATTTCAAATTCGGTAACGGGCTTCAGAACGCCCTCGATAATGCGGTCGATATAGATGGGCTTGAAGCGGTTGCAGCCATGGCTTTCGATTCCGCGCCGGTCGCTTTCCATCAGTATTTCGGCACAGATTTCCGCTTCATCCCGGGGCACGCCGACTTTCTCGAACACCGCCGTCATAAAATCTCCGATCAAATCCCACGGTACATAGGGTCTGGTTTCCATATAACGCCTCCTGAAATTTCAATTTTATAACATAATATAACATAATTATTTTGAATCGCTAAACCCATTATACTGGCAGAAACTGGCCAAGGCAAAAAATTTTTAAACCTGACGTGAGTCAGGTTTATTTCAGCAGCCGGCGCAGCATTTTCAGCTTCTTTTCCGTGTAGGGATGGTAGCGTACCGGCAGGTCGATCCAGGTGGATTTCCTGACTATGCTGCGATAATGGGTGAAGGTGTCGAAGCTCAGCTTGCCGTGGTAGCTCCCCATTCCCGAATGGCCGACGCCGCCGAAACCCATGAGCGGGTTGGCCAGGTGGATTATGGTGTCGTTAATGCAGCCTCCACCGAAGGAGCAGGTGTCCAGTATCTTTTTCTCGGCCGCCTTGCTTTTCGTAAACAGGTACAGCGCGAGGGGTTTTGGGCGGGAGCGGATGAACCGGATGCAGTCGTCCAGCGAAGTATAGGGTAAAAGGGGGAGGATCGGGCCGAAGATCTCCTCCTGCATGATGGGGGAGTCCGGCGTGACGTCGGTCAGGACGGTGGGCTCGATAAACCGCCTGGACTCGTCAAAGCCGCCGCCGATGACGGCCTTCCCGTCTTGCAGCAGCCGGATCAGGCGCCGGAAATGCTTTTCGCTGATGATGGTCGGCATATCGGACATGTACCCGCCGGGGAAGAATTCTCGGAGCGCATTTTTATATTCTTCCAGAAACCGTTCTTTCACGGATTCATGGATCAGAAGGTAATCCGGCTCCACGCAGGTCTGGCCCGCGTTGAGGACCTTCCCGAAGGCGATGCGCCTGGCGGCAAGCTTCAGATCCGCCGTTTCGTCCACGATAGCGGGGCTTTTTCCGCCCAACTCCAGGGTTACGGGCGTAAGGTGCTTCGCGGCGGCTTCCATGACGGTCCTGCCCACTTCCACGCTTCCGGTGAAGAAGATGTAGTCGAAAACCTCCTCTAGCAATGCGCTGTTCTGTTCCCTGCCGCCTTCCACCACCGCGATGTATTCGGGCGGGAAGCCGTCGCCCAGGATTTTCGCGACGGCTTCGCTGACCGCCGGGGCGTAGGCCGAGGGTTTTACTACGGCGCAGCAGCCTGCCGAGATCGCGCCCACAAGGGGCACAAGGCAAAGCTGGAGCGGATAGTTCCAGGGGGACATGATCAGCACTACGCCCCGGGGCTCGGGAACAATGAAGCTTTTCGCATGGAACTGGGTCAGGGGAGTTCGTACCGTTTTTGTTCTGGCCCAGCGGCGCAGGTGTTTTAAATGGAAGCCGATCTCGCCGAGCACCATGCCCGTTTCGGTCATATAGGTCTCAAAGGGGGTCTTGTTCAGATCGGCCTTCATCGCGCGGTTGATCAGTTCTTCGTTTTCAAGCAAGGCCTTCTGCAGCCTGCGCAGGGCTTCCATCCGAAACGACAGCGGACGGGTCGCGCCGCTTTCAAAATATTCGCGCTGGCGCGCGATCAAAGCGCCGAAATTTGTGTCTCTATTCGCGTTCATATCATTATCCTTCTTGTCATTATCCATCTTGATCCTTATTGCTTATTTGCCTTTTATTATACGACAGTCGCCCTGCCATTCAATCCGTTATTATTTTTCCGGCTTCTTTTTCGGAGGGTTTTTTCCGGATTTTTTCGATCCCTTCTCCTGCGGATTCTCCGGCCGCTTTCTGTTCCCGACTGTTTTTCCTGCAGGCCGGTGTGATTAAAGATATCAGGCGCCCGGGACAATCCCGTTCTTTTTCAGAGCGTGAAACGCGTCCTCGGCGATTTCAATGGACCGGTTGATATCCTCATCCGTCAGCGCCGCGTTTATGAAATGGTTGTGATGGGAGGTCAGGAAGATTCCCCGCTTTACGCATTCGGCGATCCATTGCTGGTGAATCATCAGGGAATTGTCGTCGGCAAGCCGCAGATAGAACAGGGACGCCGGGCCGGAGACCACCAGGTGGAAGCCGTTGTTCGCCGCCGCCGCTTTGAAGCCGTCCATAAGCTTGGCACCGAGCTCTTCAAAGAGCTTCGGGGCGTTCAGAGCCTTCAGCTTTTTGATGCAGGCGATGCCCGCTGCGAAGGGGACGGCGCTCATCCAGTAGCTTCCGGTGTAGGTAATGCTGCTGACCACGTCTTTCAGTGATTCCCTTCCGCAGAGCGCCGAGACGTTGTACCCGTTGGCCAGCGCCTTGCAGAAGCAGATCAGGTCGGCCTTGAAACCGAAATAGTGGTCGGAACCGGCGAGATCCAGCCGGAAACCGGCGCGGACGTCGTCAATGACCAGCACGACGCCGTGGTCGTCGCAGAGCTTGCGAACCTTCTGCCAATATCCTTCGTCCGGAAGTAAATTGTCCCGGAAGTTAGCCTGCAGGTAAGGCTGGGCGATGAGCCCCGCGATTTCTCCCTTGTGATCGTTGAAAAGCTTTTCCAGCGCCGGATAATCGTTGAATTCAACATAGAGGTTATTTTTGACTTCTTCCTCCAGAATGCCGGGATAATCCAGCTTCTGCGCCCATGGGGCGGCGCCGTGGTAATAGCCGTTGAAGAGGACGATCTTCTTTCGCTGGGTGGCGGCTCTGGCCGTAAGGACCGCCAGGGTGGTTACGTCGGTGCCGTTTTTGGCAAAGAACGCCCAGTCGGCGCTGGCCACCGTGTCAACCAAAAGCTCGGCAAAATCCACCATAATTGAGGAAGGGATCGTGACGCAATCTTCCTTCTTCAGCTGTTCCAGCGCGGCGGCGTCCACGTCCTCGTCGCCATAGCCCAGCACATTGGGGCCGTATGCGCACATATAGTCGATATAGTCGTTTCCGTCCAGGTCCCAGAAATGGGAACCCTTTGCCCTGGAAGAGAACAGCGGGAACGCGTCGTTCGGGACGTAGCAGCCCTCGGAGGGACCCTGATGGCCGTAAATACCGGAAGGAATCACCCGAAAAGCGCGGGCGAAGGCTTCCCGGCTTTTGGTGTAGCTGTATGTAGAAAATTTCATAACAATAGCCTCCTTTAATATCGAATTGTACGGTTCCGTGCGGCAGACCTGAGTGGTATTTCCTGTAGTGTCCGAATCGCTTAACTCAGGTACTGTCCGACCCGGTACAGGATACGGTTCAGGTTGTCGATCATGTTCAGCATGCCGCGCATCTCTACGCTTCCGTTGCAGATGCAGGCAATGGAGCTGGCCTCGCCGTTCAGCAGCTGTCTTGTGATTTCAAGATCGGAAAAGCTCAGAACCGCCCTTGGGTTGTGAGTGGGCCTTTTTATGGTGGTCAGACGATGGTCCTTCACGTTTACGGTCACACCCATCACGTCTTTAATTTCGAGGACGATGTCGCCGTCCGGCATCAGCCCGGCGCTGAACCGGCCGCTTTTGTCGTTGTTGCCGACCTGGGAGATGGCTGCCGCGGCGGCGTAAAGCGTCAGTTTCGTATTGATCTCCCGGAAGGCGCCGTCCTCCAGGTCCTCCTTCGACGGCTTCAGATATCTCGCAAGCAGTTCCGTCAGCGGTACGAAGGTCTTTGTCAGAAATAAAATCTTTGTGAAGCCCTTGGTTGGGACCGGCTTCACCGTTCCTTCGATCATGCCGTTGAATTTCTCGCAGGAGGAGAAGGAGAGCTTGATATCGCAGCTTTCACACCCTTCCGTAATGCTGCAGCCACCCTCGTGGAAGGCCAGGGTGGCTCTGGGACCGTCCTTCACGGCAAAGCCGACGGTCACGGGCCTCTTGCCCTTTAAGAGCTCTCTTGCTTCCGGAACCAGCTCGCACAGGTTTTCCAGGGTGCCCAGTACGGCGAACAGGTTTACGAAGGCCATGGTTCTGCTGTCGGTTTCGGTTAACAAGGCGTACACCTCCTTAAGGATATCCCAATGGATATAAGAAAATTTTCAGCAGTCGAAAATTTTCTGCAAATGCAGTATAATAATGGTGACAACGGGTTGTAGGGGAGCACCGCTCCCGCCAACCGACGGAAGGCAAGACGGCTTATGGCAACACCGGATCGGAAGGTGATTGAAATGGAGGAAAACCGCGGATCCGCCGGTTACATTCCCTATCAGCCGGCCTTTGAACAAATGCTTCATTACCGGAATTTCACAGTGCCTCCCGGACATCCTCTATACGGGATCGTTTCCGACTTTTATCAGTTTGATTCGGTCTCAGCGGACGGCGGGGTCTGCGTGATTCCCGACGGATGCATGGACTTGCTCTTCCGTTATGGCGACGGCACTGTGGTGAAAACGCTGGAGGGATACCACCGGAGGAAGGTTATGGTTCCCGTCAACCAGATCGGAAGCGCCTTCGGGGTGCGTTTTGTTCCGGGCGAGCTTGCGAATCTGGTTCCCATGCAATCCTCCGAACTGATCGGAAAACACGCGCCGCTGACCGACTTTTTGAAAAGAGATCCCCTTCTTGACCGGATGGATGAATTGCAGGATTTCGAGCAGCGCGTTGAAACCATTTCCGCATATCTGATCAAACTGATTCAAAACAGCCGGGATACGGCCGATATCGTACGTTACTGCACGGATAAGATCATCGGCAGCCGGGGAAACGTACATATAGGGGAATTGTCCGAGGATACGGGCTATTCCGTCCGATATCTCAGGGTTTTGTATCACCGGTATGTCGGCGTTTCTCCCAAGGAGTTCTGCGAGATTATCCGGTTTCAACATTCGTTTTACGAGTATTCCCTTCAAAAGAGAGCGAATAAGGATTTTTCCCTCTGTGACTTTGCCATCCAGGGCGGGTATTACGACCAGTCTCATATGAATAAAAGCTACCGCAGAATAGCCGGCGCCCTTCCCGGAAAGCTCTTCTCAGAAGTCAGCCGTCAGGATTCCGTTCCTCCCGTCAGGTGAGCATTCCCTGAAGAATCGCCATGTAATCGTTGAGATAGCATGCGTATTCGGGACTTCCGATGGTTTCCACGTAACCCTTCTCCACGGCTTCCACAAATTCCACGTCTTTAAGAAGCACCGCCATGGCGCCTTCGACGCTGAGAAAACGGAAATGGACAAAGGGACTGCGGCGGGTGTAAACGCCGTGGCCGGATTTGGACTTGCCTGCCTTGATGCGCAGGTAGCAGGCGATATATTCTTTATCCTCGCCGTTTTCCACGGTAAACTGATAGATCCGGTCGGGCTGGCGGCGGCAGAATTCCTGCATGCTGGGGTCGCCCAGCTTGTTGAACTGGGAGAGGGCTCTGGTAATCATATATAAACACAGCTTAACCTTAAGGCTTTGTCCTTGGAAGTCCTTGGGACGTTTGGACGGAGACATGATCTTTAGGCCCATGAGCAGGGACAGGAACTTTATCAGAAGACCTGCATTTTTCAGCACTTTGATGGAGGGCAGGGCCATTCCTCCCCGCAGCAGGGCGTTCATTTTCTCGACGGAGGGGAAGGTCAGCGTGATATCGGGATTTTCCGCCGGCCCCTGAACCACGGTCAGCTTGCCGCGGTCGAACACCAGATGGCAGGCCAAAAGCCCGCCTTCCGAGCCGTCGCCGGTTCTTGCGCCGAACTGCACGGTACCGACCACGTCTATAAATTTCTCCTTTATTTTCGGATCGTCATCCAATAGGACCTGCATAACGGGGAAAACCGCGTTGAAAAACAGCTTTGCGGCCATGATTTCCCGGGGCGGCGCAGCCGCCGTTTTTTGAGATGGCCCAGGCGCAGCCGCCGTTTTTTGAGATGGCCCAGGCGCAGCCGCTGTTTTTTGAGATGGTACGGGCGTCGCCGCGATTTCCCGAGGTGATGCGGACATAGTGTTTCACCTCCCCTTACTCGTCGTCCCAGTTTTCGTCTTCTTCGAATTCCAGTCCCATCATGCCGCGCACCTGGTCGACGATGCCGTTGGCGTCAAGACCGTAATGCGCATACAGGTCCTCCGCGTAGCCTATGAGCGAAAATTCGTCGTAGATCCCATGCTTTTTGAAGGCACAACCCTTTCCGCTTTCCGCGATTACGGAGGCGACGGCGTCCCCGAGGCCGCCGACCACATTGTGCTCCTCGACGGTGAGGATGCGGCGGGTTTCGGTAACGGCCTTAATGATCGCTTCCCGGTCGATGGGCTTGATGGTATGCATGTTGATGACGCGTACGGAAAGGCCGTCCTGTTCCGCCAGCGTCTTGGCCGCTTCCAGGGATTGAAGCACGGCGATGCCGCAGCAGATGATGGTCAGGTCGGTGCCGTCCCGCATGGTGACCGCTTTCCCAATTTCAAAATCATAATTTTCATCCTTATAGCAGGGCGGTTCGAAACCGCGGCCGATTCTGATGTAGACCGGTCCGGGGATATCGACGCAGGCCCGGACCGCCCTGGAAGTTTCGATTCCGTCAGCGGGGCAGATCACGGTCATGTTCGCGATTGAGCGCATTACGGCAAAATCTTCCGTACAGTGGTGGGTAGTCCCCGCATGGCCGAAGGAAATGCCGGCATGGGTCGCGATGATCTTCACGGGCAGGTTCTGATAGGCGATGTCTGTCCTGATCTGCTCTCCTGCTCTGAGGCAGGCGAAAACGGCCATGGTGGACGCGAAGGGAATCAGCCCCGCCTTGGCGAGACCCGCGGATATGCCGAACAGATTCTGCTCGGCGATGCCGACGTTGAAGAACCTGTCGGGATACGCGTTGGCAAAGTGGACGATGGCGGTGGTTTTTGCCAAATCGGCGGTTACCCCTACGATTTTATCATTGGTTTTGCCCATCTCCGCCAGCGTCCGTCCGTAGATTTCACGGGCGGTCATGGTGGCGGCGTCATAGGCGGTCCAGTTGGTTCCTGTTATCACACTCAATTTTTCATCCCTCCAAAGCATTTGCTGTCACGGCAAAAGCCGCCGAAAGCTGATGTCCTCTCATGCGCTTTTATGACTCTCTCATGATAGAGGCCTTGGCCTTCTCGCATAGGGCGGAATCGCCGGAGGCATAATGGTATACGACGTTGTTTTCCATAAAATCGACGCCCTTTCCCTTGACGGTGTTGGCCAGGATCATCACGGGCTTTCCGCCTGTTTTGCCGGATTTTGCCGTCTTGACGGCGTCTCCGGCGTTGCCTGCTTCTCCCGCCTTACCGGACTCTCCGGAACCGCCGGAGTCTCCGGCATCTTCGCCCGCCGCCCAGGCCTTGTCAAAGGCGGCCGCAAGCTCGTCGAAGTCGTGGCCGTTGACTTCAAGGACTTCGAAACCGAAGGCGCGCCATTTGTCCGCAAAGGGCTCAAGGGCCATGATGTCCTCGGTAAAGCCGTCGATCATCAGCCTGTTGCGGTCCACGACGGGGATCACGTTTTTCAGTCTGAAATGGGACAGGGCCATGGCGGCTTCCCAGACGCTGCCTTCGCAGCATTCGCCGTCTCCCAACAGGCAGACGATCTTGTAAGTCTTACCCAGGTACCGGGCGCCCAGCCCCAGGCCGACGGCCATGGAAAGCCCGTGCCCGAGGGATCCGGTGGAGACGTCGCAGCCAATTACCTTGTTGCTGTCGGGGTGCATGGCGAAGGGGCTGCCGAAATGGTTGAAGGATCTAAGCTCTTCTTCCGGGAAGTATCCTTTTTTAGCCAGCACCGGGATAAAACCGGCGGCGCTGTGGCCTTTGGAAAGGATGAAACGGTCCCGGTCCTCCCATTGCGGGTCGTCGGGTTTGACATTGAGATACTTGAAATAAAGGATGGTGAGAATGTCGGCGATGCTGAGGGATCCGCCGATGTGGGCGCCGCCTGACCATGCCATTACGTCTATCATGGTCAGGCGAAGCTCCTGCGCGATATTCTTCAGCCTTTTCTTTTCGTCCGGAGTAATCGGCATTTTGCATTCCTCCTGTCGTTCATTTGATATCGTGTAAGATCGGATCGGGCTCGAATTGACGTTCAGACCGGGACGGCGGTGCCGCCCCTCTTGTTATTGTGAATTGCAAAGAATTTTCGGCTGGTAAAAATCTTTCGGCACGTTTTGCCGAAAGCTTGGGAGATTGCGGCGGCATTGTCGCCTATTTCTACCAATAATATAGTTTTGACCCTTGGATATCGTCTAGTAAAAAAAGGAATAGAATGGTACAATACAAGAAAGCTGGAAAGTTTAGCAACGGCCGGATTACCCGGCTGTGAATAGCTGATAAAAAGGCCGTCGGGCTTTATGAGGTGAGAAATGGAGATTCTGGTTTGCATCAAGCAGGTTCCGGGAACCACGAAGGTGGAAGTGGATCCCGAGACGGGCGTATTAAAGAGAGCGGGCGTGGATTCCAAGATGAATCCCTATGACCTGTATGCGCTGGAGACGGCGCTCCGGCTGAAGGAGCGGCACGGCGGAACGGTTCGGGTCCTCAGCATGGGTCCGCCCCAGGCGGCGGAGGTGATCCGGGAGGCCTATATGATGGGCGCCGACGATGGCGCGCTGATTACGGACGGGGGGTTCGCCGGTTCGGACGTCCTGGCAACATCCCGTGCGCTTTCGGAGGGGATCAAAAAGCTCGGCGCCTTCGACCTGATCCTGTGCGGCAAACAGACCACCGACGGCGATACGGCCCAGGTCGGGCCGGAAATCGCCGAGTTTCTTGACATTCCCCATGTCGCCAACATCATACGCATGGTGGAAATCAGGGAAAAGTCCGCCGTGGTGGAAATGGATATGGGCAGCGTCGTGCAGACGGCCGAGGTTTCATTTCCCTGCCTTCTTACGGTGGAAAAGGACATCTTTCAGCCGAGGCTTCCCTCTTATCGAAGGAAGAAAAGCGCCGGAGAACGGGAAATACGGACGATCTCCCTTAAGGACCTGGGCGATGCCGATGAAAGAAACTACGGACTCAACGGTTCGCCGACCCAGGTGGAGCGGATCTTTCCGCCGGAGGCGGGCGGCAGCAGGGAGATCTGGACCGGAACGGGAGAGGAACTCAGCCTGAAGATGGCGGAGAAACTGCGGCAACTGAAGTTCATTTGACCGGTCGGAACGAACGGATTGATTTGGAAGGAAAGGCTGGAAATATTCATGAAAAGGCTGATCTGCCACCAGGAAAAAGTGAACGAAGCAAACAGGGAACAGCTTATCGCCGTCTGTCCCTTTCATGCCATCGAATACAACAACGGTGTGATCGAAATCAGCGCGGGCTGCAAGATGTGCATGCTCTGCGTCAAAAACGGCCCCGAAGGCGTCATGGAGCTCGCTGAGGATGAAAGCGCGGCCGATAGGGACTCCTGGCGGGGGATAGCGGTCTATGTCGACCATACGTACGGGGAGATCCATCCCGTCACCATGGAGCTCATCGGAAAGGCAAAAGAGCTTGCCGACACGATAAAAGCGTCGGCGGCCAAGGCAAAGGAGCCGGCAGATAAGGCGAAAGAGCCTGCCGGCCCGACGGGGAAACCTGCCGCTTTGGCCGATTTTCCGGTTTACTGCGTATTCATGGGACATGGCATCGTGAAAAAGGCGGAGGAGCTGCTGCATTACGGGGTGGACGAGGTCTTCGTCTATGACGAGGAGGAGCTTGCCGACTTCCGGATCGAGCCTTATACCGCGGTCTTTGAGGATTTTATCAGAAAAGTAAGGCCTTCATCGGTGCTGGTGGGCGCCACGACCACGGGCAGGTCCCTTGCGCCCAGGGTCGCCGCCAGGTTCCGCACCGGCCTGACGGCGGACTGCACAAAGCTTGAGATAAAGGATAATACGGACCTTGTTCAGATCAGGCCCGCCTTCGGAGGAAATATTATGGCCCGGATCCTCTGCACGAAGACAAGGCCCCAGATGGCAACGGTAAGGTATAAGGTCATGAACGCACCGGAAAGGAGCCCGGAACGAAACGGGAAGATCACCCTCTGCGATATTGACAAGGCGAAGCTCACTTCCCGGATCCATGTGCTTAAGGTGACGCAGAAGCCGGGCTGAAGTGGATATTTCCGATGCGGACGTGATCGTCGCCGTCGGCAGGGCTTTGAGATCGGAAAAGGATATGCCGATGGTCCGGGAACTCGCGGAGCTTTTGGGGGCGCAGATCGCAGGCACCAGGCCGATGATCGAGGCGGGCGTCATCGGCGCGAAGCAGCAGATCGGCCTCTCGGGAAGGACCGTCAAGCCGAAGCTCATTATAACGCTGGGCGTTTCGGGTTCCGTCCAGTTTGCGGCGGGAATGAAAG
>Ga0134094_1002063_pt1 | contig 17987 bp, 17 predicted proteins | sample 5_1taG_FD_94458 | JGI IMG/M metagenome (GOLD analysis project Ga0134094, IMG submission 94458) | Switchgrass degrading microbial communities from high solid loading bioreactors in New Hampshire, USA - 5_19_20_110_A1 metaG | ecosystem: Engineered > Bioreactor > Semi-continuous > Anaerobic >... | reverse complement strand
GAGCAGAGGGGAAACACCTGGACTCATCCCGAACCCAGCAGTTAAGCCCTCTTACGTATTGTGTGGTACTGAGGTACGCGAGTCCTCGGGAAGCACGATTCGCTGCTAGTACCTCCCTTCCATGAGAAACCTGCTCTTCTATTGGCCCGCCTTGGTAAAAGTAACAGGTGATAAACCTTAAATACCCAGGTGGTACACCTATAGAAGGTAACACACAGGCCAAGGTGGCGGAGCGGCTACGCGGTTGACTGCAGATCAACTACACCCCGGTTCAAGTCCGGGCCTTGGCTTTCAGCAGTTTGGCCGCATCAGCGGCCAAGCGATAATAGCGGCCAGAGCAGAGGGGAAACACCTGGACTCATCCCGAACCCAGCAGTTAAGCCCTCTCACGTGCTGCGTAGTACTGAGGTACGCGAGTCCTCGGGAAGCGTAACTCGCTGCTATTATCATCTCTCTACTCTGAAAATTGCTCTTTTAGTAAATTATCATGCAACTTCAATCCTTCAGTTCTGTACATGCGCTTCTTTGCTAACCTATTTCCTTGTTCCCGTGGCTCTCCATCTCTCATGCGTGGACTGCCCTTGCGCTGAGTGATAGGCGAGTGTGGTAGCGCGATCAATCAGGCAAGTAAATCGTCAAGAAGAGCGATACTGCAGGAATGAGGGGGGAGCGGCCCCCTATTCCCATCCGAGACTCTCTTACAGCACCCTCCAGGCATCCGGCACGATACCTGGTGCGGCTCATCTTTCCGTCTTCAGAGTCACGGGTGTTTTGAGGTTTTACATTGATGAGAGAGGTTTTTAGGGTTATCTTTGGATCTCAAGATGTGCCGTTGTTACATGGCACCAACGTACCTCTACGCGTTATATTACATTTAACTTTTATCATTTGTCGAACGTATGTGGTTTACCCGCCCGTGGAGGAGTACTGTCATAACCCCGGGTTGACTTTATCCGCTATGATGCCGGCGGGGCCGTCAGATCTCGCGTCTGGGCACTTATACTCTCTGCTTGCGGTCCATCTCCGGCAAGCGTGGCGAGCCTCTCTGCGGGACACCCTCAACACTCATGATGTTACCGTCGCGCTCATCTGCCCATCAGACTGCTATCTGCTGCGCTGCCTCCACCTTCTCGCGCTCGAACGTCTCGGTGAGCTCAAAGAGTGTGTCCCTGCTGAGGTGCCGTTCTGCCAGGGTAAAGACATGCCCCTCCTCCGTCGCGAAGTGCGCCTCAACCACCTCCCTCAATTCACGCAGTGCCGGTATCCAGGCATCATCTCTGAGCGGGATTCGCTCAAACCGCGCGAGGTTTTTGCGAACCTCATCGTGCTCCTCAAGTGACCGGTGGATCTCTTCCGGCACCAGATCCCGGAGTCTGGCGTAGAGTGTGGCCTCCTCCGCATACATATGTCCCGGCAGTTCGCGCCGAAGCGTAATGCACCGGACATCCCGGGTATCCGGATTGCTCTCGAGTTCGTCGAAGAGGTTCCGGATGAGCTCGTGATCGTCCTGGATCAACTCAAGAATCTGTGGCATGTATGGCCTCCGTCCAGACGAGCAATAGGGCAAGTGGCAGATAACGATTTCGCTGGATCCTACCTGATCAAAAGTTCCCGCCAGAAGATTGAAGAGCCGGTGTCGGGCACCGGCCCACATTACGTATCGGTCGCTTCAGCGTGCCGCAACCGGCAGAGCGCTCCTCTTTGACTCAAGGTAACGGCTGTCAAGCTCCGAGAGCTCATTGCTCATCTTCTGTTGCATCTGCGGGAAGATCTTCTCTTCCTCCTCGCTGATATGGTGTTTCACGTTCTCCTGGATCACCACCATCTTCGCCACCCAGATGTCCTCCTCCGATGTGGATGCACCGTCCAGTTGAGAGATCAGTGACTTGACTGCGTTGTGCTCCTCTACCGCCTCAAGCGCCAGGTCCCGCATATCCGACTCTTTCTCAAGCCTTGGATACAGGGCTTTCTCTTCCCCGATGAGGTGCGGTATAATGGTCTCTTTAAAGGTCTGGTACTTCTGCCCTCGGTCGCTTATTCCTTTGCTTGAGAGTTCCGAGAGCTGCGAGAGCACCACCTGGTGCTCCTGCTTTAAGGTCTCAATAATATTCTGCGCCATCGCGATCACTTCCCCACTCCTGCAGGGGGTCTTGCATGGGCAAATCCTGTATATATGGATTGTGTCCATGCCCCGCCATGGGTTGTCGGACTCAATTGAGTGGTCGCAGGTGAGCCTTTTCTGTTGCTTCTTTGTGCCGGTTGCCGATCGGGAGGAGGAGAGAGCATCCCTGATATTCACCGGATATCCATAAATGCAGCAGGCGCGTAGTTTCTCACATGGCAAAAGAGGATCCGGAGGTTCCGATTCCCAGAACAAAACTTCGGCGGGAACTCGGACTGGCTGCAGTCACCCTCTCCGGCGTTGGGATCATTCTTGGGGCTGGAATTTACGCACTCCTTGGAGAGGCGGCCGGGATGGCCGGCAATGCGGTCTGGCTGACGTTTGCAATCGCGGCGACCATCGCCGCGTTCAGCGCCTTGAGTTATGCCGAACTCTCGTCGATGTATCCCCTTGCAAGCGCTGAATTCGAGTATGTCTCCAATGCCTTTGGGAGGAGACTTGCATTTGTCGTCGGGTGGCTGATCATCTTCTCCGGTGTCCTTGGCGCCGCAACCGTCTCGCTCGGGTTTGCCGGTTACTTCTCGGACCTCGTCGGCGTTCCTCGCCTTCCCTCCGCGATCCTGATCATCCTCATTCTTGCCGTGATCCTCTTTTCCGGTATCAAGGAGACCGCCCGGGTCGCGATCACCCTAACCCTCATCGAGGCCGGCGGTATCGTCTTGGTTATCATGATCGGCCTCCCATATCTCGGGCAGGTGAATTATCTTGAGATGCCGCAGGGAATCTCCGGTCTCCTGCAGGCCTCCGCGCTCGTCTTCTTTGCGTACATGGGTTTTGAAGAGATGGTAAAACTCTCAGAAGAGACCAAAAACCCGGAGCGAAACATCCCCCTGGCCCTGATCATCGCACTTGGAATCTCCATCATCCTCTACATCCTGGTCTCACTTGCCGCCGTCTCGGTCGTCGGATGGGAGCAGCTCGCCGCATCCCAGGCGCCTTTCGCCGACGTTGCCGCCGTCGCCCTCGGCCCTGCGGCGTTCACCCTCATCTCCATCATCGCACTCTTTGCCACCGCAAACACCGCTCTCCTCATGATGGTGGCATCGTCCCGGATCATCTACGGCATGGCTTCCTCGTTCTCGCTCCCGCCCATCCTCGCCCGGGTCCATCCCCGCACACGGACGCCCTGGACGGCCATCATCGCTGTTGTGCTCGCCTCAATCATGTTCCTCTTCATTGGCGAGATAGGTTTTGTCGCGAACGTCACGAACTTCACGCTCTTTGTGACGTTCATTCTCATCAATGCGTCCGTGATCCTGCTACGCTACCGTGCTCCTGATGCGGTCCGGCCATTCCGAATCCCCGGAAGCATCGGGCTCCTCCCGATCATCCCGGTGATCGGTATCATCTCATGCTGTCTCCTTCTTGCCCAGCTGGAGCCCCTGGTGCTGCTGGTGGGCGGGCTCCTTGTTGCCATCGGTGCGGCGATTGCCCTGGTCGGGGAGCGGCGGCCGGCCGCCGCCTAATCCTTCGCCTCTTTTGCCCGGTAGCGCTCGACCGTCCCGATGACTTCGAGTTTCCCGTCGTTGAGGACCGAGATGGCGCCGTGGCCGCAGGCGACCAGGCACCGGCGGCCGCTCCGTGCGAGTTCCCCGTCCAGGTCGCGGATCAGTTCGAGCAGCGCTTTCCTCTCTCTTCTCGCGCAGTCGCTGTCGACGTTGACCGAGGTCACCAGGAAGTCGGCGATCGAGTTGTAGCTCTTCCGGTCCTCGTCAAGGCTCCCGAAGTTGATCAGCGTGTCGGCCGTGAAGATGATGCCGTGGTCGGGGCAGAGGAAGTAGACCTGGCCGTGCATGTGCCCGCCGAGCGACTCCAGGACCTCGAACTCGAGATCGTGGACCTGGAACCGGCCGATGACCGGAAAGATCGAGCGTGCGCCGAGGCACTCCCCCGAGAAGAGCACCGGGTCCTCCGGTGGGTTGAAGCGCGAGAAGAGGTTGATGATGGTCGTGTAGACCTCCTCGAGGATCGAGGCCTCGCTCCGCGAGCCGTAGGCCCGGTTTGCCTGGCGGATGATCTCAAGCGACCATGGGTGCATGAACGCAGCGGCATCATAGAGCCCGCCCGCCCCGCAGTGGTCCGCGTCGGCGTGGGTGATGTAGATCCGACGGAGTCGGGTGAGGTCTCCAAGACCGTAGTGCTGGAACATCCGGACGGCGTCCTCGTGGTAAATCCCGTATCCGGTGTCGATCATGACAGTCTCGTCCGGGGCGCGGAGCAGGAAGATGTTCCCGCCGCCCGGCATCTGGAAGCAGAAGACCTCGACATCGTCGCTCAAGGGGATGCGCTGGACGTCTGCGTAGAACCCGTCGTTCCTGGTGTCCCGGAGTGTCCTTCCCGCGCGCAAGATGGACTCAAAGACCTCTCTAGGGTTCTGGCCACGGTTGTTGAGTTCCTGGACGATGTGGTTGATGTCCTGCAGGAGCGAGAGCAGGAACTCGTCTTCTGCAGTCCCGATCAGCCCTCGCAACGCCTGGGCGAATCTGACGTAGAAGACCGTATTGTCAAGTTTCTCGCCGGTCGTATCGTATTCCAGGATCTCGAGGCGATAGCGGGATTTCAACTGGTCGAGCAGGTTCTCGACGATTGCGGTCTCTTCGACGTTTAAGCTGATGGTGACTCTCCCGGGGTCCGGCCGCCGGTCGTCGAAGTCGATATAAGCAATGTTTGCCCCGGCCCCTGTGATATAGGTGAGGAGTTCGAAGAGAGCTCCGGGTTCGTGGGGGAGGTAGATGGAGAACTTGAGATACCCAAGCGCAGGCAGTGATTCCTGGAGGTAACCGATCGCCTGGAGATCTTCCTTTATCAGTGAGTAGGCCGCGGGCGTCGCGGTTACTTCAAAAAAGACCGTGGCAGGATCGATCCTGCGGTCGTACTGGATGCGGTTGATGTTGCCCGAGTACGACTTGATGATCTCCGCAGCGCGGTGCAGTGCGCCCGGTTCGTTGGGCATTCTAGCGACAAAAGAATGTTTATTCACCCGGTTCACCTTGTGATTTTTATAGGTGAGCGGCCGTCCTATAAGCACCTTTTCCTGCGGTTCGAGAGGCCTGGAACGATAAAAAGAGGCGGGTGGGTTTTGCGATCCGCCTGCGATCGCGTTACCGGCCTCTGCGCCGCGAGGCAGCGACGACCGTTGCGGCCCCGAGACTGACAGCAGCGCAGAACCCGGGCGCCTCCTGCGGCGTCAGGGCCTCGGCGGCGGCAACGCCGGCCGCGGGAGTTGTTCTCATGGCGGCGGGCGCTCCATCTCCTGCGGAGGCCGGGGCGACCGGCTCGGGCTCTTTCGTCACGGTCGGCGGGAGCCGGGAGGTGAACGCGAAGTAGTGGACGTTCTGGTTATCGGAGCCGATGACCAGGTAGTCGGCCGAGGATGAGAGCGCAATCGCGGTGACGGCGCAGTTCTCCCCTTCGGGGCTCTTCATCCTGCCGTACTGCCAGGTCTTGATCCCGGCGCCGTTCATCAGGTAGGCGTATCCGCCACCCGTCCCGGCGCCGAGCGCGGAGCCGTCGGTGTCGAGGTGGACTGCGTTGACCGCGCTTCCTGCCGTCCGTGCAGGGTCTTCTCTCCCCTCGCTGTCCAGCATGATGACCGCGCCGTCGGCGGTTCCGGCGGCGATGACAGCTCCGTTGCCGGTCAGCGAGACGCCGCGGACGGCGCTTCCTGCATCATGTGTCCAGAGCACGCCGCCCGTGGCGTTCAGGAGACGGATCGTGCCGTCCTCGGTCCCGGCCGCAACGAGTGCGCCCTCTGAACCGACTGCGACGGTGTTGACCGCGCTTCCGAGCGGGACCTTCCAGAGAACGCCTCCCCGGTTGTTGGTGACGAAGAGGTCTCCTGCGGCGGTTCCCGCGGCACAGCAATCTCCGTCCGGGGAGATTCCGGCCCCAAGCACCCTGCTTCCTGCGTCTACCGTCCAGACGACGCTTCCGCCCGCGTCAAGCATCATGAGCAGGTTCCCGGTCCCCGTCACGACGGCGTCACCCCCGTCGGCGATCCCGACCGCACTGACCGGGCTGCCGGACGGCACGGTCCAGAGCGTTGTGCCGGTGCTGTTTAAGAGGGTGATGTTCCCGTCGGCGGTCCCGACCGGCACGACAGCCCCATCAGGCCGTATATCAACCGCTGTTACGGCGGCTGGAAACCTGAAGGTCCAGAGCAGGACAGCGTTGGAGGATCCTCCTCCGGATCCGGAGGATCCGCCCGATGTCATCCCCGCCTTGCTGTCGGCGTTGAGGTAGAGTTTCGTTCCGATCAGAAACCTGTCCTCTGATGTGGTATTCTCAAGACTATACGCCTGCCCTATCCCGCAGATGAGGCAGAGTACAATGCAGCATACAAGGATCCCTTTGATCCTCCTGCGCCCGGGCGATTCGGGGCGCTTTATGAGATTGCTATAGGATATTGGAACTGGATAGCACCTGATCCGGGTCATGGTGTGCAGTGATACGAAATAGGCATATATATACTTATCTCAGCCCGGCCTCGGGCCACACGCCATTTTTATTCTTACGCCGTTATCACAATCCTTCGTTCTTCCCGGAAGGCTGGCACATTGCATCTCGTATCGCAGAAAGAAGAGGGGCTGCACACACCCGTTGCCGTCAAAAACGGTGAGACGGGCGGTCACGCCGGGGCTATCTTCGAGTGCACCGCCTGCGCCCAGGAGCGGACGGCTTCCCAGTCGCGGAAGTCTCCGGTTTTTGCCCTGATGAGCTTGGTGATAGTGCGGTCGGTGAAGGACAGACCGCCGCTCTCCAGTTTGCCCGGAAAGACGCCGACATCTACGGGGTTAACGAGCATCCTGACCGCGTCCATCGATGCTTCTGCTTTCCTGAGAATCTCAGGCCCCCTGTCTGTGACCGTGAGCCCCACGGCAAAGAAGGCGACCGGGATGGTGCGCAGGTACTGCTGGTTTTTCTCGATGAACACCTGCGATTCCGGGAGCCACTTCCCCATGTAGATCGGGCTTCCGATGACGGCGGCCCCGTACGGAGAGAGATCCCGGACCTCCCCAACCGGCTTCACATCGACATCGGCGCCGGATTTGCGGAGTTCATCGCCGATCGCTTCCGCCACATCTGCGGTAGAGCCGTAGCGGGTGGCATAGGCAACAAGAATCCTCTCTGCCATGAGTAACTACTTCTCGTCCGGCCGGTCTTATTCGTTGCGGGTCGGGTTATCTTCTTATGGATTGGCCCCCTTTCTGGTTCGATGACGGCTAGAGATGAGGATGCCGAGCGATGGTATCACAGAGGTCTGGCTCTTTGCATCACCGGATGCTTCAACGACGCAGTCGTCTGTTACGATAAGGCACTTGAACGCTCGCCGAATGATCCCATCCTCTGGAAGAGGAAGGGGTTTGCCCTGATCAAGGCCGGCCGCTACGACGAGGCGGCCGCCTGTTATGATAAAGCCCTCGCCGTGAACCCCGGCGATCCGACGGCCTGGCAGCGGAAGGGCTACGCTCTTGCGCACCTCGGGGAGCACGAAGGTGCGGTCGCCTGCTGCGATCGGGCGCTCAGTCTTGACCCGGAGCACATCCTCGCCTGGCAGTGCCGGGGCTGGGTGCTCGGGAGGATCTGCCGCTACGACGAGGCAGTGGAGTGTTACGAGGCGGTCCTTGCGATCGATCCGGAACGAGGGTCCGCAGCCTGGCACCGGGACCGGATGCGGGAGAGGCGGGATCTCGAGGCGCTCGAAGCGGAGATCGAGAAGGTCGAACAGGCCATCGAGGTGCCGGCCTGCATCCGCGACGTCGTCCGGGAGCGGGACTACGGCAACGTGGATCTCGCGCGGACGGTGCTCCGGGAACTCGCCCGCCGGGCGGAGCGGGTGGCGATCCAGCATCGGTAAGCGCGGGCGGTCTGCCCTGGCGTCTAGTATTATTTTATCTATCTCGCGTAGGGCACAGGCTCTTATGAGACGGAGTTTGAGCATAGATGGTGCGAGCCGCGCATGCTCCCTCCCTTACAGGAGCGTCGTTCTTCGCGTGAGATAGTTATATGCAGATAGCAATATAGTCTCACGCGAAGGGGAGTACCTCTCGAAGAAACCAATCTTCGCGTCCTTCGCGGCTCGAAGCCTACGGCTTCTCAAACTCCTTCCCCAGGGAGAAGTCGTTCTTCGCGTGAGTTAGTAGGTGCAGATAATGATACAGCCTCACGCGAAGAACGCGAAGCCGCGAAGGAGAGTTCCCTCTCGAACAATGAAACGGCCGGACGCCTTAAAAATAGTGTGATGAAGGGGATCCAGCCTCGCCCGGAGATCCGCTTCACCGGTGCGCGAAATACGCACTCACCCGGCCGCCCTCGACCGAGTCGACCCGGGCAAACCCGATCCGCTCGAACTGGACGACGCGGTCCGCCTCGCTGGCGACCAGGGGCTCGCAGAACCCTTCGAGGCTCCCCTCCTGCCGCAGAAGCGTGCACGGGAGTTTCGCGTCCGCCGGCAGCCACTGGATGATCGGCGCCTTCTCGCTCCGGGCCTCCTCGAGCGAGTCGCCCGCGTAGGAGACCCGCGGTGTATCGCCGTCCCACGCGATCCTGATGTTGTAGAGGTCTTTCAGCCGGACCATGCTCTTTCCTGCAATATCCGCCCGCGGGAGGAGCACCCTCCCCTCGGTGACGAGCGTCCTGACCCCCCGTGAGGGGTCGTTCGGGTGGAGAAGAGCATGCGCCTCGTGGCGCGGGGCGCCCTCGACGGTCACCTCGATCGGGTCGGGGACAAAGAAGTAGCGGTTCGCCTTTGGGTCGACGAGTTCCTTGTTCCGGGCGTAGAGGTTCTCCCATGAGAACGATATGTCGGTCTCCCCGATACCGATGTCGATCATGGCGTTCCGGACCGCATCGGGCTCGATACCCCGGCGTGCAATCGCTCGCAGCGTTCCTAGGTGAATATCGTCCCACCCGGTGTAGAGACCGCTCTTTATACCCTCGCGCATCCCCGACGTCGAGAGGACGACGCCCGATATCCCCATTCGACCGTAGTGACGGTAGACCGGCGGTTTCCAGCCGAAGTAATCGAAGATGTAGCGCTGCCGTCTCGTGTTCGCAATATGGTCCTTGCCGCGGATGACGTGGGTGATCCCGAGGAGATGGTCGTCGACCGCGACGGAGAAGTTCATCAACGGAAATACCGTCGCGTCCACCCGCGGGTGGGGGGGCGAGCTCACGATCCGCATTGCGGAGTAGTCGCGAATTGCGGGGTCGGGATGGGTGAGATCCGTCTTAACCCGGACGGTCACGTCACCTTCATAGAACTCTCCGTCAAGCATCTGCTGCCAGAGTTCCAGGTTCTCCTCCACGGTCTGCTCCCGGCAGGGGCAGGCCTTCCCCTTGAGTTTGAGTTCGCGGAACCGCTCAGGCTCGCAGACGCAGACGTAAGCGCCTCCAAGTTCGATGAGCTTCCTGCAGAGATCGTAGTAGATATCGAGCCGGTCGCTCTGGTAGACGATATCGGTGATCCCGAGCCCCAGCCACTCGACATCTTCCCGGACCATATCGTATGCCTCAGGATCGACCCTTTTTGGGTCGGTATCCTCAATGCGGAGGACGTACCGGCCGCCGTAGCGCTTAACATAGTAATCGTTCAGGATGGAGGCGCGGGCATGCCCGAGGTGCAGCGGCCCGCTCGGGTTCGGTGCAAACCGCATCACCACGCCATTCTCGGCACCCTCAAGCGCAGGGAGTTCCCGGATATGCTCGTGCGTCTCGGTGAGTTCGGCAAGGAGTTCTGGGGCGAGTTCTTCGAGCCGGCTCTTCCTCTCCGCCGGGGTCATCGCCGCTACCTCTGCGATCACCTTCCCTGCGATCGGGCCGAGTTCCCTGGCCCTGCTGCGAAACTCCGGATGCTTGCCGAGCACCGTGCCGATGACAGTTCCGCTTTTCGGTGCACTCTCATGTTTCACGGCATTCTGCAGGGCATAAATATAGAGCAGATCTTCGAGACTGTTGTCCATCGTATCAGTTGCCCCGGTCGATGAAGAAGTCGGCTATCTCTGAAAGAAGACGCTTCTCCTCCGAGTTCGGGAGGACCGAGAGCGCCTCCTTTGCGACGGTGGCCCGCTCGACCGCTTTTTCCCGCACCTCATCGATGACGCCTGCATCCTTGAGTTTGGCAATCAGGTCGTTGATTTCTTCGGGCGAGAGACTCCTCCGGTATGGAGCAAGGTCAATTCCTTTCTCACGCGCCTTGATCGCGATCAGGGTCTGCTTCCCTTCCCGGATATCCGATGCCTGGTCCTTGCCGCTTATTTCAGGGCTCGCGAGAAGGTCGATAAGATCGTCCTGAATCTGGAAGGCGATGCCGCTGTTCAGCCCGAACTGATAGAGGGCGTCCGTCTGGATCGGGTTCGCTCCTGCAAGGATCCCGCCGATGGCGGCGGATGCACCGTAGAGGACACCAGTCTTTTTGCTGACCATCTCAAGGTACTCAGCCTCTGAGACGTCGTTCCTCTTCTCAAAGGCCATGTCCATGCTCTGCCCGTCGCAGATCTCGGCACATGTCCGGGCAAGCATCTTCGTCGCCCGAACTTTTGCAGCATCGCTGGCTTCCGAGAGGCAGATGAACTCAAACGCCTTCGCGTAGAGCACATCGCCTGCAAGGATTGCCGTCGGCTCGTCCCAGACGGTGTGCACCGTTGGGACGCCGCGCCGCACACGGTCGCCATCCATGATGTCGTCATGGATGAGGGTAAAATTGTGGGTCAGTTCCAATGCAAGGGCTGCAGGGATCAGGTCGTCCGAGGACCCTTTCCTGACTGCATCTGCAGCAAGCATGACGACCGCCGGGCGGAGCCTTTTTCCGCCTGCAAGCAGCAGGTGGGCGCTCGCCCGGAAGAGGTCGCCATGGACATCACCAAAGTAGCGGTGGATCACCTTGTCGATTCTGTCAGCATTCTTCTCCAGGTAGTCTGCAAGCGTTGTCATGTTCAATCTCCTACTTAATCAAGACGTTCTGCCCGTTCCGGAGGATGTGCAGGTCGTTCCCGAAAGTATACCCGATCTCCTCTGCAAACTTGGCGTATTCCCCGGTCATCCCGATGTCGCCGTGCGACGGGATGACGTGTTGGGGATTTAAGAGGTGCAGGAACTCGTAGTGGTCCTCTTTGTAGGCATGGCCTGAGACGTGCAGGTCGTCGAAGATCCGCACGCCTGCCATCTTGGCTCGGGCCTCGACAAGGTAGCGCTGCCCATAGTTCATCGGGTTTGGAATCACCTTTGCGGAGAAGAGGATCTTGTCGCCCTTCTCCAGTTTGAACGGGGTGTCGCCCATCACGATCCTTGTCAGGATGGCGCCGGCCTCTCCCTGATGACCGGTAACGATAGGAACGAACTTATCCTTTCCGGTCTTCATTATCCGCCGCAAAGTCCTATCGACGGTCCGGCGGTTCCCAAACATCGAGAGCGACTCAGGGAACCCGACCAGTTTCAGCTGCTCGGCGGCCGAACAGTAGCGCTCCATCGATCGCCCAAGGAGGACCGGTTTCCTCCCAATCTCGTGGGCGCATTCGGCGATCGTCTTGATACGGGAGATATGCGATGAGAATGTCGAGACAAAGATGGCGTTCTTGTCGTCCTCATAACTGGTGATGGTATCCCGTACGAGGTCTCGTGCGATCTTCTCGCTCGGGCACCGCCCGCTATCAGCGACGTTGACGCTCTCCACGATGAGGGCAAGTACGCCCTCCTTCCCGATCTGCCGCAACCGGGCGAAGTCCGGCGGCTCTCCGAGAACCGGAGTTCGGTCGAGTTTGAAGTCGTCGGCATAGACGATCGCTCCCCGCGGGGTGTGCAGGACCGGAAAGACCGTATCGATGATGGAGTGCTGACTCCGCACGAACTCGAGGGTCAGGTGCGGGGAGATGGTATACCGCTGCCCCGCTCTCAAGGCGAAGAGTTTATTGTTCACCCCGAACTTCTGTTCGCCCGCAATCTGCTGCCTGATCAGTTCTGTGGTATAGGGCGTGCTGATGATCGGAGCATTGTACCTGTGTGCCAGTTTCGGTATTGCACCGATATGGTCCAGGTGCCCGTGCGAACAGACGATCGCCTTGACACTCCCCTCCACCGCATTCATGATGGTGTCATCAGGAATGGCCTTCATCTCGATCAGGTCCAGAGAATGCATGTTCTCAACATCTGCATCCTCATGGATCATCACCTGGTCGAGGCGCAGACCCATATCAAAGATGACAATCTCTTTTCCGCAGCGGACGGCAGTCATATTTCTGCCGACTTCGTTATATCCGCCCACTGCTATGATCTCAATATCCATGTAATCCTCCGTATTAGGATGTTTTGTGGTCAGTCGCTTGTTTCAATCATTTCCCGGGTTAATCCAGTAATATATGTCCGTACGTTTGAGAGGTCCCGCATCGTCCGGGATCCCGTCAGGAACATTGCAACCTCGAGTTCTCGCTGTATCGCATCAACTGCTGCAAGGAGCGCGTCTTCACTCTCCATGGCCGGTTTCAGGAGGGGGAGCGCCATGCCCCCGAGATCTGCCCCGAGTGCGATTGCCTTTGCAATATCAATCCCTGATCGCAGCCCACCCGTTGCAATGATCGGGCCTCCTACCTTTCGCACCTCGCGGAGGCTCACCACTGTTGGTATGCCCCAGGATAGGAACGCTTCCCCGAGTTCGGCGAGTCTGGGGTCGCTTGCTCGCAGGCGCTCGATCTTCGCCCAGGACGTGCCTCCATACCCACCGATATCAATTGCGCTTGCTCCTGCCCCCCGGATTGCCCTTGCAGTCTCGGCCGATATACCGGATCCGGTTTCCTTCACGATGACCGGATAGGGAAACTCTTCACAGAGGGTGCGAAGCGCAGCAAGGCACCCTTCTGCATTGTGATCGCCCTCTGGCTGAATCGCTTCCTGAAGCGAGTTAATGTGAATGGCGATCGCCTGTGCATCGATCATCTCGACAGCCCGCTCCGCCCACTCGATGCCGTGGTCGCGCAGCTGAATGATCCCGAGGTTCGCACAGAGGAAAGCATGTGGCGCCTCCTCCCGCACGACGGTGAAACTCCCCTCCAATTCGGGGTTCTCCAATGCCGCTCGCTGAGAACCAACACCCATGCCGAGGTTATATCGTTCGGCGACACGCGCCAGCCTTCGATTCACCTCGAGAGTGTCCGGATGCCCTCCGGTCATCGCTGCAATGAAGAGGGGGGATGAGAGTGTTGCTCCAAGAAACCGCGTTCTGGTATCGATCGCGTCCATATCACACTCGGGGAGGGCGTTGTGGACCAGTCGGACATCCCCGAATCCTGCATCGCCTGCTTCAACGGGGTTCTCACAGCAGATGATCAGATGGTCACGTTTTCTTGATGATGTAATGGTCTCTCTGGTCATGATACACCCCGTCTGGCCACTATTGTCCCGCCGTGCCCGGTGCCGTCAAGGAACTGGCCGATCTTAGAGACATGGAAGATGTGCGACTCGATTCCGGCATCAGCGAGTGCAAGGAGTTCCATGAGTTTGCCTTTCATCCCTCCGGTCACGTCGGTCTTCGACGATCCGCCAACAGTGAGCGTCTCAAAAACGGTCCGATCGACTCGCGGAACGACCGATCCATTCTGCAGTACGCCGGGGACGTCCGTTGCAAGACCCACCCGCCTGCTCGAGAGCGCGATGGCAAGCCGGGTCACCAGTTGATCGCCCGATACGATGCACGATCCCTTCAGGCGGTCCATCACCACATCGCCGTGCAGCACTGGTACAATTCCGTGTTCTGTCATCTCGGCAATATGGCGGGTCTCAAACGAGACCAGACGGCCGTCTTCGGCGAGAGCGAGATCGAGCGGATGGATGCCGACTGCCTCGACTCCGGCATCCCGCAGGGCAGCGACGACCGCATCGTTCAGTCTTGAAGCGGCTGCATGCGTGTAGTAGACGCCGGGCACGTTCTCTTTCGTGAGGCCGTCGTTGATTCGGTAACGCCGGGCCTCCGGGTGCCCGCATGATCCCGCACCGTGAACAAGCACGAGCGCGGAAGCTCTTCGTGCGGCAAGTTCGTCCGCGATCTCGTGCAGGCGAGCGTGATCGATACTGCATTCGCCCGACTTATCGGTGATCACGCTCCCGCCCAGTTTCAGTATCACGGTATCAGTCATGCTTCTCTTTTCGTACACCATCCGTATCGATGGTCGTGATGATTGCTCTTCCTTCACAGGCTTCGATGGCACCGGCGACCCGGTTCTTTGCACGCCTGGGGCAGAGGGCAATGATGCAACCGCCGCCTCCGGCTCCAGTGATCTTTGCACCGTACGCGCCGCTTGCCCTTGCAGCGAGGATGAGTTTACTGCTTGTTGGATGCCCCACACCGAGCGCCTCAAGGAGGGCGTTATTCATGTCCATACACCGCCCCAGTTCTTTTGGGTTGTTGATGTTGTGGAGGGCGCTGAGCGTCACGGCCCCGATGGCATCGAGTATTGGGTTTGCGATCTCCGGATGCTTTTTCTGCAGGTCTCCGACCAGTTCCACCATCTTTGCGGTGCTGTGCGGCACCATGGTGTTTCCTACGACGATATGAAGGCTCTGTGGCGGGAGTCTCCGTTTGGAGTTCCCTGTGATGAGCACCATTCCTCCGTTCGTCGAGACATAGGTGTCGGTTGGGCTTGCCCGCCCGTTCTGAACTTTTTTCTCGACGGCAAATGCCATCTCAGCGATCTCCTCACGGGTGTGCCCGATATCGAACTCATCGTTGATCGCAGAGAGTGTTGCCACCGTGACCGCGGCCGATGATCCGAGCCCTGACGAGCTCTGGAGTTGCGAGTGGACATAGACACTGCCCCGGACGCCCAACATATTGAAACATTCATTAATGTAGGGCGATTTCGCACGTGTTGGGTTGCGGGACTTCCGCACTGTGACAAAGACCCGGGGCTTAATTGCCATAGCTACGCCTGGTTTTCCGTAGACCACTGCATGCTCACCGAACAGGAAGACCTTGCCCGGTGCGCTCCATGTTGCCAATTATACCACCGCTATTGCTGCATACCCCACTACCTGGTTAAAGTCCCCTGTCACGTTGCCGCTGGTTGTATACCGCAGGAGTTCCCCGGTCTTTGCGCCTAGCGACCGGCAGACGATGCACATGGTCGCTATCGGACCGTAGCCGCATGCCGTGGCTCCGGTCTCCTGGAGCCGGCGGTAAAATTCATGCGTATCCAGGTTTTTGAGTGCATCGATAGCGTAGAGGTCCTGTCGGCGGGCCACCTCGTCCGGGACGTAGTGTGAGAAGTCGCTTGAGGCTACAAAGCGCACGTCTCTTCCGGTGCGTTCTGTCGCCAAGAGTAGACGCTCTGCAAGATTCTCAGCAGCCTCATGACGCTGGTCTCCCATCATTATGGGTACAGCCCTTGCTCTCGGGAAGCGGTATTTAATGATGGGCATCTGCACCTCGAGCGAGTGCTCGTCCAGGTGTGATACTTCATCAACCTCGATCTCCAGCGCATCGATAAACTCTTCATCAATATCGACGATCCCGAGGGGGGTCTCCCACGGCACGGCAGAGGCACAGGTCATGTACCCCCTGTGGCTCGGACCGATGACAACGAATGTGCCATCAAAATCAGGCGGTATGGTGGAGAAGGCACAGGCTGCAGTCTCCCCGGAGTATACGTACCCGGCGTGAGGGGAGACGATGCCCCGGGCATCGATCTCCGGGGCCCGTTTCTGGAAGAATGATTCCAGCAGTTGCTCCAGATGCCTGGGCTCGGCAGGGTAGAACATTCCCGCTACACTGCATGGGCGCATATCCATCAAGATTGAGCTCTGTGCCTTCGAGTCTTATAACTCTGTCTCAAAGTCTTCAGGAGTGAGTGATGTGGCGACACCGCGCAGGCGGAGCATTTCCTTTGTCAGGAGGTAGTAGATCATCGAGAGCGCTTTCCTGCCCTTGTTGTTCGTCGGGATCACCACGTCGACGTACTTCGTCATGTTGTTGGTGTCGCAGAGGGCGACGATCGGGATGCCCGCCTGGACTGCCTCGGTGACTGCCTGGGAGTCGCCGATGGGGTCGGTCACCACGATCACATCAGGCTCGATGTACTTGTTTAAGCGCTGATTAGTGAGCATCCCTGGGATGAAGCGCCCGATGACAGCCATGGCGCCGATTGAATCGGCAAACATCTTTGCCGGATACTGGCCGTACTGCCGGGAGGTGACAACCAGGATCTTAGCGGGTTCATACTGCGAGAGGAACTTCGCAGCGGTCTTAATCCGCTCGTCAGTCGCCTGGATATCCAGGATGTAGAGCCCATCCCCGCGGACACGGTAGATGAACTTCATCATGTCTTTGCTCTTCTGCTGCGTGCCGATGTGCACACCTGCTGCGAGGTAGTCTTCAACGGGCACCAGTGGTTCTTTCAGTTCGATCTCAAGTTCGTTTCCAGTCAAGTTAGATCAGCTCCTCTATGCGAATCAGTTCGTTCAGTTTGGCTATCCGTTCCCCGCCGACCACGCCGGACTTGAGGAAGATGCATCCAAATGCGGTTGCAAGGTGTGCAATCGTTGCGTCGGTGGTCTCACCGGAACGGTGGCTCATGACCGTCTCCATACCGTTCTCCTGGGCGAGGTTTATCGCCTCAAAGGTATCGGTGAGTGTTCCGATCTGGTTTGGTTTGATCAGGACGCAGTTTGCCGCGCACGTCTCGATGCCCTTCGTGATCCGTTCGACGTTGGTCACAAAGAGGTCGTCACCGCAGATCAGACAGCGGTCTCCAACCTGTGCGGTCAGGTCGGCGAATGCCTCGAAGTCCTCCTCGTAGAGGGGATCCTCGATGTAGATGAGGTTGTAGCGGTCGACAAGTTCTGCTATGTAGGCGATCTGGTCTTCGCGGCTCCGTGAGGCATCTTTGTAGCGATACTGCTTGCCGTCCCAGAGTTCGCTAGACGCTACGTCGATTCCCATCCGAACCTCAACGTTCATCTCATCAGAGACGGTGTTGATCGCCTCACTCATGATCTCGAACGCCTCGGCGTCGGATATTGCGGGTGCCCAAGCACCTTCATCCCCTTTGCCGGAGAGTTTGCCCCGTTCCTGCAGGATCTTCTTTACAGTCTTATGAACGGCAGCGTTCACAAAGACCCCCTGCGTTGCGCCGGATGCCCCGGTGGGTACTACCAGGAACTCCTGGATAGATGTGGCATTCGGGGCGTGAGCGCCTCCACCGATGACGTTGCCGAGCGGCAGGGGTGTCGCATTGGCAAATGCGCCGCCCAGGTACCGGAAGAGGTCCAGGTCAAGAGAGGATGCAGCTGCCTTTGCGCATGCGAGAGATAGTGCTACAGCGACATTTGCGCCGATTGAACTGAAGTCGGTCGTACCGTCGTGTTCTCGAAGCAGCGCGTCGAATGTGATCTGATCGAGAGCGTCTTCACCAATGAGCGATGGAATCAGGTTCTTCTGCGCATCCTCGATAGCCTCACGCGGAGGTCTCACCTTTGCTTCATAGGTCCCGGTGCTCGCCCCGCTTGGTGCTGCAGCCCGGCCAAAGCCACAATCTGTGTAGATCTCAGCCTCGACAGTCTCGTTTCCGCGGCTATCCAGGATCGTTCTTAGGATAATCTGTTCAATGGTCGCCATCAGATCACTACTATCTCTTCACTGTTATAGGGATCACGCCTCGATCGAACTCTTCAAGTGCGATCTCAAGCGGCTCTGTCTTCGCTGTTTTGATCAAAACAGGTGCACCCATTGATATCTGCAGAGCACGAGCCCCTATAATTCGCGCCCGTTCATACCGGGTATACGATTCCATCGTGTAGCCTCAGAATCAATTAATACTAAAAT
>Ga0134094_1002061_pt1 | contig 17990 bp, 9 predicted proteins | sample 5_1taG_FD_94458 | JGI IMG/M metagenome (GOLD analysis project Ga0134094, IMG submission 94458) | Switchgrass degrading microbial communities from high solid loading bioreactors in New Hampshire, USA - 5_19_20_110_A1 metaG | ecosystem: Engineered > Bioreactor > Semi-continuous > Anaerobic >... | reverse complement strand
TGAAGCGGTATAAATGCACCCGGATGAGCGCTTCCGCCACCTGCTCATCCAGCGCGCCCAACGCGCCGACTTTTGACAGCAGTTCCGCCCCTGCATCCAGATCCCTGTCAAGCAGGGCCATAGCCTTCCGGTAGAGCACCAGGGAGTAATAATAGCGGGCCGACACCCGGCTGCCGGTTGAACCCGCGGGCTGAAACCGGGGGTTGAGCTGGTAAAGCCGCTCCCATAGTTTTTCAGCATCCTCTAACCGGTTATCGGCCAGCGCCAGGTACCCGGCCAGGTACAGGCCTTCGGGATGATTCGGGTCAAGCGCAAGCAGTTCTTGCACATAACTGCCCGCCTCGGCCTGGCGACCTTCTTTAAAGGACGCTAGGGCCAGCCCAAAGAGCGCCGTCAGCTTCAGGTCAGCATGTTTTTCCTTAACCAGGTCAACATGGCTGAATTCTGCAATCGCTTCTTTCCAGGACCCACTGTCGAGGTAGCTAAGCCCCAGCTTGAGGTACTTTTCAGAGTTATCGCCGCCCAGCACCAGTTTCAAGGCTCCCAACGGCGACCGGCCGCTGGCGAGCACGACGGCCAGCAGCGCTAACAGCAGTCCGCCGGCGATCAGCACGGCGGGCAGCCAGCCGGGCTGGTCGTCAAAGAACCACAGCAGTTGAATCACCGGGTCAACGAGCGCCGGCATGAAACCTGTCGCCTTGATAACCCCGTTCGTAACCAACACCTGGAGCGAAGCAACTGCCAGGGCAAGCCATGCAAGCGTGAATAGCAGCAGCGGCATACCAACCGGCCGCTTTGTTTTGCCGGAGCCTCGGGCTGCCGCCACCAGATAATACCCCAGGATCAGCAGCGCCAGCACGCAGCCGGTCCAGATGGAGACGGGGACAGAAGATTTTAGCGGCTGGATGTCCCACAGATAGATCAACCCGAGGGCAAACCCGATGCTAAACACCACGTTTAGCATGAACTGCCCGTTCAGCCCTTGATGATCATCTTCCTCATCGCCGGCGCTGCTCATATCAAGGGCAACCCCCTGGCTTTTCAGCTCATCGAGCAGCTCCTGAGCCTGAAAAGCGCGTTGGGGAAAGTTGTTCCGCCGAAAATATTGGTACGCCGCCGTGAGGTGGCGGGCGGCGGTGATCGTTTCGCCCCGGCGATAGGAAACCAGGCCAATGATCAGATCAGCTTCGGCCTGTCCATCCCTGATCCCCCGCTGGAGGAACACCAGGCGAGCTGCACGCGCCAGGTTAAGCGCCTCCGTGTAGTGCAAGCGGTCCAACTCGACAAGGGCGTTGTTCAGGTTCAGGCGCGCCTGGGTTAATCGCCAGCCTTGCAGCCCGGTGACCAGGGCCGGGAGCACCATGCCTGCCAGGGCGGCCAAAGCCCAATTCGGGGTGAGGTACCGGTGAACCAGGGTGAGGGTGAGCAGCCCTGCAGTGATGGAGAACAGGCTTTGGAACAGCCCCATCACCCCTGCCAGGCCGTTCACCACATTCGGCAGGCTGACCAGCAGCGGCAGGCCCACGCATAAGATCACAAACGCGTCCAGCCACAGGGATTTGAAACCGGCATGGACCTTCTGGACGGCCCAGACTGTGCCGACCAGAAGGCCCAGAAAGAAGATGTATTGGATGAGTTTTTTCATATCCGCCCTTTTGTTTACTCGTTATCAGGCCGTGACTTGAAAAGCTGCTCGAGCTTTTGGAGGATCTTATCCACGTTTTCTGCCAGGCCAAGCGATTCCACCAGGTGCTGCAGCCCCAGCTCCGGTTGGCCCATTTCGTTATACAGGTCCGCCAGCATGGAATGGCTGGCAGCGTGGTCCGGCGCTTGTTCGAGCGCCTTGTTTAACCAGACCACAGCCCGCTCATTCCGTTTTGACATCCGGTGGATCACCGCGCGCTGGTAGTACAGTTCTGCCACTTGCAGGGGATCCAGATTCCCCGTGCGAACAACGCGCGAGACCACATCCAGCGCCCGGTTGCATTCAATTTCAGCCTGCCGCAGCTCATTTTGGTCGATCCGGATCTGAATACCCATTTGATAGGCCGGCAAATAAAATGGATTTTCGGACTGGATTCGGTACAGCACATTCAAGGCCGGCTCTGTTTCGCCTGCCTGCACCAGAATTTCAGCATAAGCCAGCATATAGCCCAGGTTGGCCGGCTCGCGCTCGATCAGAGTCATCACTTCATGTTTTGCCAGCTTGAACCTTTTCTGCTGGGCATACAGGTGCGCCCGGCCCAAAATCGCCGTTTCAAGATCAGGTTTATAGTTGAGGGCTTTCCGGAATGCAATAATCCCCTTATCGGGTTCGTTCAATCCGAAACCATAAAGCTGCCCAAGGAGTAGGAAGGCCCGGGCCGGATCAGGATGGTCAGCAGGGTTTCCAAGCGCGTCGATTGCCTGCTGATACTTACCCTGCATCGCCAGCCGCGCGCCTACCTCTACAGGGTCAAACCGGCGAACCAGTTGAGCCAGAATTTGGGTCAACTCTTGCATCGTGGCATAGCGCTCGCGCGGGTTGCGGCTGGTTGCTTTGGCAATCACCATGCCCAGGGTTTCCACATCGGCAGCGAGTTCAGCTAACAGGTCTTCTGAAAGCGTCTCAAACTGGAACCGGAATGGCTCCAGGTCGCCCCACAGGATCGCTTCAGCCATTTGGCGCGGTTCCTGAGCAGCATACGGCGGGTTTGCGCTGAAGCTGTTGTAGAGCAGCATCCCCAGTGTAAAGATATCCGTGGATGGTTCGCCTGCCCCGCGAAGCTGCTCCTGGGGAATATATTCCAGGTAATCAATCGCTTTCAGCAGATCATAGGGCCGCTGCTGCTGGAAAGGCTGCATGCACAGCACGTACGCCTGGACAGGATACCCAGGCCGCACCAAAATCGCAGCGGGGTTGATCTGCCCGTGAATCAGCCACTGCTTGTGAAGCTGCTCAATCGCTCGGGCCGTTTCCAGCACAATGTTGAGAATCAAGTAACAACCCAGGAGGCCCCGGCTGCGCAGGTCAGGCCACATCCATTGCAGCAGCTCGCCTTCGGGGGCCGGGGCGACCTGGTAGTATCCGCTTGTGTCAGATATTTCTTCGCTGGCAAATATCAGACCCCCATACAACGGTTTTTCGAGCAGCGCCGCGCGCGGCGTGCGAGACAGCCGGATATAAACAACCTCACCGCTCTGGCTGTGGTTGCCCACGTAGAGCTTGCCAAAGGCATCTTCAGCCAGCGGTGTTTCAGATAGTTCGTACTCGCCAATCTTTTGAGGGTCCATTAATTCCCGCCAGCGATTATCTAACTTCAAACAGCGTATCCTGCAGCACGTAACCGCACTCTTCAATCATTGTTTTATCGCCGCTTTGTACGGCCTGGGCAAATTCGTGCATGGCTTTGAGCAAGACCGGCTTTTTATCATCGGGCAGCTTGCTCAGGCAGTCCAGGCATTCTTTCCAATACACCCGCTGATCAGATGGGATCTGTTCAAGCGAGATCTGCGGGAGGCCTACCGGCGGCTCTGCCGTTGTTGAGCCTGCCTGTGCCGGCGGCGGATCCCCGCCGGGCTTAGACTGGCCCGCAGACACACCTCCGCCCGCCATCATCGCAGCCACCTTACTGCGCTTTTCGCGGATTTCTTCGCCGCTCATGCGGGTGATGCCGTCGAACTTGAAGGTGCCTTCGTATGTTTTGCGGGTGCGCAGGTCGGTGCAGGTGGTAGAGAGCGTTCCGCTGTTATCGAGCGAGAAGCATACTTCGAAGGACTGGCTGCCCTTGGGCATAGGATCAAGACCGGTCACCCGCACTTCGCCGATTTTGGTATTCGCGATCACAAACTCGTTCTCGCCCTGATACATTTCAAAGAGAAGCTCGGTCGTATAGTCCCCCATATTGCTAAAAGGCCCGGCCTTCATGGTGATGGGGATAGTGGTTTCTTTGGGAATGATGCAGTGAAACTTCACGCCTTCAACCGCAATCCCGAGTGAATGCCCGGTCACGTCATAGATATCGATCGTCGGGGCAGCCTCGCTAGAGGCGCCTTGGGCTTCTTGGGCTTTTACGACCTCTTCCGGTTTCATCTGTTCAACTTCTTCCGGCGGACGGCCAATGGGAGGCAGGCTTGCAGCGACGATCGCCGCGCCCATTGCGACCACCTCATCGGGGTGGAGGTCTGAGAGCACCGGGATATCCTTATCTGGTACTTCTTGCTTGAGCTTCTCCTTGAGCATATCGCGGATTTTTTGCAGGCGGGTCGGGCCGCCAACCAGCAGCACGCCGTCCAGATCTTCCCAGCCGATCTGGTTCTTTTCCATTGCCGACTTCATCGCCACATCCATGCAGTCGAGAGACCGCTGAAGCAGCTTGAGAATTAACATTTCAAACTGCGGGCGGGTAATACTTAAGTTCACATTCAGCGGCCTGTTCTGGATCATGGTGAGGTAGGGCACGTTGAGGGTGGCGGTTTCAGCAGCGACCAGCACTTTCTTAATATCTTCGGCTTCGATCCTCAAGCGCTGCTTCGCTGATTCATCTCCGCTCAGGTCTACGTTGTACTTGCTTTTGATCTGGCGGACGGCCCACTTCATCACTTCTTCGTCCATATCCAGACCGCCCAGGCGCGAATCGCCGCCCGTGCCGACTACGGCGATTTCATTGGACGTGATATCAATGATGGAGACGTCAAAGGTACCGCCGCCCAGGTCGTATACCGCGTAGATTTTGCGCTCGCCCTCTTTCATCTGGCTCTTCACGCCGTAGGCAATAGCTGCGGCGGTAGGCTCGGCAATCAGGCGGTGGACGTTGAGACCGGCAATCATCCCGGCGTCGCGGGTGGCACTGTTCTGTACCTCGGTAAAGTAAGCCGGGACGGTGATGACAGCATCGTACACCGGTTCATTCAGGTATTTTTCGGCGCTCATCTTCAGGTAGCGCAGGATGAAGGCGGAGATCGTCTGCGGGTTGTAGGTTTCTTTGCCCAATTTCACTTCAAAATCTTGCCCCATTTCACGCTTAATGCGAGAGATGGTATTCTCAGGGGCAACCACCGAATTTTGCTTGGCGTCTTCGCCCACGATGACTTCGCCGTTTTCATTCAGGCTGACGACCGACGGGGTGGTCGGGGAGCCGCGCAGGTTGGGGATGATGATTGGGATCTGTCGCTTATCGTCCCAGATCGAAACAGCCGAGTAGGTGGTACCGAGGTCAATTCCGATGATTTTAGCCATACGATTCTCTCCATGAACGGATACTGAAGGGTAAAGTTTTAAGTTTTTTCCTGTGCTGCTACGCCTGCACAACCACTTGTGGTGATCGGAAAATCTTGCCGTTCCAGCGATACCCCGCCCGGCGCAGCGCCAGAATCGTGCCGCGGGGAGCCGGTTGGTCGCAAATCACATCGATGGTCGCGTCGAAATGGACGGCCTGGTGCAGGGCCGGGTCAAAGGTGGTTGCCCCCGGCTCAACTGGAATCTCCTCCAACCCGAGCTTGCGCAGCCCATCGTCAAGTTTCTGCCGCACCATCACCAGGGCTTCCAAAATGGAGCCTTCGAATTCGTCCGCGGGGGTTTGTTTCCTCTGATGCGCGATGATCAGATCCAGGTCGTCGATGGCCGGAAAGATGGAAAGCAAAGCGCTGCGGAAGATCTGCCACTGCATTTCGTCGCGAAGGCGGGCTTCAAGTTCGCGAATGGCAGCGGCGAAATGCTCTTCAGCAAGCTGCATCGATTTCTGACTGTCTTGAGATGCGCCCAGCACCGTCTGCGCCACATATTTCAGAACGGTGTCCAGTTCGTTGAAACCGGCTGTAGCCTGCTGTATGGCTAACTGCACTTCACGCTGGCTCTGGATCGATTCCAGGCTGTCGTGCGCCAGGCTGCGCATCAACCGCTCCAGGCGGTCAAGGCGCTCAAGCAGGACGGCGTCGGGTGCGGGGGCGGTTGGGACTGGCTGTGCCGCTGCCGGCTGATCCTCTGGTTGGCCAGCCGGAATGCGGTTTGCTTTGGGGGCGTGCCTTTTTCGATTTTGAGTCATTAGACGCTCCTATGATGGATCAAGAATACAGTCTCGCAGCGCGCATCAGGCGCTCAACGGCGCGGAAACGGGCGCTCCGGCTGCGGAAAAATGGAACTGCGATGGGCTGCGGGCGCAGAATATCTAACGCGGCGCTTTTGCCCGCGGCCAGTTCTTCGTTGTATGATTTGCGCTTCACCGGGTCCTTCAAATACGTCGCGGCTTCGTTGCTCCGGGACAGTATTCGCGCGGCTTCTTCCGCGGCCTCTTTCTTGCCAGAATTGGCAGTCTTCTTGTACGGCCTGCTGGCGGCCTTCGCAGCGTCTGAGATGGCGCGCGCAGCTTCTTTATCGCTCTTGCCCGCCAGTGACTCCGGCATTATCCCGATAATTTCGTAATAGCTGGCGGTCGCTTCATCATCAATTTTCAAAACGATCATCGTGCAATCTCCCCTGGCCTCACAGCCGGTTCAACTGATTTGATAGGTCTTTGACTACTTTGGAAAATCCTCCGATCGACTTCCTCATTTCGGAATCATGGCTGTAGGTCCTCGCCGTATCGAGATCATGCTCGATATCCCTTAGCTTCTCGCTGAACTTTTCTTTTTCCCAATAGGAAAGGCTGCCGTACTTTGCCGCTTGTGAAATCTCGTCAATCAGTATGCGGTAACCGCAAATGGCGCGGTAATAATAGGCCTCCGAGTTCGTGCGCTGAGCGTAGATGACCCTATCGAGCAGGGATTTGGCATCGCTCCAGCGTTCCGAATTCATGGCTTTAATCGCGTCTTCCAGATCTTGCTTCCATTGGGGCATATCCGCCGCCTCAATGAGCTCCTCGAACTTGACGCGCAGGCTGGCATATTCCGGCCCTTGAGCATATCCCAGGCCCTTCCGCGCCGATTGAAGAGCGGCTTCACGCCTGCCCAGGCGCAGCTCGCAAATGGCTTTGTAGTACCAGGCGACCGGGTGGTCGCGGTTCTCGTCGATGATCCTGTTAAGGATATCCAGGGCCTGCTGCCAGCGCCCAGCTTCGAGCTCCTTTTCAGCCCTTTTCAAGCCTTCATTGACGCGTACCAGGGGCAACTGGCGCAGGATCTCGTTCACCTGCTCGAGGATAACCGCCGATGTAACCTTTTGCAGGGCGACGCGGGCGCAGCTTTCAGCCTGGTCCCAGTGTTCTAACCGAAGATGAGCCAGAGCCCGGTAAAAGTAACCCGCTTCAAAATCGGGATTCTCAGGGAGAATGAGATCCAACTCCCTCAATACATATTCCCACTTCTCCCTCTTCAACAACGAATTCAGGCGCGAGAAGGGGATCTGATCGATCATGGTCTCTAACTGCTCGCGGATCGTCTCGTTGGACGCCCCCACCTGCCTGAGCGCATGTTTGGCCGCTTTTTCAGCCTCGTCCCAACGCTCTAAGTTGTACAGGCAAAGGACTTCATAAAACATAGCGACCGGGTGAGTTGGCGCTTCTGAGCACACATCTTTCAGCGTTTTCAGAGCCTGCTCCCAGCGCTCGGCCTTGATGTCCTTCTGAACCTGCTCCATCAGTTTGGCAACCTTCGCCATAGGGATCTCTTCAAGCAGGCTGTTGATCCTCTCGCGCAGTTCGGGGTCTTCTTTCTTCACCTTGGCGGCCGCTGTTTTTGCCGCATCTTCAGCTTCATCCCACTCTCTCAGGCGGAAATGGCAGATGGCCTTGTAGTACCGCGGCAGCGCTGCCTGCGGCGATTTCCGGATGGCTTCATCCAGTTCAGCCAGCGCGGTTTTCCAGTGTTTTTTGCCCATCGCCCTGGTGGCATTGTCCATCTCACTCCCGATCAGCAATAAGGTGATCTGCGGGATGAAATTCTCAATATTTTCTCTTAACTCGGCATACTCAATACCCCTACACTGGGCCAGCGCCTCACGCGCTTTTTGCTCGGCCATGTTCGTTTTCCTCTGCCAGCCCAGGCAAATCGCCTGGTAAAAGGCTATCCGCGGATCAGGCGGAGTCAGCACCTCTCCCTTCTTGAGGATCGTGATGGCCCTTCCCCATTCTTTGGCGTTCATCCTGGCGACCGCCTGCGACAAGATGATATCTACGCCGTTCTCGGTGGCCTGTTCAAGCAGGTCTGCCACGGCCTGGCCCAGCTCGCTTTCGGGCTTGGCATACTGGGCAGCCCGGGTAAGCACACCACGGGCGTCCAGAATTTCGCAGTCCTGCAGATAAGCCTGGGCAAGCATAAACAGCGCGTAGGGGTGATCGGGGAATTCTTTGACAACCTTCTTGAATTCTTCGATAGCCTGGGCCGCATTTTTCTGCTGCAAGAACTTCTCGCCTTTGGCCATGCGCTTGCGCATCCGGGCGATATCCAACTGTTCTGCCATTTCCTCGAACTGCTCACGCTGCTCATCATCAAGATTGCAGTGCTTGAGTGCCCCCTGCACCGCAGAAAGAGCGTCATCGAACTGCTCCAGCCCGGAATGGCATTGATACAGGAGGATATACGCCGGGAGGCAATCCGGCAGCAGTTGTTGAAGCTCGCGGGCATACACCAGGGCTTTGTCGTACTGTCTCTGCTGCAGCGCTTCTTGCGCCGGCTGCGCCCAGGGTAAAATGGCGAAGTTCTGGGTCAGCCCGGCCAGGTCAACATCGGCGGGCAGCCCCTTGACGGTTTTCAAAAGGTCAGGCTTCACCAGCTCATAGGGGAAGGTCAGCAGCGCGCGTGCTGCCGGGGCAAAGCTGCGCCGGTCGGCCTCTGTCATCTCGTAGATGTGCTCGCTCAGCGGGAGCGCCACATTAAAGAGCAGAAGGCTGAAGTTATCGATTGTATCTTTGCGGTGGGCTTTAAAGGCGTCTAGTTCTTCAGCATAGGACGGGCCGGCTTCATCTTCTGCGCTCAGGCAGACCTGGCGCGCTTCTTCAACCCGCTTCAAACGCCAGGCAACCAGTTCAGAATTCTCAGCCAGCCCTTGCCATTCCGCCGCCAGACGGATCCAGCTCTTGATGCTCTGGCTTCCGGCCTCCAACGCGGCCAGACGCTGCTCCTGGCCCAGGTAATCGTCATTGCAAATTCCGCAGCGAAAATCTGGGGTCTTGAAATCCAACTGGCGCAGCGCCAGCAGCCGGACGGCTTCGCGAGCCAGGATCTCGCCCAGTTCGATCTTTTCGCGCCAGGTTTGAGCCAGCCGGAGCTTCTCTGCTGCCCCGGAGATAAAGGCCTGGTGCTTTTGCACTCTGAGCCGCTGAAATCCGGTGGCCTCGGGCAGCATTTCGCCGTATAAGTCCCAGGCTTTATCCAACCGTTCCCAGTACCAGTCAGATAAATGCTCATCCCCCAGGCGGGTATAGGTAAGCGCCAGGTTTTGAAGGATCGGGGGGTGATATGGCGCTAGCCGTTGGGCCTCGATCCATAACAGCCCGGCCTGATCCAGTTTCTTCTCGGCATAAGCCTGGCTGGCCAGCCGGTCGATCTGAGCAATATACCCATCACGCAAAGCCTGGTTCGCGTTTTTCGTCTGCTCCAGGGCTGCTTTCCAGGCAAAAAGCTTCTCGACCTGAGATTGCCCGTTCGCGCCGGCCGCGGCCGGCGCGCTGCTCAACTGGTAAGCCCATACCAGCTCTTTCAATCGCTCGCGGTGGATCTCTTCCGGCTGTTTTGGGGTGGTTCTCGGGACCGGCCACTCAGCAATCGTTTCCGGAGGGCAGGCCGCTTCGAGCAAAAAGCGGTAAGCCGGGTGACTGCACAGGTTGGGCTTCATCTTCTCAGCGGCCAGCGCCAGTACTTTCTCCGTCAGCGATTTATCTTGCGCTTCCAGCACCACTTTCAGGCACTTCTCGCAGAAAACACCCGCGTTTTCCTCAACCACCTCGATCTGGCTCAGGGCAGCCAGCACCTTATCCCAATCTTCAGGGCTTTTCGCCTTGCAGATTTTGGCTTCCGCTGAAACCATCTGATAGCGAGCGCGCCACTCAGGCTCCCATTGGGCTTCGAGACCGGCGCATTTTTGCAGCTGCTCCTGAGCTGCGTCGGCCTGGTCGGCAGCCAGCAGAGTCTCGGCCAGCGGCAGAAGGAGGGCTGGCTGATCCGGCCAGAGTTCTAAGGCCGCGCGAAAATCTGCGATGGCGCCGCTGCTGAGCCCTGCCTCGACCTTATGCTGCGCAAGCGCCAGCCGGTAGCGCAGCTCAAAGGGGTCTAAATCCACAGCGGCCTGTAAATGGTTTATTCGCTCGGATAGCGCGATGGATGGGTCAATCCCGCAATGAAACTCGGCTTTCGCCCTGTCCAGCCGTTCTTTTGCATCGAAAAAGGCTGCCGGCGGGCTCTCAGGAGCCTGTGCTTGCTTCGCGCCATTTTTTTTCGTTTCGGGCGCGGTCTCCACCGGCAGTTGGTCCGGGACCTGGTTGGGCAGGTCCGTTTCTATGATTGAGCTTTGATGGAACTGCGGCCCCGGCCCGGTATCGGGGACGTCCGGGTCTATCAGCCATTCGGTTCCATTAACGAGGTAGTTAAACCGGTATATATACCCACTGGGCAGTTGAAGGGTGGTGCTCCATTCTTTTTGATTAATTTTCTTCAACGGGTGCTTATTCGGATCCCACTCGTTGAAATCGCCAACCAGATGAACCGACCGCACGCCCTCACTGGCAGGAAAATGAAAGGAAACCGAAACAAACCCCGGATTCTTGGACGGCTCTATTATGATCATCCATCGCCCCCTGATTATTGTTTATTCGATTGCTAACCTCAGTACAAGCCCAGAACTGCGTAAAACAACCCAGACCCGTTCATCGCCATCAATATATAGATCTTCCACTTTTCCGGAACCCCGGGGAAGGGCCACTTGATAGATAAACCGGCCCGACGGATCAAACTTTTGAAAACGGTCTTCGACCGCGTCGGTGATATAAAGATTGCCAGTGCCATCGATGCGCACCCGGCGTGGAAAATAAAGCTGCCCGGCTTCTTTGCCTTCTTCGCCAAAGACGGCCAGGAGCTTACCCTCCGGGTCAAATTGCTGCAAACGGTGATTATTGGTATCCGCAACCCAGAGATTGCCCTGCCGGTCGAGGGCTATGCTTTGCGGGCCGTCGAACCCACCCGGCTCATCGGTGCTTTCAGGGGCCTGGTCGACCTCATCCTCCTGGATCAAAGGGATTGCCTGCTGAGGTTGGCCCTGGGCATCCCATTTCTGGATGCGGTTGTTGCCCGCGTCGGCGATATAAATGCACCCATCCTGGCTGGCGGCAATATCGTCCGGTTCCGAAAGCTGGCCAAGAGCCTCGCCTTCTTCGCCAAATTCAGCCAGCAGCGCGCCATCAGGAGCATATTTTTTGACGCTGCACGTGTCCATATCCACGATATAGAAACTGCCGGCCACATCTGCGCAAAAGCCAGCGGGGATACCCGGCGCATCAGCGCCGTCCTCAACGGTGAACTGCCGCACTACCGCCTGCAAGACGCCAAACGGATTAAAGCGCTGCACCTGGGCGCAGCCGTCTTCATTGTAGTAGTTGATCAGGTAGAAATCGCCGCCGGGCAGCGGCGCGATGCCAAAGGGCATTCGCAGCTCGGGTTGATCCTCGTCTACCTTGCCGATGACTTGAAGCACCTTATAAGGCTGGCCGGCCAGGTTGGTCTTCCCAGCCAGGCTGGATAAAGCGAGCTTACCGGCATCCAGGGTATCGAGGCCGGGGGTCAGAATCGCATCGGGTGCGATGGAGTCCAGGTCTAGCGAGGAAACTGTTTGGAAATCAATCTTTAGTTCAGGCGATGAAATGGAGCCCAGGCCGGGAATGCTGGGAAGGTCGTCCTCTTCGATCTGTAATTCCGTGCCGCAGCCAGGGCAGATCAACTGGTTGGGGGTGATGGCGGTTCCGCACTCAGGGCAGGTTTTTTGAGGGCTCATTTCGGATTCTCCTTGCTTTTTCTGGCAATGGGGGGTCTGGCGGCAGTGTCAAGGATTTGAAGCTCATCCTGTTGATAATCGATTCCCAAATCGTCTTGATAGGTGATCTTCAAAGAAACCGGGATTGCTCCTTCAGATAGAGGTTGGAGAGACAGGTTTTCGAGGGTCAGCGATGCACCGGCGGCTAAGTGGTCCGGGCAGGTGAAGGGCATCGCCTGGAAGGGGCCCTCCAGCTCGAGTTTTAGCATGTTCGCGCCGCGCTGGCCGGTGTTCTTCAACCGGATGAGCACGCGCGTGAAACTACCCAACCTGAGCGCATCCACCGCCTGAACAGAAGCTTTCAGCTCAGGCCGTTTCAAAGCAAACAGGTCCAGGCCATCTTTGCCATACGCCAGCGTATATTTGCCGTCAGCCGAAATCGCCGCGCCGTCCACCGGGGCATCGGTTTCACAGGTGAGCAGCTTCTTGCGGTGATCGACAAAAACCAACCCGCCTGTGCTGCTGTAGAAGCAGGCCAGCGAGCCCTCTTTTGAAAATGGGTATAACTGGCCGCCCTTGACCCCCGGCAAGCTGTAATCTCCGCGGAGGTGCAGATCGTCATTTTTGTTAAAACAGCAGATCCGGTGATCGCTGCCAGACGTCCACAGGCGGCGGTCGTTGGCCGATACCAGGAGCTCAAGGATGGGCATGCCGAGATTTTTCCGCCAGTAGATATGCTGGTCGTCCACGCGGATGTGCAGCAGCCCAAAATCACGCGAGGCGACAAACAGATCATTCTTATGGCTGGCGAACGCCAGCCGGGTAATGCCGCTGCCCAGGTCGCGCATCCAGCGCGCTTTACCCGCCGTATCGAAGATTTGCAGTTGACCGCCGTAACTTCCGGCGGCAATAAACGCCCCATCCGCCGAGACGGCCAGGCAGGAAACCCCATCATTCATCTCAGCGGTCCAGCGGACCCGCCCATCCTTTTCATACAGAATGATGCGCCCATCCCATAATCCGGCCAGGAAAGCGCCATCCTGAGCAGGCGCTAAAACAGAAACCAGGTTGCCTGGGGCAGCCTGCCAGAGCATCTCGCGCGGCCCAAAACAGTACAGGCTGCCCTCCCACGTGGAGAGCATCACACTGTCGCCGGCTGCCAGGAAGGCATACGGGCGCGTTTCGACCGATTCCTGGTAAAGCATTTGCTGGCCGGTTGTCAGAACTTTAACCATCCCAGCGCAGTCCACCCCGAAAATGCAGGGCTGGCTGCCAAAGAAACCGGCGCAGGCCAGCGAATCGGTGAAGGTCTCGCGCCACAGCAGTTCCAGGTTTTGAGGAGAAGTTTCACATTCGGCTTCTGGGACAGGCGCAGCGGGTTCCTCGGATTTCTCTGGTTCTTCACTTTCTTCTGCTACCTCAACCGCTTCCCCGGCCTGGGGTTCGATGGGCGGAGTGAGATCAGGCTCCGCCGTATCCATAGCAGGCTCAGGAGCAGCAGGCTCAGGAGCCGGGTTCGCCAGCGCCATCTCAGCCTGCACCTGTTCTTGCAGTTGATTCTGGACCTCCGGCTCGATGTTTAAAATTCTGGCCAAAAAATCGAGCTTGGTGCGGTTATCCGGGCTGATGGGCCCTTCTCTCAGCATCTCACGCAGCGCAGCGATGTAAGGCTGGTGCAGCGCAGCGGATTCAGGCGCTTGAACGCGCCATTCGGAGGTGGAGAGGAACTTTTCGATCTCCTTCTGGCGTTGAACTGCCATGCCCCGGCTGTGACCGCAGCCATAGCTGGTTAAAACCATCTGATTTTTCGCATCTGGCCCGGGGAAGAACATGTTTAATGAACGGCAGACCACGCACTCCTGGCAGACCAGCAGGGGGTATAGATCGCGGCTGGGTTCTAGCCCCTGCCCTGAGGTGGGCTGGCAGAAATAGACATGCCCTGGTTCAAGCCCTTTTGATAACAGCGACGGGTCCGCCAGCGGCACAACCCTGGGCCCTGTGGCATCGTACAGGCGGGCATGCGCGGCACTGCCGCTCTCGTTGACATAAATTAACCGGTACGCGGTAAGGAATTCGAGATCGGCGAGGAGTTTTTCGTAAGCCTCGCGCAGAATTTGATTGCGCTTTTCGTATTCGCCCGGCGAAAGGGCGGCTTCGCGGCTCCCCCAGCCGTTTGCCTGGTTTTCGTAAACTGCGCTTAGTTCAAAAAAGTCTTCGAACGAAAAAGGCTGCTTCGACTGCGCGGTCGAGCCAACCCACTCGCGTATATTTAGGACGGCTTCGCTGATGGCGTTATTGCGCTGGGTTTTGGCGGAAAAGAAGGTGTAAATTTGCCGGATCAGCTCATCCGAACTGTCAAGGTACAGGCCCAGGAGGGTGTGCAGCAGGTTGACCCATTCAAGCAGCCTGGCCTGGCCCAGGTTTTTCAATTGAGCCTCAATGTCAGCGTCTTCATTCCCAGGTCCATACTGCTTGCGGTAATCGGACAGAACCAGCACCGCCAGGAAACGCACGACGGCATTGGGAATATCTTTCAAACCTTCGTGAACCTGTAATTCCTGGTACCGCGTACCTGCCCGTTTCAAGACGCGCTCATAAACTGCCGCAATGGGTTCAGGATAAAGGTTGTAATTCCTGGCCGGTTGGCTGCGCGATTCGGGGAAAATACCCATGGATTCCAGGCCGCTAAAAATGCGCGGGAGAACGCTCGGCAGATTCTCCAGGTTGATTTCAAGCGCCGCGGCGGCGCCAATGGCAAGCAGCCACTGTCTCTGTCCGAGTTGTTCGAACTCCTCCCAGGTGATGCCGTACAGCAGGGGGATGAAGATCCGGTTTTGAATTTGGGCCTGAGCGACCTCAGCCGTTACCTGGTGGGATTTGATCGAGTTCTTGGAGATGATCAGCACAAAGACCCGCGATTTCACCAGGGCTTCATAAACCTGCTCGGTGAAGGGTCGGAAATCTGTATCGCGCTCGTAATACCAGGTGGTGTACCCGGCTCTTTCCAGCCCATCAGCAACAGCTTTCGCTATCTGGGCGTCCTCCTGAACATGGCTGATGAAAGCATCCATAAAATTGCCACCAGTTCATTAAATAGAAATAAGCATTGCCCCCTATAAACTGGCGAAAATAGCCTGGATACCAAACTACTTTGTTAGGCCTATAGAGGAGGAAACCAGGTTTGTGCGCTTTAGAATTTTCACTTATAAAAATTATTGGTAAAAAGTATTGGTAATGTAATGAAGGGGAACAAAAAATATTATATACACTATTTTTCTGAATAACAATATGTTTAAATAAAAAGATCCAAAAAACTTTAGGTTTTTTCAGCTATGGACCGAAAAACTTGACAAAAACTGTGATCTTAGGGGATTCACACGATCTGGCAGCATCAAAATCGCCTTTCCCCTGGGTCTCTAATCCTGTTTTAATGTAATTTGTAATACTATTAATATGACGCAGCGAAATAATAACTGGTAAAATACTTTAAAATAATTACGCTTCGCGTTAGCGCCGCTAGCGGACAAAACGATAACAGCTTAAGGCATCATTACGGGGGTAATCAGACCTGTACCGCCGGCAATGGTAATAAGTTAATAAGAGCCTCCAGTCAGGCGATTTTCGGCTGTTCGGGATCAATTACCCCTTAACTCAAATTTGATCGGTATCGACAGGATTAAAATTATGCCAACTATATCGAGGCGTCTTTTGCTTCTCTTAATGGCATGCTTCTTAATGCTGCCTGCTGTCATTCAACCTGTGCCGTATGCAAGTGCTCAGGCGATCTCCTCACCGCCACAGATCAACATACAATTTAATCCATCTGCCATCCTGCCCGGGCAGACTTCGCGGCTGGTCATTACCATTTCCAACCCTAACGCTTTCCAACTGGTAGATGCCGCGTGGATGGATGATCTGCCCGCGGGGCTTACGATCGCCAGCCCGGCGAACGCCGCCAACACCTGCGGCGGCACGCTGACCGCAAAACCGGGTGGGACGGCCGTCGCGCTCAGCGGGGGGACGGTTCCGGCGCAGGTGAATACCACGCCCGGTTCCTGCACGGTAGGGGTAGATGTGACCTCCACCACGCCGGGGAACCTGACCAGCACCATCCCCGCCGGTGGGCTGACCGCCGTGGGCGGCGGCTTTGTGCTGGCGAACACCCAACCGGCCTCCGCCACGCTCAGCGTCGCGTCCGTCCAACCGCCGGAGGTGAGCATCCATTTCAACCCCGCCGAAATCAATATTGGGGAGACTTCCCGGCTGACCATCACGGTGAAGAATAACGACGCGGTACACGCCCTGACGCAGATCAACCTGTCAGCTACCCTGCCTGAGAATGTGACAGGGGCAATCCCGGACAATCGCACACTCAGCGGCTGCGGTGACGGCACACTGCCCCCCGTTAGCGGGCTGAGGGAACTGAACCTGAACAATGCATCGATTGCCGCAGGCGACTCCTGCACGATCAGTGTTGACGTCATCCCGGCGCAGCCCGGCGTCTATACCGGCATCATCCCGGCCGGAGCGGTGAGAACCAGCGAAGGGGTGACCAATATCGATCCGGCATTTGGTACCCTGACGGTGATCTCTGCCCCGCAGTTACAGGTGATCAAGACGGTCATCAGCAACGGCCCATTCATCCTGGGTAGTACAATCACCTACAACATTGAGCTGGTCAATAAGGGCAGTATCACCCTCACCAATGTAACCGTCACCGATGCCGATTTGGATGCAAGCAAATGCGATCCTGCCATTCCGGCGACGCTGAATCCCGGCAGTCGCTGCGCTACCCCGCCAGTCATGTGGTCACCCCGGATGATTTATTAGCCGGAACCTACACCAATACCGCGACCGGCAGCAGTGACCAGACCGGCGCGGTTACAGACAGTGTAACCGTCCCGTTAGCAAGCCCAGCCGGGCTGATCATTAAGAAAACCGTCACCTCCAGCGGCCCTTACAGCCTCGGCAGTACGATCACTTACAAGATAGCACTGCGAAATATTGGCAGTGAAATACTCACAAACGCACAGGTAACAGACACAGGCGCAGTAGTGGATAGCTGCACCCCGGCGTTGGGGTCAGAGCTGCTGATCGGTGAGTCGATGACCTGTACTGCCAGCCATACCGTCACGCAGGCAGATATTGACGCAGGCTTCTACACCAATACCGCGACCGGCACTGCTTTTGATCCCTTCTCCCAGCCCGTGCAAACTGAAAGCACCGTAACAGTTCCCATTCAACAGAACCCGGCACTAACCGTCCTTAAGCATGTCACCAACACCAAGACCTTTTCAAAAGGCGACACGATTAACTATGAAATCGCCGTGATAAATACGGGCGACGTCACCCTCACGGATATCATCGTCGACCCGGGGAAGGACGTTGCGTTGGGAACCTGCTCACCGGCGACTCCGGCCACGCTGCCGGTGGGCGGCCAGTTGAAATGCACTGCCAGCCATGTCGTGACGCAGGCCGATATTGATGCCGGCTCCTTTACCAGCACAGCTTCCGCCAGAAGCGCCCAGACACCTCCCGTCAGCAGTTCGGTGACAACCAGCTTTACGCAAACCCCCAGACTTGCGCTGAGCACGAACAGCACGCTCGCCTAAAAAAAGCCGGCCCAACCGACCGGGTCGATGCAGGGGATACGATCGAATACACCTTTACCGTCACCAATACCGGCAACGTCACACTGACGGATATCACCCTGACCGATCTCATGCCGGGAGTGACGGTCAGCGGCGGGCCTATTGCCAGCCTGGCGCCCGGTGCAAGCGACAGCACGACCTTTACCGCCACCTACACCCTTAAGCAGGAAGACATCGATAAAGGATCCTTCACGAATACAGCCCGGGTAACTGGTTTTACCCCCGGTGGGTTAGAGGCCAGCGCACAGGCCAGCGACACCCAGACACTGGTGGCTGATCCGAAAATTGCGCTGACCACGGTGGGCCAGCAGCGTCTGGATGTGACTGCTCCGCCAGACCGCGCCGATGCGGGGGATACGATCGAATACAGCTTTACCGTCACCAACACCGGCAACGTCACGCTGACGGATATCACCCTGACCGATCTCATGCCGGGAGTGACGGTCAGCGGCGGGCCTATTGCC